>Ga0209737_10003598_pt1 | contig 10811 bp, 9 predicted proteins | sample TergutCu122P3_FD_187284 | JGI IMG/M metagenome (GOLD analysis project Ga0209737, IMG submission 187284) | Cubitermes ugandensis P3 segment gut microbial communities from Kakamega Forest, Kenya - Cu122 P3 (SPAdes) (version 2) | ecosystem: Host-associated > Arthropoda: Insects > Digestive system >...
CTTTCTCTATCTTTTCCAGCAAAGCCGTAACAAAAACCATGAGCCTTTCTTGAGAGTGGCTTTTTCTTTGACGGCACAGCATTGCCGGTTCGTCGCACAGAAAGCAGGCACGCGGCGGCAGCCCCAAATCCGCGCGGGAAACGGGTTCGCACGCGCTCGTGAGAACATCTATATCCGCGAGGCGGCCCAGAGGGTTTTCGCGTTCAAGCCTGACGGCCATGTGTTTGAGCACTGAACCCGGCAAGGGTGAAACCATAAGCCAGTAAGAACCGTCCGCGCCGTGGCCGGTGACTTCATGTACGATCGCGGAACAACAAGCGTTGCGCAATGCCGCGCATAAAAGCGCAAACGCCCGCTCCGCGCCCGGAGGGTTTTTGTCCGCGCCGGGGATGTTCAGGCACAGGCTCATGACGCAAGAGCGAAAACGCCGCGCAAGCGTTTGTTTTGTCTGCCAGCGCCGTTCACGGGCGTCAAGAATAGCCGTAAGAGACATGATGTGATTCAAGGTCCGCTATTCCATCGGTGCGTAGATGGAGTCGATAATGCTGCCGTCCCGGTATTCCACAATGCCGACGAGTTTGTCGCTTAACGCGAGTTTTTGAGGCGTGCCGGTAATTTTGATCGCCATGGCCCGCAGTTCCTCAATGGAATACAGGGGCATGCGCGCCTCCTTCAGCCTGGCGATGAGTGTCGCCTGTTTTGGATTGACGGCGATGCCGCGTTCGGTGACGAGCACATCAACGGTGTTGCCTGGCGTGGTGATGGTGGCGCAGCGTTCAACCACAATGGGCAGGCGTGCGCGCACCAGCGGCGCGACGATGATGGTCATCTTTGCGCCGGCGGCGGCGTCGTTGTGCCCGCCGGATCCGCCTATCAGTATGCCGCCTGAGTCAGTATGCACATTGACGTTGAAGTTGACATCCACTTCAGACGCGCCAAGCAGCACAGTGTCCAGAAAATCCACATAGCAGCTTTTCTGGCTGGGGTTCGCATAGCTGTCCGCCGAGATTTCATAATGCGCGGCGTTTTCGGCAATGGATCGCACGCTGGCGAGGTCAAAGCACTGCACGTCGTAGATGGCGTCGAACAGCTCTTCTTCCAGCATGTCAACCATGTACCTGGTGATGCCGCCGAGCAGAAAACCGCCGCGCAGTCCCATGCGGCGCATGTCCTCGCGCAGATATTGCGAGGCGGCCAGCGAGGCTCCGCCCGCGCCCGTCTGGTAGTTAAAGCCGTCGCGCAACAGGCCTGAGGAACGGATGACGGCCTGGGCGTTGCGGGCGATGGCATGCGCTACCGGATCGCGCGTCAGGTTGATGGAACCGGAGACAATGCCGGCGGGGTCGCCGATCGTATCCACTTTGACTATATAGTCCACGCGGTTGTGCGGAATGGAGATGGAACGCAGCGGTTCTTTGCTGATCAAGTTGGTAATGGCGATGACTTTGGAGGCGTGTTCCACATCAGGCAGGATGTAGCCAAGCGAACCGCAGGCTGAAGGTCCTTGGGAGCCGTTGATGTTGCCCATGTTGTCCACGCAGGGAGCTGCGACGCAAGCGATGTCGATATTCAGGCTGCCTTCGCTGATGGCGCGAGGTCTGCCGCCGTGGGAGCGGAACATGACGGGTTGCGCCGGTATGCCTTGGGAGATGGCTTTGGCGACCGGGCCGCTCACATAATTGGTGTCGAGAGCCCTGACGAGGCCGCTTTGCATGTGTCCGATGAGCGGCTCATGCACGGGAAAGACAGAAGACAAGGCGACGGCAATGTCTTTGACGCCCAAGGCATCCAGCGCGTCCAGCGTCATATTCACGACGAAGTCGCCGTTGCGTAGATGGTGGTGGAAGGAAAGGGTCATGCCGTCGCGCACGCCTGCCTCGCGCAGGGCGGTGGCGATATCGGGAACGAATTTGTCAGTTCGCATGAAAAGCCTCCAGCGGGCCGTCGATCATGGAAAGAATGCGCTCGGCCCGTTTGATGACGGGCAAGTCAATCATCATTCCGTCAAGGGAGGCGACTCCTTTGCCTTCCTCGGCGGCGCGGCTGGCGACGGCCATCACCCGGTTGGCCCAGTTGATCTGTTCCGGGTTCGGCGAAAAGGCGGCGTTGATGGCCACGATATGGTGCGGGGATATGGCGGCCTTGCCGTCAAAGCCCAGTTGTGCGGCAAGGGCGGCGTCTGCAGCCATCGCTTCCAGATCCGCCACAAAGGGGAAGGGCGTGTCTATGGCCCGTATTCTGGCGGCGCGGCAGGCCATGACGATACGCGAGCGCGCGTAGAAGATTTCATCGCCCTTGGCTGTACGTTTGGCGCCGAGTTCCGCCGTCAGGTCTTCCGCTCCCAGCAGAATGCCGCCGAGACGTTTGTGAGCCGAGGCGATGGCAAAGGCATTTTCAATCCCCAAAGCGCTTTCGACAAGCGCGAAGACAACGATGCGCGCATCTTCCACGCCGTGCTTCAATTCCGCGGCTTCGAGCCCGGCCATGAGTTCTCCCACGTAGTCCGGGCTGTTCGTTTTTGGAGCCAGGATGATGTCCGCGCCTCCATGCACCGCGGCGGCGATGTCCTCCTTCCAGAAGGGCGTGTCCAGCGCGTTGATGCGCACGGCGACGCCCATGCCCTGCGGCCGCATATATACCAGGGTATGGCGGATTAAAATTCTTGCCGCGTCTTTTTCGCTCTGTGCCACGGCATCTTCCATGTCAAAGATGACGCAGTCAGCGCCGAGACTCTGCGCACTGGCCAGCATGCCGGGGTTGTTGCCCGGCATGAACAGCATGGTTCTGCAACGTTTCATGACGGCAGCTCCTTATAGCGAAGCAAAGCGGTTTCCATGCGGGCCCTGATGGTGCATTCCAGAGCCCCTCTGTCCCTGGCTTCGATATGGACGGGGCCGACATCAAACTGTTTGAGGCTCTCTTCTATTGCGGCAATGATTGCAGAACCGAACTGCCGCATGACAATGCTATCAGCGGCAATGGTGTTTTGTCCTTCTTGCCGTGACGTTGAGATGGTTATCAGGATGTCGTTGGACTCCAGTGTTCCGGCCATGGCTGTTTTTATATCGTTCATACCACATCCCCTGTGCACAGGTCTTGTGATTGCATAGGCTTGTGCCAATCTACGACAATACACAGGAAATAGCGATCTCCGTGAGGAGTTTTTCAGACCTGAATATTGTTGCTATTTGTGTATAATACGTTATTCTATATCGGCAAATTTTATTGGATGGCCTTTTTCTGCCTTGAACGTACTGAGTCGGGAGATCCTTTCGTATCAGCAGTGCCAGGAGCCTTTTTTATGAATCTACGCATGAAAATCCAACTGCCCATCATGTGTTTATTATGCCTTATGTTTGGAATAAGCGGATATATAGCCTATACAAAGTCCGCGGAGAACCTGAAACTTGCCCTTGTCGATAATATGGAGGGCGAAGCCGATGCCCTTGTCCGAGCTGTCAACAGTACGAGTTCAACCGCTCTTGCCAATATCCGCCGTGTGGCGGAGCATGACTCTATCATCAACTTTTACGCGCAGAATGTTCGCGACAAAAGCGTCGGCCTGTCCATGACAGGCGCCTTGAAGAAAATAGCCGGAACCTATCCCGATTTCGAGCGACTCAGCTTGATGGACACTCAAGGCTTTGTCGTCGCGTCGACGGATGAGAGCACTATAGGGACAGACTTCAGCAGCCGCAACTACTTCCAGGCAGCCATGCAGGACAAAGCCTTTCTTGCGCCCCCATATAAAAGTGCCTTCACCGGCAAAGGGGTTATGGCGGCGGCTTTTCCGGTGAAGCGTGATAATAAGATCATCGGAGTGGCATATTGCATCCTGTCTCTTGAGCAATTGTACAAAACTTTCATTGAGCCTGTACGCATAGGCCAGCGAGGCTATGCTTTTATTCTGGGGCCGAACGGACTGATAGCCGCCCACAAAAATGCCGGCTGGGTACTGAACGACTCCCTGAGCTCCATACCGCACTATAAAGAAATGGCATCCGCCACCCAAAGGGGCATCAAGGATTTTATCAACGATACTGGAGCGCTTGTTTTCAACTACTACGCCAAGGATAAACTTTCCGGCGTCACCGCGGTCATCCAGGCTGAATATGACGACGTATTCGCGGGACTGGCAACCATGAGGAATGTTGCCCTGCTTAGCGCCGGTGCTGGCATAGCACTCAGCGGTCTGCTTATTTTCTTTATCCTCCGCCCCATGTTGCAGGCTATCAATGCCAGCATGCAGTTTGCCAACCGGATTGCAGTGGGCGATCTTTCCGGCGACCTCAATGTGCGGCGCAAGGACGAGCTAGGTAGACTTGCCGATGCTTTGCGCGCTATTCCTGAGGCATTGCAGCGTATCATCGCCGAATACCGTGATCTTGAGAATGGCATTGAAGGAGGGCAACTTGATGCTGCTGGCGAGCCCAGCCGCTTTTCCGGTGAATTCGCCAGCCTAGTCAGCGGCACCAATGCTATCCTGGAGCGTTTCCGGACGGTCATCGACAGTATTCCAGCTCCCACGGTGATTCTGGATACAGCAATGAAGGTGCGCTACCAGAACACTATGGCATGCAATTTAACAACCCCCACCTATCAAGGTAAGTCATACAACGAATTGTTCCATCCAGACGATGCGAAACATGCCGACTGCGCTTTACAGCAGGCATACGCCTCCGGCAAGCCGTGCAGCGCGGAAACACGCGTCCATCCTGGCGGCAAGGAAATGGATATCAGTTACGCCAGCATCCCCGTACTCAATGCTCAGGGTAAAATAGCATTTGTCCTGCAACTCATCACAGATCTTACCGAAATCAAAACTGCACAGCGTACCATTATTGATGTGGCAACTCGGTCTTTGGACATCGCCAACAATGTTGCCGCAGCATCGGAACAGATTTCCGCCCAAGTGCAGGAAGTCAGCCAGGGTACGGAAATACAGCGAGACCGTGTGGGTTCCACGGCTACAGCTATGGAAGAAATGAACTCCACCGTGCTGGAAGTGGCGCGCAACGCAGGCCAAGCCAGCGAACAGGCAGAAAGCACCAAGGTCAAGGCCGCCCATGGCGCGGATCTTGTGGATAAGGTCATAGTTGCTGTCAAACAGGTACACAGCGTAGCTATGGAAATGCAAAACTCCATGCAAGCACTGGGCGAACAGGCTGAATCCATTGGCGGCGTCATGCTTGTGATTTCCGATATTGCTGACCAGACAAACCTGCTGGCGTTGAATGCCGCCATAGAAGCCGCCCGTGCCGGTGAAGCCGGACGCGGGTTCGCTGTCGTCGCGGATGAAGTGCGCAAGCTTGCGGAAAAGACCATGGGCGCCACAACCGAAGTGGGGGAGAGCATCCGTCGAATTCAGCAGTCAACCGCAAGCAATATTGAACGGGTGAAAACCGTAGGCAAGAATGTGAACGAAGCAACGGAACTGGCAGGCGTTTCAGGTACGGCTTTATCGGAGATCGTGCAGTTGGCGGCTGGCAACGCTTCTTTAGTGGCCAGCATTGCCACGGCGGCCGAGGAGCAGTCGGCTACTTCCGAGGAAATCAACCGTGCCATTGAGGATATTAACCGTATCGCCGGCGAGACCAGTTCCGGCATGACCCATGCAGCGTCAGCCGTGCAGGATCTCTCGCATACAGCCCAAACCCTTAAGTCTCTTTTGGATAAACTGCGCGTTTGAGTCGCGATGCTTCTGGCAGATCTTTGTTTTTGCTTATAATCTGTGTCTATCTTGATGTGTTTACAAAGCTTTGCGTATGTCCTGCATCGCATCTGATTGCAAAAAGCTGAGTGTTGTTTCTGGAACAAGCTTTTGCAACGCGCTCCAGGCGATGTTTGTATTCGGCCCGGCAAGCAATTCGCGTACCCTGGAGGCGCTGATCGCGCCGGCATCACTGCCGAGGCGATCTATTTCCACGCATGCGACTCCGTGCTGCGGCAAAATTTCCTTCAGAGCGGCATTATATCGGGCTGTCACTTCGCAATAGGGTTCCTGCCCGATAAAGCGGGCGCCGATGCCTAACGCCTTGGCGATACGTACGGCAAAGATGGTGCTGTCCAGTTCAGCATGTACGCTGCTGTGCGTGGCCTTGCCCGTGAAGTACGCCGGAAAGCTTGCCTGCGAAACCATGTACGGGCCGGCGGGCAACACGACGGCCTGCGGATATGGCGCAAGCCCCTGACGCACAAGCGCAAGGCGGACACTAAACGGAAAGGCAGAGGCGTCTTCTTCCACCACAAAAACGTACACGTACGTGCAGCTTTCCAATGCCGTCCGCACCAGATGCAGATGCCCCCTTGTAAAAGGGTTGGCGTTCATCACGATGGCGCCCGCTGCTGCATTTTGAAAAGATACAGACGGCATGGCCTGGCGCTGTTGCTGTATGACGCCGCACATATGTTCAAGCCATGCCGAACAGTCGGGCTGTCCGAATTCGAGCAGGGCGGCATGCGGGCTTTGGGCGACCAGTTTCAGACCGAGTTCCTGAAATTTGGGCATTTCCTCCCGCGAAGTGAACAGCAGAAGTTTGTGTATGCCCCGGGCGGAAGCGTGCTGGATCAGTCTGCTGACGATGCCGGATGCCAGCCCAATGCCTCGCTGGAAGGGACTGATGCAGATGCCGCACAGGATGTTGCCGGCCAGAAAACCGGCGCCCGCCAAGGAGCCGTCTTCATAATACCCCAGCCCGAAGGTGACGCCTTCCGGCAACTCAAGCCCGGCCGCTTCAAGCAGTTCGCGCGCTTTTGCATGGTCGCGCTGTGTTATGAGTTCCCTGAATCCCGGCATAGATTACGGCTCTTTTTGCTTTACATATGAATCCGCAAGCTTTCCCGCTAACACTGCAACCTACAGCTGTCAAACGCGATCAAACTATCCCAATGCTGGCATGAGTTAGCGGTATCGGCTGCCGCGCTCGACTTTTATCCAGGTATGGCTCATATTGGTACCATTCAATATGAAAAAAACATCCATATTATTTCTGCTGTTCGTCCTATCTTTGACGGCGACGCTCTCCTTGGCGGCCGTCCTTCCAGCTCCCGACAGCAGTGAAAGCAACAACGCGAGAACGGACATGGCAAAGAAAGCGATGAATGCCGCGACTGACCTTCGCGATATGTATTTTGCCGGGGGATGCTTCTGGGGCGTTGCGGAGTACTTCTCGAGAATTCCCGGCGTATATGGCGTAACGGTGGGATATGCCAACGGCATCAAAGAGCATCCCACCTATGAGGAAGTCTGTTCCGGCAAAACAGGCCATGCCGAGACCGCACATATACGCTATGACCCGCAAGCCGTCAGTCTTAAGACCCTAGCGGAGCAATTTTGCAAAATAATTAACCCGACCAGCGTAAACCGGCAGGGTAACGATGTAGGAAGCCAATATCGAACCGGCATGTACTATGTGAACAATGAAGACAAAACGATCCTCGCATCCGTCTTGGCCGACGTGCAAAAAAAGCACAACAAGCCGTTGGCCGTGGAACTGCTGCCGCTGAAGAATTACTACCTGGCCGAAGCGTACCATCAGGACTACTTGAAAAAGAATCCTGGTGGATACTGCCACATAAGTTTTGACAGTCTCAAAGATCTTCAGACCGAAAAAACCGCCTTGGTGGATCCTGGCAAATATTCCAAACCCTCCGATGCGGAATTGAAGCAAACGCTCACGCCTGAAGAATACGATGTCACGCAGAGGGCGGGAACCGAAAGGGCCTTTTCCGGAAAATTTTGGGATCACAAGGCGCCGGGGATTTATGTGGATATAGTGACCGGCGAACCCTTATTTTCCTCCGCCGATAAATATGATTCCGGTTCCGGTTGGCCGAGCTTTACGAAACCCATTGATCCGGCGGTGCTTGTCGAGCATGAAGATACCAGCCACGGCATGGCGCGGGTTGAGGTGAAGAGCCGCGTGGGCAACTCCCACCTGGGCCATGTGTTCAATGACGGGCCAAAAGATAAGGGAGGATTGCGTTACTGCATCAACAGCGCTGCCATCCGTTTCATCCCATACGAAGAGATGGACAAGCAGCAGTATGGTGCACTGAAACTGCTTGTTAAGTAGGTTTTGGCGACGTTAGCAGCGATCAGGGCGTCGAATCCTGCACGCGGCTTTTATCCGGGCATGCCGCATATTGTGTTGTGGGCGCCGGCCGTTGACGTTCTATTGCAGGCTCAACAAAAATTGTTTCAAGCCTTCAACATACCTTTCCCTGGAAAGTAAAAAAGCTTCGTTGTGGCTGCCGGCCAATTTCAGAAACGTTTTAGCACCTGTGTAGGACTCGTACAGCTCTCTTCCCAAGGAGTATGGTATAATCTCATCCTCGGGGCTATGCATGAAAAGAGCTGGAATATCTTTGCCGTGCAATGCTTTCCTGGTATTGTACTTGTCCTTGACAATCATGATCACCGGCAAAAAAGAATAGTAGATCTTCCCTACATCCGCCAAAGAGGTGAAGGTGCTCTCCAGGATCAACCCGGCCGGATGCGCCTGACCTGCCAGCCATCCCGCCACGGCTCCGCCAAGGGAATGCCCGTGCAAAACGATTTTTTCCGCAGCAACTCCCTTTTCAGCTATGAGCCAATTCCAGGCCGCCAGGGCGTCTTCTTCCGTGCCTTTCACTGAAGGCTTGCCGCCGCTTTGGCCATAACCACGATAGTCAATTATGCAAGTATTCAGTCCTAATTCGTAAAAAATTTTTATATAATCAAGGCGATGTGAGATATTCCCGGCATTGCCGTGAAAATGCAACAGCGTAAAGTTTTTGTGCACAAGCAGCCCTTTGTCTGCCGGAATATGCCAACCATGAATGATTGTACCGTCAGCCGCTGTGATGCGTATATCCTCGTAAGGCAGATGCAGGGCTTCTGGAGTGGCCGCTATCCCGGTGGAAGGAAAAAAAATCAGCTTTTCATGAAAAAGCCATGCCGCCAGAGTTATTGCCGTGTATCCGCAAAGGGCCAGAAGTACGAATTTTACAAAGCTATCCATACGTTTCATAGGATTCCTAGTTTAGTCTAACGGCATCAAGAGCGGCCATGCGTTTTGTATCCTTTTTCTTTGGCTGTGTCACAGCCTTGTTATTTGCCCGTATCATTGACATCACTGTCCGGTCATGCGTAGGTAAAATGAACGGAAATCACCTGTTCACGCATCATCTGGAAAAAGGCACATGAAATACGGAATCAACGACAAGCCCCCGTTGACGCCCTTTCTGCTCTATGGTCTGCAATGGTGGGTGGTTGCCCTGCCCAGCTTGGTCATCATGGGCGTGGTTACGGCGCGTCTCCACTCCGCGGAAGCCGCCGTCCAGATCTGGTACATGCAGAAACTCTTCGCCATCGTGGGCCTGGCGACAACCATCCAGGTGCTTGCGGGCCATCGGCTGCCTCTTGTCATAGGACCAGCGTCGACCTTGCTGGTCGGGCTGATAGTCTCCTTGGGCACAGGCATGGACGCGGCATACACGGCCATTTTTTTCGGCGGCGCCGTCATGTCTGTCGCGGGATTTTCAGGGATTTTCGTAAAGCTGCGTTTTTTCTTCACCCCGCGCATCGTGGCTGTGGTGCTGATCCTGATAGCCTTCACCCTGAGCCCCACCATCCTCAGGCTCATTGTCGGAGACGGAAGCGGGGCGTTCCCCCTGTGTTTTGCCCTGCTCATGGTTCTTGCCCTGGTTGTGATCAACTACAAGCTCAGGGGGGCGGCCAAATCACTGACTGTACTCATCGGCATGGCGGGCGGGGCGCTTGTTTACTGCCTGTTCAAAGGTTTTCCAGAGGGCGGTTACGCATTTGCCAAGGCGGCGGATCTTCCTTGGGGCATGAGGTTCGTGTTTGAACCCGGGACCTTGCTGGCGTTTGTTTTCTGTTTTCTGGCGCTTGTCATCAATGATCTCGGATCCATAGAAGCTGTCGGACATATGCTCGAGGCCGAGACCATGGACAAGCGCATCCGCAGGGGCATGGGCGTTACCGGCATTGCCAACATGGCCTCTGGCTGGTTTGGGGTGATCGGACCCGTTGACTACTCCATGAGCGCGGGCGTCATTGCCGCCACGGGGTGCGCGTCGCGGTTCACGCTGGTTCCCGCTGGGATTGGGCTAGCCGTCTGCGGCTTTTTCCCGGAATTAGTCATGCTTCTGGTCGCTATCCCTGGTCCCGTGATGGGGGCGCTGCTTTTGTATCTCATGGCGACCCAGCTTTCCAACGGGCTGGCCATGCTGGTCAAGAAAAATAGCATCACGGATTTCACCAGCGGCGTGATCGTGGGCCTGCCCCTGATGATCGGCCTGATTATCGCCTTTGCTCCAGTTGCGGTTTTCAACGCTTTTCCAGAGATGCTCCGCCCGGTGGTGAGCAACGGTTTTGTCATGGGAACTCTGGCGGTTATTCTTTTTGAACACGGGGTTTTCAAAAACGCTTGCTGCGCTCCGAAGGGCCTTTTATGAAGTGGTTTATCAAAAAAATGCTCACATGGAGCATACTGTTGGCGATTCTTTTAGTTGGCGGGGTGTGGAGCTATTTTGCCTTTACGGCATGGCGGGCCGCCCCGTTGCAGGCATGGCACACTTTTGTTCCCCAGGAAATGACGGCAAGCGCTTTGGGCGCTGCAAGCTGGCATGAATACATAGTCCATGAAAATCAAGTGTTCAAAGAAGTTTACGAGCATGTGATCCGGACGATTCCGGAATCCGAAAAAACCCCCATGAACCGTTACTATGAGAACTCTTTGGTATATCCTCCCAACTTGGCTCACGATTGGAACCGCTCATATGTGCTCTATCCCGAAGGCGAACCG
>Ga0209737_10003599_pt1 | contig 10810 bp, 2 predicted proteins | sample TergutCu122P3_FD_187284 | JGI IMG/M metagenome (GOLD analysis project Ga0209737, IMG submission 187284) | Cubitermes ugandensis P3 segment gut microbial communities from Kakamega Forest, Kenya - Cu122 P3 (SPAdes) (version 2) | ecosystem: Host-associated > Arthropoda: Insects > Digestive system >...
GATATCCTTAGTAAGGTGCAGGATTCAGAAATATTTTCTGTAAATTTATAAACATTAATTTAGGTAAATGTTACAAGTGACATCAAGTTTGAATCTCGCCCGCCGTATCGTTTTTTTCTCTATGATTTTATAATGGCAAGAAATGGTCATTGTAACTAAACTTAATTAACAAACATCATAACTTAAATGCAATTCTCATTTAGTACCTTAATTGCGTATGATTAATTTGAAGTGTCAAAATGCCATGATTTACGCGGTAGTCGCGACAATATATGGGGAACACGAAAGTTCCCAGCAAGTCTTCGGATACTTGTAGTAAGTCTGAAAGTGATTTGTAATAACATGCGCGTTACTAATTTTCTGCGCATGGCATTATTACTGTGTCATGTTCTCCAAAGGTTTGTTACAATTGTTGATTTACGATACCAGAGTTGTATCGGACATTGTCCATTATCTGCGGTATATTTGGTAGGCACTATATTTCGATATTGTGCTTTGCATCAGTTTTTTGTGATAGGTTCCGACATATTAAAAGATTTCATTTTTACTTTCTTCTTTTTAAATTTTATGATCAGTGACGACTGTTGAGACCGAACTAATACTAGGCCAGTACCCTCCATTGCTCTAACGGTTAAGTACTAATGTACTAATCTTATTTTGAATGACAACCGTCCATTGTTTATTTAACTGAAATATAAACACAAATCGCGAGGCACGCGGTTGCGCAGTTGGTTGAGGCATTTTGTTACAAGCCGGAAGGTCGTGTGTGCGATTCCCCGATGATGTCACTGGAATTTTTCATTGACATAATCCTTCCGGCCGCACCATGGCCCTGGGGTCGACTCATCCTCTAACAGAAATGAGCACCAGGAATATTTCTAGGGTGGTAAAGGCGGCCGTTGCATAGGAATGACAGTCTTACCACCTTTATGAAAGCCTCAAATTCCTGGAAACCTCAGGACCTCTCCAGGCCTGTACAGGGATTGGTTTACCTTTACCTTACCTAAATTCAAATTTGTTAACGCAACGAATATGAATAAAAATGAATCGCCTAACGTCGGAAGCAGAGCCAGTTGACGAAATGTCGTGTATGTTATTTATACGTCATATTATTGGCAATGTCTAACGTTGTGTGTACACAGGTTCAGTATTTAGTACATTTTTCTTCTCAAATAATGAAGTCACGAAGCCTGCATAGTTTAGTTTATATGGTGACTATTTTGAGAGGTTGGAAGAGAAGAATTTTGGTTGGATTCAGGTGCAGGGCTTCTTCACTTCGACCAGATCGCTTCTGTGAACCATTTTGCCTTCCGAAGAATGAATATAGTTTTACGCCGTCGGAACTTTAAGATCATCACTTACTTTTATTTAGAACCGAGGCTAAGAATGAGAGGAGTTATACCTTCTCTCCCACCTACGTATTCATGGCGTTGTGCTTGCGGACAGGATTTTAACACCAATTAAAGGCTATCCAAACACGGCAAGTTAGTGTAACTGTAAGGCTATAAAGTATATTTGGAGACTTCTGTGTGCGAATTTTGGTCGAATTGAAACTCTTTATACTGAAGTTTCATTTGTGGTTTTCCTGAGTCTCTCCGGGTGAGTACCGACATATAGTGTGGTATCAGGCGAAACTCGGCGCCTTTCACACCCACGCCGTCACACAATCCTGTATTATTTTACTTATATCATTCAATACTGTATGACCTCTAAAAGTGAAATATGTCGTTATGTTAAGAATCAAGCCAAATACAAAATGATACAACATAGCTGCTTAAATAAAAAATTGTATTCTGAGGACGTAGATCTGGTGGGATAATTATACTAAAATGGGTCCTAAAGAAGCAGAATGTGATTCTTTGTCATATGGACTGACTTGAGTAGTGTTCAGTGATGGGAAGTTGCGCCTGCCTCTTCGAACATAGTGGCGTCTCGTAGGGAGGTTCCAGGTTGAAATGTTAGCCTGGAGATTTGATATCATGACTGAGGTTTTCAAGTAGCTGCTCAGCATCTCCAGAACAAGTCCAGGATATTGTGTCCAATTAGACTACGACCGGTTTGTTTTCGAATCTTTTCAATTCGTTATCCACAAATACTCGTAAAGGTATAAGCTAGACAGCCTGAACTGTTGATAGTGTCGTTAAATACGACATAAGTAATCCTTAATAATTTTTTATTTACGAATAATTAATACCCTATGGACTGGCAAGAATATCTTCTGCCGAAGTCAGACAAAATTGGCTTAAATTCTACAAGAACTATATTTTTTTGGTCAAAAACCTTAGGAAGTTTAGTTCCCATTACTAATGTTCGAATAAGTAACCAATTTATAGGATCTTTGTAGTTTGGTCTGAACTCTTCCCTTCGCCTGAATTTAAAATTCACACAGTATGACGTATGTAATCCTGCACGACTTCTCCATGATTTCTTTCTCCGGCAGTGCATAAGCGCAGTTAAATGCAGTGTGTTTTATCTTTCCATACAAAGAACCAGAAACTGGCCGTCAGATAACAATTCCCACTCGTTTCTCTACAACAGTAAAACCCTAGCCAAAGTTCCGCATGAATGCGTAAAAGTCATGGCCTCCAAATTAATGAACACCAAAGCCTAAAGCATTCTCGCAGTTTATGAGCCAATAAAGATACCATTTTAACGACTTTTTTTAGTGTGTATGCATATTCTTCAAAGCCATTTTCCTAATTTTCTTTACCTGGAATTTGAATATGAAATTACCGTGACACGAAACTAGTTTGAATAAAACAACCACAAGAATGTCAGAGCAGGAGAGTAGGAAAGATAAAAACATATAAGGCAGTTATTTCACTAAAGTGACAGTTCCTTGAAATTCTCTGTTCGGAATCGGACCTGTCGTGTAAACAGGAATTATTCGACTTCGGCTCGTGTCTGCAGGGCGTCAACACAGGCACTTTAAGTAATCAGCAAACATAAATTTTTTTCATTTGTTTGAACCATGAATTCACTATATTCTATGATAGATTATCGGCAGTCACGTGATAATTATGGGAGTACCTCATTTAACATCGGGGTTTATAGGAGAATTGAGATCGAGATCGTCATAAATTCTTCTTAATCGCCTTATTCTTCGTCGTTGTTTTCCGTTCTTTGTCTTTGTTTTCTCATCGTCTTCCACTTCATCCCTTTCTTCTTCCACTAATCTTTCACCTTGTTTTCTAAGAAGTGTTGGACAAAATTTCAGTTGCCAGTCTAACTGCATCTAAATGTATAGACCAGAAACATTATGACAAAATCTGTCAGAAAATTATTTAATTTTACTTTACATGTTCTTACCAGGTTGCTTTCAATAATGTACATGTATTAATTTTATTTACTACTAGCTTCAGCTATCACAACTCATGACCTTTGCACTTTTGCCTTTGCTTGATATGTACGTATTTCGTGCAAATGTAGATCTCCTGTTTGAAGGCCACTGAACATTACGTGTACGGCGCCTGTAGACACCCTCCACTAAAATATAGGCATATGTGAAACTGAGAGATGTTTGAAGACCAATAAGCAGTTCTCACTGAGGTGTCCTTGGAATGCTTGACGTATGGAAAATTTTAGAAATAATACACCCCAGCTCATGCTAGGCGATTAGATGTAAATTATTCATGGGCAACTCCGCGTTTTTCATTAATTCTATAAGAGATGCTCTTGGATGCACAAAGAAACTTCCTACCTACATTGCAGAATGAAAGATTAGCAATCCCCCGGCATAACTGCTCTTTTTTAAATAGTGTGAACTGCTTTGAGTAGTCTGAAAAACTAACTGGGCTGTTAGTTGGCACACGTACGAGTATTAAAATGTTAGATTAGAAGTCATTCAGACTTTAGTTATCTTTATTATGAAGTGTCAAATTGGTGTAAATAATGTTTAAAATTCAGTTTGTAGCTTCCGTAAGGAACAGAGTCTCCTTTAAAAACAAAAATCGCTTGATGTTCTTCAAGGAAATAATCGTTGTGCGAGATTTGAGTTTCTCTTTGCAGTGTTGATGGAGATTTCATTTTCTGGAAAATGCCGAAAGATGACAACCTCGAGAAAATCCCTGTTTATTCTGGTCTTACACAAAGGGCATAAATTACACTCTTGGAGGCAGAATAGGGAGATTTAAATGTTAAGTCAGGTGGTGTGTAATCTTAAACTCTGTCCTGGAAAGGATTAACGACAAAGGAGGCCCGTTCTTTTCCATCCTTTCATAAAATATTGGGCGAGAAAATTCTCTCTGTCGGTATTCTTGAATTTTCGTTAATTAAGCGAAATTCTACCTTGGTGTAGAAGATTACGGAATTCTGCTGTTCATAGGTCCGTGTATCTGTCTATAGGGAAGACTGTCAGTCAATGGGCTGGCTCTCTTCTACGTAGTCTCAACTTCCAATTAAACGCCAGTTGAAGGCAGTCAGCAGTAAAAAGAACACTGATGCGAAAGATCGTTCGTTTCGCCACCGAGATAACACAAAAGGGAGAGAAAGTAAAAGAAAGAAAATAAAATAAAATGGTGGAGGAGGAAATCGGTTCGTCTTCGTACCCCTTATCCATGATCCTTTGCACTAGAGAAGACACACAGCAGATATAAAAGAAAGAATTCCCACGCGCGCTAGTCGAAAAATCTCGTAATTGGAGGCAGGTTTCATTTTGTAGCGGGTCTTTGAAAATTCCAAGTGGCTTAACAGTTATACGCTTAACGCTAAAGAACAGTTAGATATTGTGAGAGTAATGGTTCTTTGACCACCTTTATTAATTTACACGAAACTCAAATTCATATTCTAAATACACATTAAGTTTCGGAATGCTTGACACTGTTCAGTTCAAAATAACTTTCCTTCCAGCGTACCGACAAAAAGGTTAGTGCGTGGAAATAAAAGGCCAACTGGATGCAACAGAATGGTTTTTATTGCAAAACTTATTGTCCGCTCAACATGTTTCGGGCACTATTATGCCCATCATCAGGAGCTCAAGAGTTATATAGATGGTTGCTGCCTGTGGTACACGGCGCTTTAGTTTACTGGTCGTTGGTCTGGTGTCGAGCTGTAGGTTATGCGTCCGGGTTGCGGGATGTTGCTCGACTTGTCGAGCAACACCCCGCTTGCTATATGCAGTGCCCATACCTCCCTATTTGATTTGGTAATTCTAACTATACTTGGTGAAGATCCTGACTACACAGTTTTCTCCAGTTCTTATTTTGTTCTGTATTTTATTATACCCATGGTGCGTGGTTTCAAACCGTGTCTGTAGAACTGGCGTGTTTAGTGCACCAGTGATGAATGAATATGAAACGTTGGTAGACCGATGTCTGACGGAGAACCAAAATAGTCGCAGAGCAACTTGTTCCAGTGCTGTTCGGTCCACCCGAAACCTCACATTGGGTCTGCTGGTACTTGGATTCCAGTATGTTTCTTACCACCCTCTCAGTCATGATTAACTAACTAGCTAACTTACATACTGAGTGACTAGCTAACTAACTAAATCTATAGAGCAGAGTCCTTCATAAGAAATTAAAAGGTTCTCAACTAGTAAAGAAATTCTCTGTATTTTATGGAATCTGGAGGTTTATTACTTCATTATCAACAGCCGCCCACCTGTCCCTATTCTGAACCAGATCAATCCAGTTCGTGCCTTCCATCCCAATTCATGAAGATTCATTTTAATATTATTCTCTCAACATAGCAGTCTTCCAAGTGGTCTCTTCATCTCGGGTGTCCACCGAAACCAGTATGCACATCTCCTCTCCCCATACATGCTACATGCTTCGCCCATTTCATTCTTCTGTTAGTAGTGATTATTTACATAAATAAATCCGAGAAATCCAAGTGAATGTCACTACATTTACACCTAGCCGGTCCTAGAAACAGTTTGTAGGCAGTATGTAAGGACGTAGACGTCTCTTTTTAATCCAGAATGAAATCAGTGACAATGTTGCACACGAAAAGTCGTTAAAGTAAGCATGCAGTTAGCTTCTGAAACAGGCTGTGTGTATAGACTGAAGCAGAAAAGTTTTGAAAAGCGACTGTTCCATTTATTGTACGGAAGGTACAGGGGTTAATCGGGAGCATGAGATTAGAACTTCGGGCTCAATGAAGCCCAGACTCGTGCAGTATATCAGGTGTTGCTGAATGGCAATGGGAAGGGAGGGAGGTGAGGGGGGGAGAGGGATGATCTTGTACAGTTAGCAAAAAGCGATATAAAAAGAATTTGAAGGGGATGATTTGGGGTGATAGTACAGCTGGAGTGCACAAGCAGTTAGGTCCCCAGACGATGTCGGCAGGATCCTATTCATTGAAAGGAATGATTCTCACAGGCATTAGAGCTCGGTGCACACCATGCTAGTTCTTGTGCTGTTTATTGAGTTCGTCTCGTTTAATGCCCGGTGTACACGGTGCTATTTCTCGTGTTCTTCGTCGAATACTCTGCTGTTAATCTCGGTGCAGAAAGAGCTCTCGCGCGCTGAGATTGGTGTAGGCTATTGTCTTGGTGTATTTCAATAATCTATAAACGTAGCGTGGGAATAACCACACGTACGTTTTGTTTTACAGGTATGTAGTGCAAATTAACTCTGCGATTGAGGGTGTCACATTTGTTTGTTCAATGTTTATTTGTGACGTTTGAAATAATCGATAAGATGATACTTTTGATAGTGAGTGTGTCGATGGATTAAAAGCAAATTCAGTTAATGGGAGTCTGCAATGCAGTGTTTTCTGAAATGCGGTTGGACAATCCCCAGACTTCTTCATTCTGAGGGTGGTTACTGTAATATTTGCTGAAGTTTAAAAAAATATTCACTGCTTTAAAAGATGTAAGTGAAAACCCGACTGAGCACTTGGGTTGTCGAATGCTTAAGTGAACAGACAATGGTGTTTCTTGTGAAAGATTTTTTGCTTGTGCCGTTCGTACGAGAATTAGCGCTGTGTATACTGAGCTTAGGCTATTAGGTTCAACATGGCATGCGAGATATTCAAGAGACGCAGCTACTGGCGATCTATGCCTGCTTCTCGAAGTGTCAGGGAATCAGAATTGATATTGAAACGCATATTTAACATGTAGTTTTTGGTGTAGCCATCTTTTTATTTGTTGTTCATGAAGAAAATGAGGGACAAGGAAGAAATGAAAGAATGAAAACGTCAAAGGAGAAGGAAACAAGACATAAAAACAAACAAGCAAAATCACGTTAAAAACGGGAGGAACAGAAACTTTCTTCCGGTTAAGTAGCACTGCTGGTTATATCCTGAAGCCTCGGGTTTAGATTTAGGGTCGAGAATGGACTGTTGTGACGTTTTACGTGATTTTACTCAGTCCTCCCATGGATACCTGACGGTAACTGAAGTTACAGAACTGCCATTTTCTTCCGTATTCTCCCCAACTTATTATTCATTAATCACCCTGTTATTTGACGTTATATAAATTTAGAGGTGAAGTTGTTCCTTTGCACGCCGTGAAGGTGTATGGGGAATGGCGGTTGAGCTCCATTTATTTGAACCTCAGCACTAGATATAGTTGAGTCGTTAGCTTCATGCCCTGGCTGCTTTTCCCTCGATGAAATTAAATGGCAATGAGAAATGATAGAAAAGAAAAAAAGTATGGAAATAAAGACGAAGAAAAGAAAGAGAGGAGAAGACTGGAAAACAATGCAAAAGATTGAGAAATGGAAATAAATTTAACATAATGTGTTGCGTTTCGTCTTGAGAGAGAGATTTATGCGGTCACAGGTGTGTGGCTGTCTTGCTCTTCATGTACGTGTGTGTTGTTGAAATTACCTACTCATAGACCCCTAGAACTCCATTGCAAAGGCCATGGGGATGTAGCTGGCTGTGACTTCCGCTTGTGCGGGGGTGCCCTCATCAATCTTACTCTTGCTGGCGCGGCAATGAGTGATGGCAGCCTTGATCCGCAGTGACAAGCGATATCAACTGCTCATATCGCCCGGTGAACCTCATAGAAAAACCGTCAAGGCTTGCCAGACCAAAATGCTGAACCCTCTTGTTTATCAAGTCATAAGCTCCATTAACTTGCAACACGACAGTGGAGAAGTCTGACTCTGCCATACAGTAGCTGCTTGAACCACAGCTCAGTGTTTTTGTGCTTGCATTTTTCAACGAAATCTTTAAAGCACTGTGTTTGCTGTACGTGATACCTACTTTAACACTGGAAACGTTACATTTTCTTGACAGATCGTTTTTATGTGTGTATAATTCTCACAACGACCAGCGATTACTCCTATAAACACTATTAGTCTTTGTAAATGGGAAGCAGTTTGCTTTCTGTAGGCAGGAATTGATTGTTACGTAGACAATCTTAGTATTTCTGAGGAGGAACTCTTTAGTATTCATTTTATGCACTTCTGAGTTGCGGCATTAAGTCTGGTGCAGAGAAGTACCATCGTTTCGGAGGAAAATGTCACCATCTTTAGCGTGGAAGTATTTGTTGATTTTTCATAAGCTACAAACCTGAGTACGAAATGAATATTTGATGTCCTGTCTGACATTTTCACTGGATATCTGTCTTACGGCAAATCCCCAGAAATTAATCACTGTAAACTATAATATGTAACTAAAAGTTCCTGGTAGCTGCTGTGTGATGAAACCTGCTTACCCATTGATTGCCACAAGTCTCATTGTGAGTCATCTGCTTTAAACTTAAAACTTTGCACGTTTATAACAACAAAGAGCGACTGTTTTACTGGATAGCATTAATTTATTGGTATTTATAGTGGCGGTAAGGTATTTTTATGTGATTTAGAGACAACTTTTAGCCTATTGTTCTTCCTTAAGAGGAACAATGTAAATTTGTGATATCACCATGCTTTCCGTGTGTGTGTGTGTGTGTGTGTGTGTGTGTGTGCCTTGTATCCCCCATCGAAGTACTGGATCAACTGACTGATTTGCACGAAACTTGGTAACAACTTTTTTTTTGTATCTTATGCACTCCTTAATAACAACATTGCGGTCGCGCGAACTTAATGAATTGGGCGACATTGTTGCGAACTCTAGGCATGCTGTTCGTGAAGTATCCAAAGTCTGTCCTTTGCTACTTTACAGGGGGAAAAACATTTGATTGTACTGTTGTTGTTAGGATACAAGAAAACAACCGTCCCGTGCAGCGCTGTTTTTCAGATACGGGGTAAATTCAACGGAGAAGAGGTATTCAACTTATAACAGGCCATGAAAGCCCCGAAAGGGAGTAGAGATATAGCTCTACTCTTTCTTTAACCTCTGTGGTAGATGGGGCTGGCTGGTCAACTCCGTACCCCGGCCTCTTTACCACCGAGAAAGAGCGCAGTACCCGTATTACAGGAGGCTGGGTGGACCCCTGGGCAGGTCTGGACGAGTATGGAATATCTTGCTCTACCGAGATTCGATCTCCGGACTGTTTAGCTCCTAGCAAGTCGCTATACCGACTGAGCTATCCCGAGAAATTAAGACAGGGAAGCAAAAACTGATGCAGGCTTTCGGGCAAGTTCTATAAAATTTGATTTGCATGCGGGCAACTTGAAATTCAATATACAGAATGAAGAATGAAGTTGTGTACGTGTAATTATAATGTAAACTTTTACATACGTATTTTTCTATACATTATGTGCAGTAAATTTTAATGTTCAATAGAAATATGTGCGCTGATAATAATAGGAACATTTATTTAAGAACGCAGCTTTCAGCCCAGTCTATTGTTGATATTTTTAACAATTTTTCTTCCAAATAATTTAGTAACGTAATAATTGCCCCCATAAGTAAACAACTCATAAGTTTAAAACATTGTTTCGGCCTTCTGTCTTGACTTTGCTAGGGAAAGGGTTAAAGGCATTTTATCACTATAGATGTCTCCGCGGTCAGCGTGTTTCCTGCGAGCTGCGGCCTCAGCGGGCCTGAACTAATGGGTAGGTTCTGGCTCGGGCTGGAATTTGGTATTCAGATTTCGGCCACAAGTGCTGCTGTCTATTGGTAATTAGTTTAAAACTTTACATTAAAAGAAAAAGGAATCCAAATAGTGTAACTCAGTAACACTGATGAAATCTCGGACTGGTTGTGACAAAGGCTAATGTGACAGGAAATTGTGTTTTATATATTCTGACATTTAACTGCTTGTTAAATATTATTGAAATTAATGTAAATTTTCGGATTGTTAAAGAAATGTAGACTTCGTTTGTGGTGAAGTTTACTGCAGTGACGTTTATACTCGTATGATGGTCTACTCTGCTGTCGCTACCATTATTCGTTTATTCCTGAGGTCTGAAACAATATGAAAACTCGATGGATGCAGGATGTTCAGCTTATAGCGACAGTTGTGTCTTCATTCTCGATTTAGAGTCTAGTGATGCTGTCATATAACAGTGGCAACATACGAAACAGAATCTTGACACTGCATAAAGATATTTCTAAACAGCTGGCTGTTTTTGAAAGAAAAGTTTTAAGTAGAATATTTGAGAAAATTGAATTAATAAAATTGGAGAAAACAATATAATGAAGAATTAATGCTGCTGTTTGGAGAGTTAGATATACTGTCATTTGTCAGAATAAGTCGGTTGAATTGGATTGGTCATGTTAACAGAATGAACAGTGGAAGAAAAAACAGATGGTGTATTTGTGTTCAAACAGATGTTAATACGTTCAAAATTGCAAATTGGAAAGAGAGGTAAAAAACGGACTTGGCTGTGAGTCCATTAAAAAGCGAAGGTCCGCATTGGACTGTTGTGCCATCTAAGAAGAAGAAGAAGAAGAAGAAGAAGAAGAAGAAGAAGAAGAAGAAGAAGAAGAAGAAGAAGAAGAAGAAGAAGAAGAAGAAGAAGAAGAAGAAGAAGAA
>Ga0209737_10003600_pt1 | contig 10809 bp, 13 predicted proteins | sample TergutCu122P3_FD_187284 | JGI IMG/M metagenome (GOLD analysis project Ga0209737, IMG submission 187284) | Cubitermes ugandensis P3 segment gut microbial communities from Kakamega Forest, Kenya - Cu122 P3 (SPAdes) (version 2) | ecosystem: Host-associated > Arthropoda: Insects > Digestive system...
CGCAGGAAGCGACTCTCGACGGAATAACGGCGGCTACTCCGCTTGAGGCGGTCAGTCGTCTTCAAGAGTTTGCGGCGTTTGAACTGCTTGACTTTCAGGCGGCGTTTTTGCCGCTGTTTTTGGGAAATGTCGGCGGAACTATCGGTGAAACATCGGCGTTTGCGCTTCTTATCGGCGGAATTTATTTGATTTACAAGAGAATAATAAACCCAATGGTGCCTTTGATTTATATCGGCGGAATATTTTTGCTTTACTGGTTTTTCGGTGGCGTCGATGCCTCGTTTTTCAGCGGTGCGGCGCTTACGATTCCGACATTCCAAATACTTTCCGGCGGAATTTTCCTCGGTGCGTTTTTTATGCTTACCGATATGACCACAACGCCGATTACCGCAAAAGGACAGGCAATTTTTGCGGGCGGTTGTGCGTTTTTAACATTCATCATCAGAAAATACGGCGGCTATCCCGAAGGGTGTTCATACGCCATACTGCTGATGAATTTGGCGACTCCGCTTATAGACAGATACGTTAAGCCGCGTGTTTACGGAACGGAGAAAAAAGGCGGTGCAAAATGAATTATAAAATGAATAAGGAATCAATAAAAATTGTATTGACTTTGGTCGGATTTGTGTTTTTTGCCGCTTTGGCAATCGCTTTTACGAATGAAAAAACCTACGAAACAATAAAGCAGCGCGAACGTGAAGCGCAGGCATATTCGCTGAAAATCGTATTATCGGACGGCTCTGAGAAAAAAGAGGACAGCATTGCCGGTTTCGGAAAGTTTTACAGAGAAACGGTCGGCGGAAAAACCATTGGCTATGCGTTTATGGGCGAGGCGAAGGGATATTCGAGCAAAATTAAATTTTTCTGCGGAATCGACACGGAGGGAAGAATCAAGGGGCTTTCGATTATCAGCCAAAACGAAACGCCCGGACTTGGAACACGTGTTATCGAAACGATTTCCAATGCAAGATTTCCGCTGGGGCTGGTTCAAAAACAGGAAGAAACCGAGCCGTGGTTCTGCACGCAATACAAAGGAATTTCGGCTGTCGATAGAATTTCGCTGAACAAGGGCGGAGAATGGCATGCTTTGTCTCAGGAAGCAAGAGACCGATTGCTAAGAAACAACCAGATAACCGTGATTACCGGCTCGACAATAACAACCGCCGCAATAACCAGCGAACTTTCCGCAAGAGCGAAATTGCTTGTATCTCTGTTAGGCACGACAAGTCCGACGACAGTTGAACAGGCAATCAACTACGAAGGCGAGGACGCAGATGATTAATAAATTTACACAGGAACTTAAAAGAGGCGTTATCACGGAAAACCCGATATTCGTTTCGGCGCTGGGGCTTTGTCCGACGCTTGCCGTGAGCACGTCGGTTGAAAACGGAATAGGAATGGGAATCGCCGTAACTTTGGTTTTAATTTGTTCAAACGCAATAATTTCGCTTTTCAAGAGCATAATTCCCGATAAAGTGCGAATACCGGTCTATATCGTGGTAATCGCAACTTTTGTTTCCGTGATACAGTTGCTTATCAAGGCGTATTTTCCGGAACTCGATGCGCATTTGGGGATATTTATTCCTTTGATTGTCGTGAATTGCATAATTTTTGCGAGAGCCGAATCATTTGCCGCAAAAAATGCCGTGTTGCCGTCAATAACCGACGGATTGGTTATGGGAATCGGTTATACTATCGCTCTTGTTGTTTTGAGCGCGATTCGCGAACTTTTGGGAGCAAACAAACTTTTGGGACTCGAAGTAATTCCGGGTTATTCGCCCATGACCATATTTATTCTTGCCCCCGGCGGATTTTTCACGATTGCGGTGGTTTTGGCAATGATAAACTCCTACAAGCAAAGGAGCATTAAATGATGGAGAACTTTTTGGTGCTTATACAAATTTCGATAGGAGCGGTGTTTATTCAAAACTTCGTGCTGTCGCGATTTTTGGGTTTGTGTCCGTTTTTCGGTATTTCAAAAAAACTTTCAACCGCTGTCGGAATGGGATTCGCGGTTACTTTCATAATGGTAAGTTCAACCTTATTTACCTGGACGATTAACAAGTTTGTGCTGATGAAATTTGAAATAGTGTATTTCCAGACGATTGTGTTCATTTTGGTAATAGCGTCGCTTACGCAGGTTGCCGAAATGGCAATAAAAAAACATTCGCCGATGCTTTACGATTCGCTCGGAGTGTTTTTGCCCCTTATGGCGACCAACTGCGCAATTATGGGCGTTGCCTTGCTTAATGTGGAGATAAACGAATACACGGGCTTGCCGTTTGGTTTTATAGAAGCGATGACAAATTCGTTTATGTCGGGCGTCGGTTTTATTTTGGCATTGGTTCTTATAGCGGGAATACGCGAGCGGCTTGAACTTGCAAATATTCCGAAGGCATTTGAGGGCTTGCCGATAGCGTTTATTACCGCGGGACTTATGGCAATAGCGTTTTTGGGCTTTGCGGGAATGGGAGGTTAATATGTTAGCACCGATTTTAATTCTTACGATACTCGGAATCATTCTGGGGCTTATTATTGTTTCTGCCGATAAGAGATTTCACGTCCCCGAAGATGTCAGAGTAAAACAGCTTGCTGGTTTCCTGCCGAGCGCCAATTGCGGTGCCTGCGGATTTGCCGGTTGTGCGGCGTTTGCCGAGGCGCTTGTAAACGGCAAAGCAAAGCCGAGCGACTGTATTCCGGGTGGTGCCGATGTTGTTGCGAAACTTGCCGCCTTTATGGGAGTGGATTCCGTTGCCTGCGTTGCGCAAACCGCGAAAATACACTGCAAAGGCGGAATTGCGGAGGCAAAAGAGCGGGCGGTTTACGATGGAATTAGCGACTGTTTTGCCGCGGTTTTGGTTGCAAACGGTTCAAAAGAGTGCGAATACGGCTGTCTCGGACACGCGACCTGCGTTGCTGCCTGCCCTTTCGACGCGCTCATAATAAACAAAAACAATGTAGCGCAGGTGATAGAAGAAAAATGCAACGGCTGCGGTGCCTGTGTTGCCGCATGTCCGCGAAAACTCATTGAAATTACGCCCGAAACGCAAAAGATTTTCGTTGCCTGCAACAACCACGACAAAGGTGCGCGGGGAAAAAAATACTGCTCGGTCGGCTGCACGGGTTGCGGAATTTGCGCAAAAGCGGTGAACGTGCCGAACTCAATAGAAATGGACGGTTTTTTACCGAAACTCAACTACGAAACAGGCGAAAACTTTATTGTCCCGCTTCACAAATGCCCCTGCAACTGCTTTACCGATTTGGCAAAAGGTCGCCCGACCGTAAACATTGACACAAAATGCGTCGGCTGCGGAAAATGCGTAGAAATCTGCCCCGTGAAGGGAGCAATAGAAGGCGAAAGCGGCAAGCGGCACAGCATAAATAAAAAATTATGTATCGGCTGCGGTCGCTGCATTTCCGTCTGCAAAACAAAAGCAATAGGAATCTGGGGCGCCCTCGCCTACGGCGACGGTTACCGTTCAAGTCAGAATAGAAGTCATATTTCGTGAGGGAATATACTTGAATCGTATTTTTATTCGTTTTAGTATCTGTTTTTATAGTATATTTAATCCGAAATCTGTTTTAATTCTGTTTTTATGCAATTTTGCGGAAAATTGGAATCGAATAATATGAACTTTTGGAAATTAAGAAATCAATTTTACGATTTGATATGTTTTAATGTCAATCAGGTTTATGCTTGGCAGCCCGATTTTGAGAAAAATAATCTCACTCATTGGACGAAGCAAAATTTGCTCGTGAAACTGCGTAATTCGTGGTATAGTTTCCCCGAATATTTGAAAACGCCTAATATTCAGCATTTTGTGTCAAACAAAATTTATAATCCTTCGTATATCAGTTTGCATTCTGCATTGGCTTTTTATGGTATTATTCCCGAAGCAATCGTGCAGACAACCGCTGTGAGTTCGTTGAAAAAGACAAGTTTTGAGAATGCTTTCGGCTCTTTTTCGTATCAAAAAATTTTGCCTGAATTGATGTTCGGGTATGAACAAAAAACATTTTTGAATAAGCATAGTTTGTTTTTTGCTACTCCCGAAAAAGCGATATTGGACTTATTGTATCTTTATCCGCAGTATAACAACGAACAGGAAATTACGGAATTGCGTTTTGACGAAGAATTTATGCAAGAGGATTTGAATGTAGAGCGATTAAATGAATTTGCGGAAAAATTTCAGTCAAAAACACTAAGGAACAGAGTTAATTTACTTTTAAGGAGTTATGGTTTATGCTGAATTTAGAGCAAATACAAAATTATTTTCCACCGCAAATCAGAGAAAATCCTGCACACAAAAAATACATTATAAAGGAATACATTCTGCTGGTGATTTTGAATTTTTTGGCAACTTCAAAATTTGCGAAAAAAATCACTTTTATCGGCGGCACAAATTTGCGTTTAGTGAAAGGAATTGACAGATTTTCGGAAGATTTGGATTTTGACTGCAAAAATTTTGACGCCGAAGATTTTGCTGAAATGTCGCAGTCGGTTTTGACTTTTTTACAAAGGTCGGGCATACGAGCCGAAACAAGAGAAAAGCAAAGCGAAAAATTAACGGCATTCCGTTCAAGAATTTATTTTCCCGAATTGCTGTTTGAATTGGGTTTGTCTGCATATAAGGAAGAGCGGTTTTTGGTTAAGATTGAAAGTGAAAATCAAGAGTTTGAATATACGCCTCAAATGGCTGTTATCAGCGGTTGCGGTTTTTTCTTTTCATTCCCTGTTCCGCCCGATGATGTGCTTTGTGCTATGAAATTGTCCGCATTGCTTTCACGGGCAAAAGGGCGTGATTTTTACGACGCATTGTTTTTGCTTTCTCTAACATTGCCGAACTACGATTTTCTTGCTCAGAAATTGGGCATTCACAATCTAACTGAACTAAAAACAAAAATAACGGAAGTGATAGAAAAAGTAGATTTACAAAATAAGTCCAAAGATTTTGAACATTTGCTGTTTAATAAAGAAAACAAAGACAAGGTATCGAATTTCAGCGAGTTTATCGGGAAGTTATAAACAGAATAAAAGTCACATTCGGAACTTCCGACAACACGTTTCCGGTGGGAAACATTACAAAAGCAAAAGATTTTAACTCATAGTAAAGGAGAATGTTTATGAAAATAAACAATTTTGATGTAAGTCGTCTTAAAAACGACGCGCTGTTTAACAATTACGGCAACATAGTAATTGATTTGGGTCAGGCGCATAGAGACCCGGCGGGGGAGTTCGGGCATTTCGGGTGGAAAGAAGTTAAGTGAAAGATAAGGGAAGCAATTTGCTTCCCGTTTTTTATTTACGGCGGATATTATTTTTATGATAAAAAAAGGAAATATATGGGAAATTTTGACTTGGGTATCATAAGGAATCGGCTTGAAGCGCTTGAGGAGACGATAATATTTCGGCTTTTAGACCGCGGGCAGTTCAAACTGAATTTGCCTGTTTATGAAGCGGGCGCGATTTTGGACCGTATGCATAAATCCAACGAAGAAATTTGCGCGAAATTCGGACGTTTCGATGCTGTCGAAGAAAAACCGTTTTTTGATTTGAGCAAGGACGAGATAAATTTAACGCCGCAAATCCGTGAAAAATACCTTGGATTTCTGAAAACCGCCTGCGAAAACGGAGACGACAACGAATACGGAAGCACCGCCGAAGCCGATATTGCGGCATTGCAGGCAATTTCAAAACGCATTCACTACGGCTCGGTTTATGTAGCCGAAAGTAAATTTCAGGAAAATCCGGAAGGTTTTACCGAAGCGGTGTCGGCTGGCGACAAAAACAAAGTTGTTGAAATGTTAAGGAATGTTAAAGCCGAAGAAAAGGTTTTGCAACGCGTTTTTGACAAATGCGAGAAAATCCAGTCGGCTTATTCGTCGCCGTTTCGCAAAACGATAGAATCGGAAATCGTCAAAGAATTTTACAAAAATACAATAATTCCGCTCACGATTGAAGGGGAATTGCAATACTTTTTCAGGAGGATTGAAAAATGAGAATTGAGAAAAACGAGGGAACTGCCGACAGAGTTGTCCGCAGTATTGTAACAATCGGACTTTTTATCGCGGCGGGTCTCACTGACGGAAACGCAAGAATTGTATTCCTGATTTTCGGGACGACAATGACAATCACAACAATTATGGGCTGGTGCCCGCTTTATCCTTTGCTTGGAGTTAATACCTGCGGAGGCGGGAAGAAGAAAAAGGCGGAGTGATTTACAAAATCGCTCCGACGCAGTAATTTTTCGCATTCGGGAATTTTTTGCTCCAAACTTCAACTTGACGGGCAAACTCTTCCACTTGCGCGGCTGTCGAACCGACTAATTCTTCGCCTCTGTCGATGATTGCTTTTAATTCGTCGTAAGATAAACCCAATTCGCTTTTTGACAGGCGTTCAAGCAAATCGTTTTCGGCAATCTTTCCGTTTCGCAAGTCACGGACAACCGCAACTGCCGTTTCTTTGATAATTTCGTGAGCATTTTCACGTCCGACGCCCTTTTTTACCGCTTCCATCATAATTGTCGTGGTCGAAAGGAAAGGGAAATAATAATCGTTTTCTTTTTTGATTACCGCCGCAAAAACTTCCATTTGATTCAGAATCGTTAAAAATGTCTCGAAAAGTCCGTCCGTTGCAAAAAATGCGTCCGGCAAAGCGACCCGCCGAACCACCGAACACGATACGTCGCCCTCGTTCCACTGATTCCCCGAAAGCCCGGCGAGCATTGCGACATATCCCGATAAAATCAAGCGAAAGCCATTAACCCGCTCGCAGGAACGGCTGTTCATTTTGTGCGGCATCGCGGAACTTCCGACCTGTCCTTTCACGAAGCCCTCGTTTGCTGTTTCCTGTCCTGCCATTATGCGCAGAGTCGTGCAGAAACTTCCCGCTCCGGCAGTCAAATTGTAAAGCGACGAAACGACCTCGTAGTCAAGCGAGCGCGGATAAACCTGTCCGACGGCGTTAATCGTTTTGGAAATTCCAAGGTGCTTTGCTATTGCGTTTTCAAAATCGAAGACCTTTTTTTTGTCGCCGTTGAAAAGCGTAATCTGGTCTAATTGCGTGCCGACCGCGCCTTTTATTCCGCGAACGGCGTAGTTTTCAATAATCCGGTCTAATGCTTCGACGCCGAGGAGCAATTCCTGTCCGAACATCGCTATTCTTTTGCCGAAAGTTGTCGGCTGTGCGGCAACATTGTGTGTTCGCGCCGTGATTATTAAATTTTGATGTTCTTTTGCTTTTTCGCTCATTTTTATTAAAGCCGTAATTGCCTTTTCGCGAATAATTTTGAGTGAAGAAAAAACCTGCAACTGCTCAACGTTTTCCGTTAAATCGCGGCTTGTCATTCCTTTGTGGATATGCTCGAATCCCGCTAAATCGCAAAATTCTTCTATTCTCGCCTTTACGTCGTGCTTGTTTATTTTTTCACGTGCGGCTATGTTTTCCAAGTTCACGTTTTCTTTTACTTTTTCGTAAGATTTTATTGCTTCGACGGGAATATCCAAGCCCAAATCACGCTGTGCTTTCATCACGGCAATCCATAATTCCCGCTCCAAAATAACCTTGCCTTCGCCCGACCAGATTTTTTTAATTTCGCTTGCGGCATATCTCTGAGCCAAAACATTTTCGATTTTATTCATATATTACTCCGTTTAATTTGCATGGATTTCTGCACAAAAATACAATATTTTAGTTACGGCAAACGGGAATTTATTATATTTACACTTGATTTATCTATTTATTTCGCAGTTTTGAAAGGTTACTACTCAATGTTTATCGAGTTTATTTCGCAACATATTGAAATGTCTTTGCTTCAAAGCCGACTTTTTGCAGCGAGTTGCGCGTTGATTTTGTCGTTTGTTTTGGGGATAATTTTATTTCCTCCTTTCATAAAAATTCTGCGTAAAAAAAGTTTTGATACGGAACTCGAAAAAAGCAAAAATCCGCCGGTTCAGCCCGCGGGGCTTTTGTTTGCCGTCGTAATTCTGGCGGTATCGTTTTTGACGGCACGTTTTAACGCAATCGTAGTTTCGGCGCTTTCGGTTTATGTTTTATATGCTTTCATCGGATTGATTGATGACATCGTGAAAGTTCGCAGCAAGAAAAAAATCGAAAGCGGAAAGCAGGAAAAAAAATCGTATCTTTACAAAGCAGACGGAATTTCCGCGCCGCTTCGACTCGGATTTTATTTGCTGATTGCGTTTGTTGTGTCGATTATCGCCTACAATTTTGTTCCCGACATAAACAAAAACATAACGATTCCGTTTGTTGCGTCAAACAGAATAACGTTTGACTTGCCGTTTTGGGCGTTTGTGATAATCGCAACGTTCGGGATTGCCGTCGTAGCAAACGGCGTAAATTTTACCGACGGACTCGACACTCTCGCCGCATTTCCGCTGATAACAAACTTTGCTTTTCTTGCGATAGTCGCCTACATCGTTTCCCGTCCCGACTGGAGCACTTACCTGCTTATTCCGATGTCAAGCGGCGCGTCGGAGATTATTCCCGTCGTGGGTGCGGTTATCGGCATTTTAATAGCATATTTGTGGTTTAACTCGTCGCCGTCGTCAATAATTATGGGCGACAGCGGCTCAATCGGTTTGGGCGGACTTTTGGGAGCGATGTTTATTTTGCTTAAAGTGGAGTTTTTTATTCCGATTATAGCGTTCATTTTTATCGCGGAATTTACGTCATCGTTTTTGCAAATGTTCTATTTCAAAATTTCCGGCGGAAAACGGCTTTTCAAATGCGCACCGATTCACCACCATTTTCAATTTTTAATGCGCGAAAAAGGCAAGTTTTGCAAAATCGACGACATAAAAAACCACCTGAAAGCCGAAAAAGGCGATAACTTATCCGAAGAAACGCTTGCTAAATTGGCACGAAAATTGCAAGACAAAGACATAAACTCGAAAATTACGTGGCGATTCCACATTATTTCGTTTGTTTTGTTTGTTTTGACGCTTGTTTTGTATATGAAAGTGCGGTAAAATGGTTACGGATATTAAAAGTAATTACACTTCTCCTGCGGGAAAAGAATTCACGCTTGTTGCAGGACGTTTTGCAGGAATTTCGCCTGCAAGCCGTGTTTTGGACATCGGTTGCGGTTACGGCGACGGTGTTTGCAATATCGTTTCGGAGTTTCGTTGCAAGGCGACGGCGATTGACATCAGCAAAGATAACATTCAATTTGCGCGGGTCTCGGCGGAAAACAGAAAAATCAGCCATTTAATTTCATTTTTAACGGGTGATATTTTAACGGAAAACATTACCGACAAGCAGTTCGATTTGGTTCTTGCCGAGGGCGGAATTTTAACCATGCTGGAGCGGCAAAAAAGTGTCGAAATGATAAAGGATTTCCTTATTCCTCGCGGCTGGCTTGCATTTTCGGATTTGATTCTGCTTTCCGAGCCGGAAAACATTCCCGCGGAAATTCTAAATATTTACGACCACCAAAGATTCAACTACGCCAACGAAACAAGTTACAGAAAACTTTTCAAATCCGCCGGTTTCGACATCCACCTTATGACACTCGTCCCTCAAAGCGGCTGGGATAATTACTACGCCCACATGGCTCGCCGCCTCGAAGACCAAACCGGCTTCTTCGCCGACAAACAAGTAAAAACCTTCTTCCACCGAGAAATGGATATCTTTTACCGCTTAGAAGGATTCAAATACATCGGTTATCTGTTCGGTTTAGTGAGAAAATCGGTGTAATTTCACGAAAAATCGTTTTCTTGTTAATAAATAAATTATTTTAGCGATACCACAATGATGAAATGTTGGGATTTAGTCCCTGCGTTTTGTTCATAATTTTTTTTGTTCCAATATCAGGAACGAGCAACCATCACAGGTTGTTCTGTCTGTTCCTGATAATAAACAAATGGACATTTTCATCATTGTGGTAAATTTTGATTATGGGACAGGGCAACCTTTCTCGTAATTTTAAGAATTATTAACAATTTTACAAACAAGGAGTTTGTATGAAAAAGCATTTGTTGGTTTTGGCGGCTATTATTTTGGGATTGGTTTTTGCAGGGTGCGACAACGGCACAAGTTCAAGCGGCGGTGGAAAATCTGGTGGGAAGTCTATTGTAGGAAAATGGGAAAACGGAGATTTGGTTGCTATATTTCATTCAAATGGTAGTGGTGAAATAAGATGGTCGGAAGATGATGTAGAGTTTTTTACTTGGGTTGCGGGAAATGGTTACATTAGTGTTTCACACGAATTTTTTGGAACAAAGTATTTTGCTTATTGTGGAGGAGATATTTTTGTATTTTGGAATTTTGATTCTGAGGCATTTATTAGAATTAAATAGATGTTTTTTAGTCTTGGCAAAATGTATTTTCCAATGAAATTTACAAAAAAACCGAAACAAAAGGCAAATTATGAACACAAATCTCATTGATGTCGATTCAAAAATAGTCGAAATCGAGAAACACAAAGGTATTGCTTGACAGCGATGTGGCTGTTTTGTATGGAGTTGAGACCCGCGATATTAACAAGTCGGTTAGCAACAATCCCGACAAATTTCCGGAAGGGTATGTTTTTGAATTGCTAAGTGCTGAAAAACAAGAGGTAGTGGAAAATTTCCACCACCTCGAAAAACTAAAATTTTCGCCTAATTTACCCAAAGCATTTACCGAAAAGGGATTGTATATGCTTGCGACAATCCTGAAAAGTCCGCAAGCGGTGCAAACTACGCTGGCTATTATTAGACTTCTTTCAAAACCCATTTTCCTCCTCATATTATTTTCGGCAAATAGCATATTCCTCTCATTAATCAGCAACAATTTTACAAAGTAAG
>Ga0209737_10003601_pt1 | contig 10807 bp, 3 predicted proteins | sample TergutCu122P3_FD_187284 | JGI IMG/M metagenome (GOLD analysis project Ga0209737, IMG submission 187284) | Cubitermes ugandensis P3 segment gut microbial communities from Kakamega Forest, Kenya - Cu122 P3 (SPAdes) (version 2) | ecosystem: Host-associated > Arthropoda: Insects > Digestive system >...
GCGGGTGTTATAGCCGGGGAAGTACTGACCAACATTTTTTCCGGCGAAAAGACCCCGGTCGGACCACTCATAAAAATGAAACTTGACGTCACGCTGGGAACCAATATCGCCGGAAAGACAGTCACCGTAAATGCGAGCGGCCTCAAACCCAATTCGCAGGTGACACTGACCGTACACTCCGACCCGCGCATCCTTGCCCGCGGAACTGCCGACGAGGACGGAAATATCCGGCTTACCGCGGAAATGCCCGACGACCTCGGTGAAGGCATCCACACTGTCATCGCGGTGGGCACGGGTGTGTTCGGCGAACCCGTCCAGGCGGTATCGGTTTTTGAGATTGACGCGGAAAACATCGTCATAAACTACATGCCGCCCACCCAGGTGCTTGAACCAGTCGAACCCGGCGACAGAAGCCTTGTCCGCGCCATGCTGGCTGGTGTGCCCCTGTATGACCCCCAGCGTTACCCCGGCACGGTCGCGGGAATGACGCTTGCCGTCTGTGTCGCGGGCGGCGGGATGGGTGCGATGGCAGGGCTTAAGAAACCGCAGCGTTCGATGGCTTTCGCCAAGTCGGGACGCCGCCGCAAGGAAGACGAAGTTGAAACGGAAGCCGTGAATGGCGCTGGCGACAGGGGATTCCTGTGGAAAATCCTGCCGTTCGCCGCTGCCTTTGACCGGATGGGGGTAAACCTACAGGCAAAAACGGCAAAATACTCATCCACGCTCCACCGCCTCTCAGGTGACGGGATTTGGGCGCGGGCGATGTTCGGTTCTGGCGGATACCTATTATGGTGCGTGGGTATCGTCCTCGGTTTTTACGCCTCGTCACAAGTCGGCTTCAAGGCATTACCCCCCGATTTTACCCTCGTGCTGGTCATCGTCGCCCTCGGTATCCTTGACGCGGGAGCCGGGTTCCTCGCCTGGCTGGTCGTGGCACTGCTGGCATTATTTACGGGCAACATAAACGGAATGGAGGACATTACGACCCTGATTGGGATGTTCACACTTTACTCTTCAATGACCATCCTCTGCGGGACGAGACCGCTCAGGCGTGAATACAAACCGGGCAGGAAGTTCATCTTTGACCGTATTACCGATTACATCGTGCCGACCGCCTACCTCGTCCTGGTCTCGTCGGCAGTACTTGATGTCATCAACGGTTTAAGCGGATTGGAGTTTTTCACATCACAGGACAGCACATCCATCAGGATTACCGTTGTACTTGCCATCTGGGTCAGGCTGTTGTTCGAGGACATCGCCATCAACTTTTTCCCCGGAAGGTCAAAACTGGTGCGTTCCGACGAACCCGACGAGCAGAAGCTTCCTTTCCTGTTCGGTGCTTTGGTCATGTATGTTGCCGTGTTCCTGATTGTCAGCATGCCGTTCTTCGGTTTCAGCCTAGCCCTTATTATCCTGCTTGCCTTGGATATAGTCCCGACTATTTTAACCTTTTTCACCGACCGCCTGCCCAACTCGAAATTCCTGCACAAGTGGTATCCGGATTCGAGTTCGACCTATGCAAGCCTCGTCCTGACGGTGGTCGGTATACTGCTCGGCTTCTGGTTACTCAGCACGACCGCCGATTACCGGAGGATGAGCGCGGTGATGGTCATCCTTGCCATTCCCTGCGCTTTGGCGGAAATCCCCAGCATCTTCGGGCGTGAAGGGGATGAACACAAGGACGGCTGGCTTAAGAGAATCAGTGAATTTGGGTGTTGGGTACTTTTCGCACTGATTGCATTGGATATAATTACATTGATATAACATGAAGGAGAAATAGTCCAAAATGAACTTAAAACAAAAAACTTATGCTTTAATCAGGGATGACGGCTACAGAAGCCTTGCCAACCGAATAATCAGCAACACAATAATGGGTGTGATATTTATTAATGTTGCCATGGTCATTTTTGACTTTGTCGCTGATGTACCCGCCCATTTACACAATTTATTTTTTACGGTTGAAGCTGTATCGGTTGCGGTATTTACGGTTGAATACATATTAAGGCTTTGGACGGCGGATTTGATGTACCCCAAAGTGGGGGTCGCGAAAGCGCGTTTCACATACATCCGTTCACCGATGGCGATAGTGGACTTTCTGGCAGTACTTCCTTTCTACTTACCTTTTGTATTCCCGATAAATATGGTAATACTGAGGTTATTAAGGCTTCTCAGGTTATTGCGTATCTTGAAAATGAGCCGTTACGCTGAAACCAAAACCGCCAACCAAATTTTATCTTCGATAAAGGAATCAGTTATTCTGATTGATGCGGATTTGAATTATATAAAATCAAATGATTCCGCAAAAATGTTATTTCCCTCAATCAAAGATATTAAGAAGTTTAGTCCGGTAAATCAAATCGAGGGTTTTCCAAAAGAACTAATGCAGATAAATGAGGAAATGTCCAAGGAATTAATCCAATTCAAGATGGATGAACGCTTTTTTAACACAACCATAAGCCCGGTTACATCAGGCGAAGAAATCCTGCGATATGTAATTCTAATTATGGATATAACCGAAATCGTTAATTTACGGCGAGAAACCGAAGAACAGCACAAAACAATCTTGGGAAGTATCAATTACGCAAGTAAAATCCAGAAAAACCTCCTGCCGTATACCAGTATTTTTGATACAGCTTTTTCCGATTATTCAATTATTTGGAAACCGCGTGATATTGTCGGTGGCGACATTTATTGGGCGCGAAACTTTGACGAGGGTACGATGCTTTGTATTGCTGACTGTACAGGACACGGAACTCCAGGGGCATTGCTGACCATGTTGGTGGTAAGCATCCTTGATACCTTGGCGGATGAAAAAAGCAGTCAGGATACAGCCCGGATTTTATTTAATCTTGACCAAAGGCTTTCCAAGGTTCTGCATGTTGATGGCGATATTGAGCGGAAAATCATGGATATCGACGATGGTTGTGATATTGCCATATTGTTTGTGAAAAATGACGGCAGCGTTATTTTCTCATCGGGTAATACGAATGTATTTGTCTGTGACGGAAATGAAGTAAAACGCCATAAAGGGCAAAAAGTGTTTATCGGTGAAGGCAGGATTTCAAGCCGGGATGAAGTCAAAACCTACTGTATCCCCGCCAATCCCGATAATAAATTCTATATCGCGTCGGACGGATTATTCGACCAGACCAACAAGGATGAAAACAGCTTTGGAACAAGATTGTTCAGCAAGTTAATTTTGGAAAACCATCATGAAAAACAAAATATTATATCAGAAAAAATTTGGTCGGCATTTGAAATACATCAAGGCGGGCAGCCACGCTTGGATGATTTTATGCTGATTACATTTAAACTATGAAGGAAGGAGGAGACCAATGATATTGGACATGATTGAATACACTGACATGATGAATAATTTGGATATTGACATTGTGTACAGTGGACCGATGTGGAAGGACGGAATAAAAGGAATTGCCGATATGGTCGAAAACCGCTTAAAAATTGACGGTTTGCCAGAAAGCGCGGCGTTGGCGATTTTCTCAGTGTTTGTTGAGCAGCTGACCAATGTTTTGATGTACTCGGCAGAAAAAAAGTACTACACCACAAACGAAAACAAAACGGTGGAAGTTGCGACAGGGATGCTGGTTTTGGGGCAGAAAGGTACAACCTATTTTATCCAGACGGGTAACCTTATTAAAACAGAGAGTACAGGGCGGATAAAAAATAATATCGACCACCTAAATTCGCTTGATAAAAAAGAACTGCGCAAACTGTATAAAGAACGCTTAAAAGCCGAAAACGACAATCCCGAAAGTAAAGGCGCAGGTTTGGGGTTGATTGAAATCGCAAGAAGGACTACCGCGCCGATAGGTTATAAATTTGAGCAAAAAAATGGGGAATTTTCATATTTTACCATGTATGTAGAAATCGGACAACCGGAAAAGAGAGAGGTATAAGAAATGAATTTTAAATTAGAAAGAGAAAAAACCACTACAACACCTTATGTTTTAATTGATGAAGAAAACAAATATATGAAGTTCGAAGGTAAGAGTTATCTTGAAGAAATCGTCGAATTTTTTCAAGAAATAAGCGAATGGCTTGAGAAATACCTTGCCCAAGAAAACGCTGGATTAACCTTTGACTGTGCAATGAGATATTTTAACAGCTCAACCACGAAAATTATCTATAATATGCTCAGGGTCATGGATAAAGCCGCCGGAAGGGGTGCGGAAATTACCGTTAACTGGATTGTGAGCGAGGCAAATGAGTCAATGGTTGAATGTGGCGAAGACTTTGAAGAAGAAATGGAAAACCTGACTTTCAATTTGGTAATAGAAGAGAGCGAATAAATACGGTTTGGTACTTATGAAAAACACAGCAAAAACTAGGATTATTTTATTCATTGCAAATTTGGTAATGGTCTTTTTGCTGTGTCCGTTTAATGCGGAAGCAAGCTCCCAAACACCTGATTATGCTTGGTATGGGGATGGAGCGGCGGCTACTTTTACGATACGGACAGTGGGGGAGTTGCGTGCTTTTGCCAATATTGTCAATGGTACTGATGGCCGGACGGCGTTTAACTTCAATGGCAGGATGGTCAATCTTGGTGCAGACATAAATCTTGGGCATGAGCAGTGGATACCGATTGGGACTACAGCAAATCGCTTCCGTGGTATCTTTGACGGTGGTGACTTTACTATCTCCGGCTTGCAAATTAATACTACCGATAGTAACGTAGGCTTGTTTGGTCGAATAGAAAACGCAATTATCCGTAACCTGCGTGTAGATGGAAATGTTACCGGGAACACGGCTGTAGGTGGGATTGCCGGCGCTGTGCAAAGCAGCCTTATTGAAAACGCCCATTTCTCCGGCTCGGTTTCAGGTGGTGCTTCCGGTATGGACCATGGTGGTATCGCCGGATATGTCGGGGATAATTCGACTATACGCAGATGCTCTAATTCCGCAAATATCCACGGAAGAAACCAAAGCGGCGGTATAGCTGGCAGAATTGAGCTCGGTGGTGAGATTGTAACTTCTTTTAACACCGGAAATATAAACGGCGCTAACGCTACAGGTGGGATAGCGGGAGTAAACCGCAGTACAATCCAAAATTGTTATAATACCGGAAATGTAAACGGCGTACAAAATGTGGGGGGCATTGCGGGTGAAACCGGTATGGCTACAGCAGGGGCATCAATACATTTTACATATAATACTGGTAATGTTATAGGAACATCCACTGTAGTGGGGGGTATTACCGGACTAATGCAGCACAGCACCAGTTCGGTTCAAAACAGCATATCGCTCGGAGCAATGGTTATTGCTTCCAGTACTACAAATACCGGGCGTGTAATCGGTTCTCAGACAGGCACACTTTCTCGCAATTATGCAATGAATGATACACGTGTCGGCACATTAGCGACAAATATAACCGTAGCGGATGTAAATACTGGAGTAAACGGCGAATCACGTAATCGTGCCTCACATACTTTCGCAAATGCTTTCGACTCAGCCGCTACAAATTTTAACACCGCAATTTGGAATGTACCATCTGGAACTATAAATACTGGCGTAAACTTACCCACACTCATAAATAACCCCCAACCCGTCGCGCCAAGACTACCGGGGCGGGTACGGACAACGGAAATCATACTTACAGCCGGAGTTGCAAACACTGCCAACGCTGCAACCGAAGGTTGGAGTTGGAACGGCAGTACACTTACTTTGACAGGGTTGAACTTATTTGCCAATCCAACTACCGGAAACGCGGCATTGGATTTACCTGCAAGTGCCGTTATCCAACTCGAAGCGGGTGTTGTCAATACCGTCCTCAATACAAATACAACAGGTATCAACGGAGCTTCGATAGGTATATTCTTTGCCACCACCCTTACCATCCAAGGTACGGGAACGCTCAATACCACGGGTGGCTCAAATAATGCCAACTCTACCGTAAGCCACAGTGGTATTCATAATGAGAACAGTGGGGCTACATTAAATATAAATGGTGGTATCATCAATGCAACTGGTGGACCGAATACTTTCACCGGAGCAAATACCCGTAGTTACGGTATTCATGTAAATGTATTAAATATCAACGGCGGTAGTGTTACTGCCCGTGGTGGTGCGGCATTGAGCGAATCGGCGGGAATTTATGCAAACACATCTTCCGTTTTCAACGGTGGTGAATTTAGGGTAATTGGTACTAGCAGGGCGATGGGCAATGTTGGTACATTTACTACTCCTAACGCCCACATCGCCATTCATAGCAATAATGCTGACGGTTCTTCACCGACTGTTACACGTTCTTATACACGTAATACAAATCACCGCAATGTCCACCTCATACAATTCGGCGGCGGTAATGGTTTGGCGGGAAATCCGTTTATAATTTCAACAGCGGCAGATGTGCGTTCGCTTTCTACAAGGGTAAATGCGGGGACGACATATCTGGGTCAGTTTTTTAGAATGATGAATGATGTGGATTTGGGTGGGACGGCTTTCACACCGATAGGTACACTAGCTAACCAATTCCGTGGTACATATAACGGCGATGGTTATAAAATCACGGGCTTGAATGTAAATATGAGTGCATCCGGTGCCAATGCCGGATTGTTTGGGGTAATAGGTGCGAATGGTGTAGTCCAAAATCTCGGTGTGAGCGGTAATGTAGTAAGCACCTCAGATACCCTGAGTAACGCAAACACCGGTGGTGTCGCCGGAAGGAATAACGGTACGATTGAACGAGTTTATTTTTCCGGCAGTGTTTCGGGTACGGGTAGGGTAGGCGGTATAGCAGGGTATGTGGGTGTTTCCAATACTTCTATCGGGATTATTCGGAATAGTTATAATACCGCAACTGTTATCGGTACAGGAACAGGAGCAGGCAACAATGTAGGTGGTATCGCAGGTGCAGATGATGCTGGCACGAGTGCCATAATTGAAAATTGTTACAATATCGGCGAAATTTCCGGTGCAGACCGTATCGGCGGTATCATAGGCAGTGCTCAAAGCGGCGCTATTATTCGGGGGAATGTATCTCTTGGAACAAGGGTAACCGCTACTGGCTCTAACCGCGGGCGTATTGTGGGAAATGCAGCAGCTAATACACTCACTAATAACCATTCACGCTCGGATATGCTTGTAAATGATGCCTTCATATCGACAAACATTAATATCACCTCAATACATGGTGCTAACTGGAATTCGTCCCATCAACAGCCTGTTCTGTTTGGCAGTGGGCAGGCTGACTTTGACCCTTCTATTTGGACGCTTCCCGCCGGAAACCTACGTATCGGCGGTGAGCTTCCCACATTTAATATAATGAAAACTGCAACCACGCCGACTTTACCCGCGCTGGTACGTACATCGGCATTGGATTTAACCGCAGCAAGTCTTTCTTATGTAAATACTGGCGGAAATAATGTTTCCGCTAACCCAACAACTACAAATATCACCAACACAATGGAGGGTTGGGCTTGGTATCGTAATCCCGCCGATGGTTATGAAGCGAATACGCTTGTTTTGAATAATCTTAACATAAATAACGCAACCGCAGACAATGATTTACTGCGAGTTCCGGCAGATACTAATATAATTTTGCATGCTCAAAATAGTATAAATGCTTCGGGGACAATGTCCACAGATAACACCGCTTTACGCAGTAACGGTGGCACTTTGACAATTACGGGAATGGGTTCATTGACCGTCAGGTCGAGGAATGTAGGTGCGGGTGTCAGCACTTACGGTATCAGAGGGGCGTCAAACACTATTATTGACGGTGTAACTGTTACGGCAGCCGCCGGCAATGTCACTGCCGGGGGTACAGGTGATAGTATAGGTTTACATAGCAGTTCAGATATAATTATCAGGAATGATGCAAATGTTACTGTAATCGGAGGTACAGCCGGAACGGTTTCCAGTGGTGTCAGCAGGGGATTAAATGCAAACGGTGTTTTGTCGATATTGAATAGTACATTTAACGCTCAAACAGCAAGTGCGCTTACGAGAAATGCTATATTCGCAAACGGATTTGAAGCATCCGGTGTAATCTTCACAGGCGGTGCGACGAACACGGCAACCACTCCTGTTTTCATACGTGGAAACACAAACGGCAGAAATTTGATATTTAGGGACACAAACGCCGATGCTGGTACTGCTTCACTATTCATTACCGCTACCCCCCATACTCCTTGGGACGGCACGACTGCCGCTACCGGATTTGCTTCGGGGACTGGAACATCCGGTTCTCCGTTTGTGATTAATACGCCGGAGCAATTGGCATTTTTCAGGAATCAAGTAAACGCTGGGACTACTTATGCAAACCAATTTATATCCCTTGGAAGTTATATCGACCTCGGTGATAAACCGTGGACGTCGATTGGTTCAAGTAGCACTATTTTCTTTCAAGGTACATTTAACGGCAATGGTCGGTCTATTTCCGGTTTGAACGTAACAGGCAGCAACACAGGTTTATTTGGCTGGGTTAAGGATGGTTTTATCCGCAATCTCGGTTTATCGGGTACTGTCAACAGTTCAGGTAGTGCTGTCGGCAGTATATTGGGGACAGCTAACGGTGCGGAAGTAAGTAACTGCTGGTTTTCAGGTTCTATCACGGCAACCAGTTCCGTAGGCGGTATTGTGGGTAATACCCGTAGTGATTTCGGTGCCGTAAATCCGACGTTAATAACGAATAACTATAATACGGCGAATGTTGCTTCTACAAACAGTCTTGCCGGCGGTATAGCAGGCTTGGCACAAGGTGGTACAACCACAATTACAAACAACTACAACACTGGAAACGTAAGAGGCAATAACGAAGTCGGCGGTATAGTCGGACGTTTAAACACTGGTGCAACGGTTTCCAATAATGTATCGCTTGGTGCGAGGGTTACATCAACAGGCGTTTCTGTCGGACGTGTGGTAGGTTCACACTCCACTGATTCCCCCGGTATTCTCTCTGGTAATCACGCTCGTACTGATATGCTTGTAAACAACGTAAGTGTTTCAAGCGGTGGTGCAACTCATATACACGGTACGGGTATTAGTATTGGTATTTCTACATTTACTAATGTATTCGGCGCATCACCCGGTGCTGCTTTCCCCACAACAAACTGGGCTATTCCTACTGGAATAATGAATCCAGGCGTGGTTCTGCCTATATTAACAAATGCTCCCGCTCCCGCACCTTTACTTACAAGGCATTTTGAAGGTTTGGGAACTTCTGAAAATCCATTCTTGATTTCTACACCTAATGATTTACGCGATTTGGCAGGGCTTGTCAACGCCGGATGGCATCAGCTTAATATGTTTTTCCGCATGACGAATGATATAGACTTGGAAAATGTATTATTTACGCCGATAGGAGCAGGAGATAATACCAATACTTTCCGTGGGACTTTTGTTGGTAACGGTTATAAAATCACAGGTTTAAATATAAATTCAACCGTAATACGCACAGGTTTATTCGGCGAAATCGGATTAAACGGCATTGTCCGTAACCTTGGCGTGAGCGGAAATGTAATAAGCAATCAACATAATACCGGCGGTATCGCCGGAAGAAACCAAGGCATAATCGAAAATTCCTGGTTCGGAGGCAGTGTTTCCAGTACCGGCAGTGGCGGCGCAGTCGGCGGCATTGCGGGAGATAATAACCATATAATCAGAAATTGTTATAACACAGCAGTAGTCAGCAGTGCGAGTACCAATGCAGGCGGTATAGCAGGGCAAAATAACGGTGTAATCGGCATCCCGGCTCTTATCCAAAATTGTTATAACACAGGTGATATTTTTGCAACCACTCTTCGTGCCGGAGGTATTGTGGGCGCAAATGGGACTACACAAAATTCACAAGGCAGAACAGAAAACAGCGTATCACTTGGTTTGAGAGTTACCGGTACTGGTGAAACAGGACGTATTGCAGGTGCAAGTGACAGCGTAAATGGTATAGGTACGCTCGTATCAAACGGTGGGCGTAGTGATATGGTTACGCCACATACGCAAACAAGCAGTCCGACCGGTATTGACGGTTCACATATACTTAGCGCAAATTCCATCAGCGCGTGGTTTAATAACGCCATAGTTTTCCCTTCAGCACAATGGACGGGGATTAATTCAACAGAAAGATTTAACCCCGGTGTTACCCTGCCTTCCCTCACAGTTATGAAAACCACAACCGCGCCAACCTTGCCCGGTGCGGCTTCCGCATGGGATGCAAACGCACAAGGTGTCTGGGAAATCCATACCCGTAATGATATGCTCGCCTTTACGGCTCATGTTAATGCAGGAAATAATATGCAGGGGTTGACAGTCACGCTGATGAATGATGTGGATTTAAGCGGAATCAATTGGCAACCGATAGCCTCGGTTGGTAACTTTGAAGGTACTTTCAACGGCAATGGTAAAAAAATTACTGGCTTTAATGTAAGTACTGCAGCAAATATTGCCGGGTTGTTCGCCAATGTCGGTGGTGCTGGAGTTATAATGAACCTCGGTGTTTACGGAAATGTCACGAGTACCGGAACTGGTGGTCTTAATGCCAGTTTTGTCGGCGGTATTGCCGGAAGCAACAATGGTAGAATTTCAGACTGTTATTTCATCGGCGACGTAAGAGGTAGTTATAATATTGGCGGTATTGCTGGTAGAAATTCACACGCAGTAGCTGCGAGCGCAGCCACTAACATAATCGAAAACTGTTATGCGGCGGGTACGGTTACAGGTACAAACATAGAGGCTAATGTCGGCGGTATTGTTGGCAGGAATGTACACAACGCAAATATTGTACGTAATTGCGTTGCATTACAAACAAATTTATCCGGGCAAGGCATCACTACTCACCGTATACTCG
>Ga0209737_10003604_pt1 | contig 10803 bp, 7 predicted proteins | sample TergutCu122P3_FD_187284 | JGI IMG/M metagenome (GOLD analysis project Ga0209737, IMG submission 187284) | Cubitermes ugandensis P3 segment gut microbial communities from Kakamega Forest, Kenya - Cu122 P3 (SPAdes) (version 2) | ecosystem: Host-associated > Arthropoda: Insects > Digestive system >...
GCAAGCACGCGTGCGTGCGCACACACCACACACAAACACACACACACACACACACACACACACACACACACACATGTGCATGCGTATCAATATCTAGCTACTGAAATGACACTGTCAATTACATGTGTACACATTATACTGAATTTTTAACTCATGACAACTTCCATTTTTACGACAGACATCCCAGTGTGATTGTGATACTATAAATCAGTCAACAATTACCAGCAACACAACTATATATTGGTCTCTATTAATTCAAACTACGTGGCTACGGGTTACGCCCAGAATTGTGGTCATTTTCAGGCCAGTAATGTACAAAAAGAATAAAAATTACAATTTGTTTCATTTTATGGTTAGAGAGAGCTTAACTGTTCGTATAAAACACATGTAAATTATTTGTCGGATTTAAAACAATGCAAAAAATAAGATCTTAAAACACCGTCAAGAGAAAAATCATAATCCACTAATTTGTACATTCATTTCCCTGAAGAATTCTGTGTATTTTGCTTCCTTGTCGCCCCGATAATTCTGTTTGGTTTATGCGGCATGTGATGATATACAGATGTATTTAATAGGAATTATACTGATATATATAAATAAAAATTTTTATGTTACTATTTGTTCTTCTTATTTTAAATGTTTTGGTAGACAAGTATTGTCTATGTTCAAGTATTACTATTTATAATATTGGTACTGCTGTGTGAAATCCAACTGTTATTATTATGTCAGAGTTTTTCTTTCTAGTAGTACATTTGGTGCAAGTGCTATTGATCCTTGCACATTCACCATATCTCCAATCCTATTTGTAAGTCAGACATGGGAAAATTTCACAGAATGTCACTACAACTTTGCTCAAGGCACAGCCATTTTTCAATGACTTGGCCACGGTCTTCTTCCACCTTTGAACAGCAGGTACTACTGACCAGTAAACTTTCTCTCCTTCCTCTGCAGCCACTGATGCACAGCACTCTGCAGTGTCTCATCATCCATGTAACAATGTCCTCACAGGCTGCCTTTCAAAGGACCAAACAGGTGAAAATCTTATCATGCAAGGTAATAACTGTACGGTGGACGAGGCAACACTGTCCACCTACATAATGCAATGCAATGGCCTCGACAATGGAGTGCACTGTGTGTGGCCTGGCCTTGTCATGAAGGAGCAACACTTCTGAAATTATTTAGTGGGACAGACTCGAGGAAGGCAAGCATTCAGACTACATACTGTTTCCATACAGCAGCCAAAGTTTACTGTTGTCCCACTAAACATAAAATTCACAAGACTAACCTTACCTATCCCAAAAAACCAGCCATAATTTTTCCTGCTGACAGCACACTCTTAAATTTCTTCTGCCTTGGGGATGTAATGCAGTACCATTCCATTGATTGCTGCTTGAATTCATGTTCAAAATTCTGCCCCAAGATTCCATCCTGTGACAGTCTGCAACAAGAAACCCTCACCTCCTGCATCACACCAGTGGCAATGGCTTTCCTTCTCTCTTCTTTTGTATGTCATACTTGTGGTTGCCAACTAGCACAGACCCTCACACAGTCAAACTGTTCAGTAACTGCCATCACAATGCCTTTACTGATGGATAGGTTGAAGCATAATTTGTTACATGACAGTTACCACATATCAGTTCATCAACATAGTAGATGTCATACATTACTGCAGTGCAAGGGCAACCACTCCACAGATCATCATACATTTCTGCTCCTCCTATTTCAGTTTCTTCAATCCACATTACCCACCACAAAACAGTATGCACATCCACAGCTTGCTCTACACTCTTGAACAAACATTTGTGAATATAATTCAGTTTCTCACCTTCAGCAACTAAGAACTCTGTCACTGTTCATTGTTTTAAATACACATCAATCTTCGCCATTTTAGAACCAATTGTGGTGCCACCATCCATCAAGCAAAACAGCTGCATCTAATATGAAATGATCAAGAATGTTCATGGATAAATAATATGAGGCATTTCTTTTTGACTGCCCCTCACAATTGTTGCATACTGTGAAATGAAAATCCATGTGGTTTTCTGTGTAAAATAATAACAAATTCACAGATAACATAAAAGTCACATATCGAGGCATTGCTGCACTGCAGTCAATACTCAGCCAGTAACAATGTTTACAGAGAGGAAGGATGAGACTACATGGAACATACTGTCTCCCATGCAGTCAATGTAAAACCACTTTTATATGCTTTTGTTTAAATATAAACTGCCACACTCTCCTAATATTATGTCACACTAAAAATATTACTTGGTATATTCTATGTTAGGATAAACACTGACTAGTGCAGGATGGCCAACCCAAACAAGACACTACTGATTCCTGCCTACCTGAGAGACATTCCCAAGATGGCTGTCCCAGTAAGACGAGGTTTGCTGGAATACATCCAGTGTCCCTGACACTCCTTCTCACAGCTAGCACAATGCTGAGGAGTGCTGGGTCTTCTTAATGCAACAGTAGGTAAAAATATTGAGAACAACAATGCAATCGAACATTAAAGCTTCTAGCACCCAAACTATACATACATAAAGTAACTCCCTCCTCCATCGTTCACTGCTGAACAAGAAAAAATAATTATGTTTTTAAGAGATGTGAAAATAGGGTAATTTACTATAGGAAATCCAACAGTACTTCATATACCTACAATAGTATGAACATGTCCACATGTGGGGCTTCAAGACAATTAGCAAACCTGATTTCCTGTCACAGACTGCACTTCTTAGATAGATAAACTGCCCCACATTTTAATGCAGGCATCTGCATAAACAGTTCCAGCTGTTGAGTTTGAAACTGTACAGCAGTACAGAAAGAATGCAAATGTATGAGCAATAACTGGAATTCATCACAACATAATTAGATTTTAAAGTAGCTAACACGCAGTCCTTAGTTCCCTATCTTTCCCATCCCTCTCTCTGGCAAGACAAGATAATTTGCAATTCCGTTCCATTATATTTTTTGCACTTTAAAAAATGCTATTAATAGCACAACAAATTCTCAATGCAAAAATTCCATCAGAAAACCCACTTTAAACTATTTACTCTAGTATCATTATGACAGAGTATGAATAATTATGTGGAAAATCAGTGACAATATGTGTAACGCAAGCATGTTACCAAAGAACAGTGTTTACTTTCTCGGGGGGATTGTGATATTTATCAAAGCAAAACTTAACACTTCAAGCTCACTTTTAGTCACTCTAATTCCTTCCTTCGTTCCTTCCTTCCTTCCTTCAAGACAAAGTTGCTGTTACTGCATATGACAGTGTATTGCCACAAAAAACATTTGTTTCGAGTGCCTACTACTGACATACTCTCAAAGAAGACTTTCAAAAACATGAATATTCTTACAACATTGCAATCTTCCACTGCAATCTTGTGTAGAAAGTGCACGTTCTCAATAATTCTGCTCACAGTCATAATCCCCATTAAATTCAAAGGTTCTGCCACAAACATGAAGATAAAGAGCTCACAGCTAAAAATGCTGTAAAACGTAATCAGGAGCAAGCAAACACAGAAAAACAAACAAAAAAAAATCATAAGAGAAAAAATTTACAACTTTAGTGACATTACTGTAATGATAATATTCCTGAACCAACACATATCAACGAGCTACAGCAAGTAAGTCTAAATCGAAGTGCATCCGGCCCTTGTTATAAACCCTAGTTGTGCTCATGAAAAAATTGGCAAAGATTTAAAAAATGCATAAATCAAAATTGATATTCCCATCAGAAATAAAGGGCAGGCCTAATATAATGCAGCCAGCCAAAGGGCGTTACACCAAAATTTACACAGCTCAAATTATGAAGTGGTGTTAACTGGCAAGAGGCACAAAGAAAGAAAGGTGTAAAACACAGCCTGGGTGTATGTGAATTTTTAAGTATTAGGAAATAATTACTTTAAAAAAAGGAAAGAAAGGCTTTAGTGCTATATAGCGTTTCAAGTATAAGTAAATAACATGTTTAGTTATCTGCAGTTCATACAAATTTGGTATAGATAAGAACATTCCACAAGCTGATAATCTTTCAAAAGATAACCTTCAAGAGCTAAAACATACAAAATTTAAGATCTGTTCTAAACATAAACAATTTTATAAAATCTTACCGTACACAACAACCACACACAGGTTTTCAGATCTCACCTTCCCCAGCCTTTCATTTTTCTCTGTTCCATATAAAGATATGTGTTGAGTCCTTTAACTTGTCACACAAACTAAGATAATTACAAAGTGGAAACAGCAGGGTTTCAGTTAATTCACAAAACAGGACAATGTTCAACAGCAAAATGCTTTAAGCAGTGGTGGTTTAGAATAACATTCAGTGAAGATGAAAAACCTAAAATATATTATAGTGGCTAATGAAAAATGGAGCTAGAGCTGTTAATGCTAGAGATGATTTGTTTTACACACACAACTGCTGTTGTCATTTATTTTTGTTAAAGCATCCCCTTAATGCAGACAGCTCCTCTAATCATGTATCCAAACAGAGGAAAATATGATGCCAGCTGGCTTAAGACAGCCAACTGTCATTGTCCTCCTCTTATCAACATTGGAATGTTAGACAGGCACTCAACCATGTACATGATTCACAGACAGTGGACAGTGCATGTGATAAGTATCATCAGTTGCACAAAGAACTCTCATTTGCATTCATACAGCAAAGTATGCACCCTGGAAAAATGCCAATTAAAGTTCTGTAAAACAATAACCAGTATCAACAGCACTGTGTAAAGACCAATACACAGAACTGTGGAAAAATTCTGTACCACAGGTTCACTGGTGGACAAGAGAAAATACAAGAACATTATGTGTGAACTGAAAAAAAAAACTGGCCAATATTGGTACTAGAACAGAAACAACACATCCAAAATCTTTGCGCTGGTAGGCTGCTCAGAATGGGGTGTCAAAATACTCAGCTCTGAGGGCAACAAAACTTCTAACGCTGTGCCCATATCAAATTTGAGCTGCTCAGCCCTTTCTTCTAGACAGGAAAGCAAAAAGTCATTATCGGAGGGGGGTTTCAAGAACTTGTTGCCAATGGATTTCTTGATCCAGAACTCATATTTTTCTTGAATGAAGCATGTCTCACATTACATTAGAATGTGAAGAGGCAGAATAACAGATGCTGCTGTTTCAAAAATTCTCAGTCCATTAATACAATGAAGTTCTTTTGCAAGATCTTCAAAATAGTGTGGTATGCAGTGAATATGGACAGAATTGTACAGCCTGTGTCTTTTGGAAAAATCATAACTCCTACTGCTATGTTTAGCAAATTATGGCACCACATTTCAGAGATTAACAGATGAAGTGAAAATGTACTGTTATTTCACATAGGACAGTGCCACAGCTGCAACAGCAACCCTCTCAATGACTGCCCTAAAAGGGGTATTCAAAAAATGGCTGATAACTAAAAGAATGTGGCCTATCTGATCAAGTTTTTGTGGGAAAATCTCATGGAAACAACTGTTGCATATTTATGTTCGTACAGACTCTTACATATGAAGTATCGGCATGCACACCTCAACCAAGATTCTCCAAGCATAACTCACAGTGCATACATTCCTACTGCATAACTTTCAGCCATATAAATATTGCACTGTTAACATCATATTTACACAATGCAAACTCACAATCTAAAAATGAAATTCAAGGCTAACATGCTGAGCATCAGTACAGATGGTCACCAGGTCAAACTCTGTTCCAAATTCTTACAACTTATAATTGTAAATACATTACAGATTATTATGTTCATTTTTGTTAGAATTTTCTGTACAGATTTTGTCTACATAAAATCTGTTGGGGTTTCCCACTGTCATCATGTTTAAGGCTGCAGAATACAAACTTTTCATATGTGATGAAATGTTTACAAGCTCTCTCTACACCATATTACATATGCCTACAACCAGTACTGCATTAGTCATCACCATCACATCAAGAGTGAGATGAATATTTCACACTACCACAATTGTGTTGATCTGCATTCTAGAAAAGATTACCTTAATGAAAGTTCCTTAGTTTTTAAGGTCTATCACCACACAACATTTGAAGACCACCAAATAGGTGGTGTTAGTGCTGCTCTAATCTCTAGAGTTCATGTGCCCACCTTGCTGTTATAACCAGTAAAAATAAGTTTAGCATGGGGGCAGCCTCTAACGATAATTCCACTGAAACAAGTCAACTGCTTCACAAGTTTCAATGAAGGATGACACACAAAAAACAGCATGCTCTCATTACACCATTTATTTATACAGGCTAAACATAAGAGCACCCTAAAAGATATTATAGACAATAAAAATTCCAATTTGGCTGCGTACAGTTTCCATACGAGGTATATACGGCAGCAAATCCACTGGGTGTAATCAGAAACTTTCTACCCTTGCTACAAGATGCCACTACTGCAGATGGTACAGAACTCATCTGTTAACATGGAGGAAGAGGACAATCTATGAAGTCATTTCACGTCAATTTTAAAAGTTGCACCATTCATCCCTGTGCAGTAATGCCTTGTTAAGTGACACTGTGTGTTGTTCCCTCTTCAATTTCTGTCCTTCAGAAAATGAATGACTTTGAAGAACAGATATGCACTGCAAGTCTGCTTCAAATTAGACAAAGCTGCTAGAGAAACCATCAATACGTTAAAACTTGCTATTGAAGAGGCAGCAATGAGCAAAAATCAAGTGTTTGATTGGTTTTACAAGTTCAAAAATAGAGTGATATCTGTCAGAAATGTTGAATGTTCAGGTGTGTTCAAACAAAACATTTAAAATGACCAACAAAGGGACAAACTGTTGACCAGCATTTCTATGTATATACTGTGCGATGTCTATGGGAAGATTACAATATAACCTCAGGGGTGGCAAAATGAAGAACTGTCTCTCTACCACTACACTGCTCCTGCTCAAAATGCTTTGTCTGTGCAAAAATTCGTAACCAATAATGGCAAGGCTATTGTCCCACACCTCCATACTCCCCATGTCTATCACCTGGTGCCTTTTGTGCTGTTTCTTAAACTCAAACTGACACTGAAGGGGAGGAGATTTCATGACATCAGAATGATTCCAAATAACTGCAAGCTACAAGTGCCAATTCCAAACAGATGATATTAGCAAATGCTTTGAACAACAGCACAATCACTGGGCTTGCTGTATCAAATTACATGGGGACTCCTTTGATGTAAACAGCATTGAGTACCAGGAAAATTCACTGAGACACAAATATTATCCACAAATGTTCTAATCACAGCTCATATGTGGAAGAACACACATAAACTGCTAGCTGGCTTAGCCAATATTTATGACCACTATTCCTGCATATGCAAGAGAAACAAAATGCACCAACCAGGCAGTCATTTTGATAAAATCAACAGCATATGTCAGGACTATGATGCTACATTTTAATTACACAGCTCATGAATAGAATGTAATTTGACTAGGCTGGGTAAAACTAAAACTGACACACAAAACACGTTCCATAAAAACCGCACATATGAATTACGTGAAGAAGTGCAACAGCTACAACAAAAGATATCAGTTTATTTCATTTTTATCACATAAATATTTCTATCCCTTCTTGTCCTCACTAGTGTCTTGCTGCTGGATGTGCCATGCATCAGCTCCACGTTTATAATAGGGATTCCGTTCAACCAGACCAAAACGAACAAGTATTTATTACCACTTTCCTTCACATGACTTCCAATGTCTTTTGAAATAATTAAGACTGACGATAACTGTTAATATAACTCCGTTCAATTTCCAAACAAAAGAGAAGCAATATACCTACAATAAATAATACGTTTTTACATGTATTCTTCTGGGATATGATACTGCATCAACAGGTAATTGGATCCCAACATTTCAAAGGACATAGTGCCTCTTTTCCAATGGTTGAATATGTCTAAGAAGAAACATTAAGACCCCTGATGACAAGGATAATATGTTACCTCAAAATCTCAGGATTCCATTACCCACTGATGCAGTGTCTCTCTCTGTATGGACTACTCAGTTACACTGCTGTGTTAAATCCAAAACTCACAAATCTATACACTTATTTGCATGAAGTACTTCGTGACATTAATAACGTTACATAACATAAACCTCCTATCATATTTTGGATATCATGGTATCTGTATCCCCAGCCGTAAAATGCAACCAATATTGCTGCACATCTTACACATAGTTATGTGGAAAAGACTGACTCCCTGCTGGATGGTAACACTGTACTTCAGGATTAAAAACTTGCATGACAGAAGTCATAACTGCTACAAGTGAACACAGTATTTACAGAAAAAACACCTCAGTAACATGAAATCTGTGCAAACTGCAATGCTCTCCAAGTACAGCTCACATACAGTACTGTCTTACAAAAGCAATTTCATTAACAAATAATTTTGTAAAAACTGATCACTTGAAATTACCACAGTTATTAATACAATTATTGTGGCGCAAATTTCAAGATGAAGACATTTATGAAGGTGAGGTGAAGTAGGAGAAAAGCAGTTACCACACAACACAGAACTTGCTGCTTAAGAGTAATTCTAATACCATAATGAAATACTCATCAAAATCCCAAAACCTCTAATGTTCATAAATCTAATATTCATCTGATTCACACTACAGCCATAACTGAAAGGAAAACTGCATACTATGAAAGACCACAGAAGTTCTACAGCTACCAACAGACAACCTTTACAAACTATTGCAACAATTAAGATTACATATGAATACAATATAAATATACAGGCAGAAGCTAGATCCATCTACTAGAAGTACCTACAAGCAGTCAAAGAATTGGTTAAGACACCTACAGTGGTTCCCTTCTTCATCAAAATGAATAATATCCAATCACAGTGAAGATTACAGCACTACCAGCATTGGTGCACTATACTTCAAATCAGCATGTCAGTACTGCACATTAGTTACTGCACACTGTAGCACAGTAGATATACACATGCAAGAGTCAGGTTGATTAAACATCTGCATGAAGGTGTAGTGCTGGGTGTTTAAAGAACATCTGAACAAAACTGTAAGCATGTGACCAAGCTGATTTGGTTTATCTGAAATATTGCTGATCTTGACGTCAAGAGGTGATTCAGTTTCTTAATCATATTCATTCTGTAGCATAGAATAGAATAGAATAGAAAGGAATAGCATTTCGGTTCAAGCCCTTATGGGCCCTATGCTCCGAGGTCTGAAAGGCCCTCTGTGCCCCACACTCTGATAGTAGGTTAAAGGAGCCCTGTTCATTTACTAAAATTCCATACGGCCCCTATACTTAGATTTGTAACATCCTCAGGGTCCAAAAAGAAGGAAACCAGATATGCACGTCTGAGTAAGGCCACATCCTGTGGCATACACAATACTCTAGCCAAAAATCTGATATATTAAATAATTTGGTCACTTTCACCTGCATGTAACTTCTTTTTCAGCAACACTGTTGCCAATTGCACATAAAAGTGGACTCATGCACCCCTGATGCCCTGTGAGTCACTTACATGGCTGCCTCATTCACCAATCAATAACAGTACACAGACTAATTTTTCGTTCAGTGCTCATTCAGACACTTAATTGGCATAAGCATGTAATTACTGTCTGAAGAAATGAAGTTGGTATCAATCACAGTATAATATGCAAAGTCAAATCTCTTTGCAAAGATGGGCATTCTATACCCAGAAACATGCAGCCACTACAGTTCTTTTTGAGTTACCCTTTACACAGATGATATGGCTGATGGCTGGCAAGCAACTTCAAAATTACCAAAGCATAAAGGGAAAGATTAAGTAAGCCTGGTAATGATCCCTACAAATCCACTTCCATGTCATTCTGAATGGAAAATTTGTGAAACAGTATTTTGTGATGGTGCCCATGTTGTCTGATTTCTAAATAAATAATACAAAAAAAAAAAATCTTGTGAAATTACACCCACTGTGACAAAAATATCTAACCTTAAAATAACTGTAAGCAGCTGCCAGGATTAAATTCTGTGCTTCTTATATTACAGAACTAATATCCAAAGCCAAATTAACATTTCAGAGGTTCCACTTTATCTAAAAATAACTTTGGACCCATTATATTGATGTGACCAAAACAAATGGTAGTGACAAGAAGGCCTAACTGATAATATGTGTAGAACGTACAAAGAGGGTGTACTAGCCTAGCTCTGGAGAGTTACAGAAAGTACAGGGTGATTCAGGAGGAAATATCAATATTTCAGGAAGTGATAGTATTGCTCACAGTAAGAAAAAAGTGCATACGAACATATGTCTAATTCTGAATGGTTACCGTGACAGAGCTGTTTAAATCAGGCAAACACTCCACACCTAACTCCACTACATTCTTTTGTTTGTGAAGTTGGATGAAGATCCACATTTATAAAAGAAAGGTGAATACAAGAGACGAGTTGCTCGCTCGCATTCTGGATGCCTCTGCCCCATAAAGAAACATGAAGACAAACTCAGATGAACAACATACAATCCTCACACACGAGTTGTAAAGTGCATTGAGGATGATGGTGGGATTTTCAGACATTTATTGTGAACTGTAACAAATCTGTCTTTTCTGTGTTACAAATCAGCCATTTAGACATTAAACTACAATTGAAATAAAATTAACAAGAAGTAATTTCTCTTTATTGCCACTCAAATGCTTTTGTACCTGTAGCTTCAAATAGCTCCATCTCGGTAACTATTCAGAATTATACTGACCTTTCCTCCTGAATCACCCTGTATATCTTGTCTCAGATACCAATATAAGTACAGAGTCTTCATAAAAGGACTGGGTGATTGTTAACGCTTCC
>Ga0209737_10003605_pt1 | contig 10803 bp, 5 predicted proteins | sample TergutCu122P3_FD_187284 | JGI IMG/M metagenome (GOLD analysis project Ga0209737, IMG submission 187284) | Cubitermes ugandensis P3 segment gut microbial communities from Kakamega Forest, Kenya - Cu122 P3 (SPAdes) (version 2) | ecosystem: Host-associated > Arthropoda: Insects > Digestive system >...
GAAGTTAACCTTACATTTATACTTTAGATGTATCATGTATTATGCTGGTTTATTATTTTGTTCCGTTTATTGTCAGTAATCGTTACCTTCTATTCTGAGTTTCAAACGGTCATAACTCCGTAACCGTCCAAAATCGGACACATATTTATATGAACTTTTTTCACCACAAAGACCTAGGAAATCACCTCCTGCAGTTATGCCCTAAAGTCGTGAAACACCCTGTATACGTATGTATTTATTGTTATATGTTTTATAATAAACTATGAAAAACTTGCGCACAATTATTATCAGATGAATACAAAATGAAACGCAAGGAGTTGTTTAAGATTTGGACGCAAAGAATAGGCGAACACAGCAACATAAAGAGTGAGTATTTTCAAATTAGTGACATATGGCTGTAGAGATATTTTTGTATTTAAATGAGTATCGAAATAATGCTTGACACTACTTTGTAACAAGACAGAGAATGTACGTATAATGTAACATTAAGAAGCTTTCGTGCAACCATTGTGGTAGCAGAAGAACAATATATATTACACATTCCGAGTGTGTGTTTGTAGCCTTAGGCATCCAGCATGCAATGCGAATGCACCACATGGTCATCTGTGGCCTGCCCATTTCTACAGTATTTTTCTAAATTGTTTCAGAAATGACACGATTTTCGAAATAAAAAAGGTTACTGCACACAAAATGAGCTTTGATTTTCTCTACCAGGTTTGTCTGAAACATTTCTCATTCTAAGAAGAACTGAGCGAGATATGATCAAAAATTTGTATTGGTCTTCATATACAGTACCCGTTACTCGTGTCCGATTTTAATGAAACTTGAATTTTCTTGACATATTTGCGAAAAAAAATACTTAAATGTAAAATTTCGTGAAAATCCGTCCAGTGGGTGCCAAATTGTTCAATGCGGACAGAAGGACAGACACGAGGAAGCTAATAGTCGCTTTTCGGAAGTTTTCGAACGCGCGTGCCTAAAATTACCTGTCAACTTTGTATTTCTACTAAACAAGTTTGGCATAGCATAAAGTGGGAGGATCAGAAATGTCAGCAGCTATACGAGTATGCAGGCTAGTGTGTGATGTTACAGCTGGGCACCCCTGTGGAAAAAAAAAAAGGAATCCTGTTTTGAGGGACTCTTCCCTGTATCACTGAGAAATTAAGCATCCCATTCTTGCTTTTTTATTATTTATATTACGACTGGAGGAAACAGCCTCATGTTACATTTTTATGAGCACACAATTTGTGTTAATGGATTCACTGGAGCATCACACACTCCCGCGAGCTTACTCTCATTTCCACTCTCAAGGACCCCCATTCCGCCTGCCTGTCTGCCTGCTTGTCCATTGGGATTACATTCAGAATGATACAGCCTCTGAGCTCTCAAGCACTAAATAAGCAGTCCTCTTCATTCATTCTTTATCATTTTGAAGCCTGTCAGACACTGAACCGGCAATTATGTGGGTCAGGGTATTATTTCTTTCTCGTAACATCATTATACTCGCGCGTCAATTCAACCGACTGACCTGATATTTAAGTTTATTTAATAAAATTCGCTGTGCTCTACCTCTATCCTAATTGCAAAGATTCAGAGAAAGAGTTTCACGTCGACTTGAACGCTGCTGTATCGGAGACAAAATTTGGAGCTCTCTTATTGCAGGTTTAAATGGAAGAATAACAATGTGGCGGATAATGGTGCCTAACACTTTGCAGTTTCTATGTACACTACCCTCGTATTTTCTTCCTGAAAGTACATTTTATAATGCACGTACTTAGAAAATATGAAAAAGAAATAAAATATGTCTGATATCGTGTTGGCATTGTCTTACTCTGTAAATTGGTTACTGACTGTTTCTTTTGTTAGATGAAGGTTTTTCAACTGCAGACTAATGCAACATCACCAGAAGGAGGATATGATCAAAGAGGAATATGACGTCACAGTTTCTAGTAGACCGTTGATGATTTATCTTCAGCTTAAAATATATTTTTGTCTCATATGAGTAAATAGTTTAGGATCAGTAATTTGGCCCTGTACACAAAACAAACACCCTCAACCTACGTTCCTCCCTCAATGTGAAGGACCAAGTTTCACACCCCTACATAACAACAGGAAAAATTATAGTTATAGTGTTTGAGAATAGGGTGCTGAGAAGAATATTTGGGCCTAAGAAGGAAGAGGTAATAGGGGAGTTGAGAAAACTACATAACGAGGAGCTTAATGACATGTACTCCTCACCCAATATTGTTCTGGAGATCAAATCGAGAAGAATGAGATGGGCGGGGCATGTAGCATATATGGGGAGAGAAGAGGCGTATACAAGGTTTTGGGGGGAAACCAGAGGGAAAGAGACCACTTGGAAGACCCAAGCGTAAATGGGAGGATAATATTAAGATGGATCTAAAGAAAGTGGGATGTGGGGGGCATTGACTGGATCGAGATGACTCAGGATAGCGAAAGGTGGCGGGCGCTTATGAATGCGGTAATGAACTTTCGGGTTCCATATAATGTGGGGAATTTCTTGACTAGCTTAGAACCGATTAGCTTCGCAAGGAGGACTCTGCCCCGTGGAGCAAGTAAGAGTAAGATGACCCTAAATGTAGAGAAAATTAATATTATAAAATTTTGTACAGAGTAATTCCCCACATTATCAATTAAGTATTGGCTAGGATGAAATGCATAGAAGTGTCTGTAAATACACACTTGCCCGGATTACAAATTACTAACCATCTAAATTGGAACAACTCCATTATCCAAATGATTCCTAAATCACGTGGAGCATGCTATGTAATTAGGCCTGTAGTTCACATCAGAAGTACTGAAATTTCCAAGGTAATTTATTTTGTCTGTTTTCAGTCTGTAATTAAATGAAGAATATTTCTGGGGAAATTCGTAGTACAGTAAAAAGAAATTTACTGTACAAAGAAAACTATTAGAATTGTAGAAGATACAAAATCTGGAAATTCATGTAGGAGTCTCGTTAAGAGAGTAGAGACCACCTGGCCTATGTGAATACACATTTTTTAATACTGAACCAAGAAATATTTCCAACAATTTCAGCAATTAATGCTACGAATGAACGGAATAAATAACATCTTCGTAGACTAACTGCCCACGGTTCATGTTTTCGGAAAAGCACATAATTTGCTGACATCTATATCGCTCCATATAATTAATTTTGTTTGACATTAGAATGCCGTATGTAATAAAATATATTTTTTATTGTATATTCTGTGCTGCATATTTTGTATTTTTATTTTATGACAATGCGAATCATATTGCCAATAGCAGAAATTTTGTATCCTTGGAATGTCAGTCTACGTGTATAACGTATGTATGTTGTATGTATGTATGTATTATGTGTATGAATGTATGTATGTATGTATTATGAGTGTGCATGTATGTATGTATTTCTGCAAGGAGATAAGAGGCGACTGCGACTACTTCAAAGTACTCTCTCGGGATTCGCAGAGAGCGACAGAGGGAAATCACCACATTTATCAGGTTAGCTGATAACCCGGCGAGATTCGAAATGGGGCTCCCCACGAATTCGACTCAAGGACGTTACCGCTTCGGCACTCTAAACAGCAACTGAATCACTGAAAGAGATTTCAACGACAGAACATTTGAAAATTTGACGGGATTGTGCTGAATAACTGATGTTAAACCCTTGGGTTCCGCGTCAGGCAGTTGGTTAAACGGCTTGTGCGTGCCTGCCCAATAGGAAGAATTTCGCGCAGCCCGGAGCGGACTGAGGCAAGTAGGGGAGAAACACCTGTTGAGGCACCTGTAACTTGTCGGACGAGTCTCCGCGCCGCTGGAGACTGCAAGACACTCAGCTACCTCCCACAGTCTCGATTCTTGCGCCATCTTAGCGCGCGCGCCTGCACACGCACACACACACACACACACACACACACACACACACACACAGAGTTAACAATGACAGCTTATGCATATGAGATGAAGTTCACAAACGGTAGACACAAAGAACAAGGAAAAATATCAGACTCAAGTGTGCTACTTATATTTTCCCTAGCTTACCCTACCTAGACTACAGAATAGCTGACGCTTCATATAAAGCACTGATAACAGTTAAACTGAGTTTAAACTGAAACTAAAGTATAGCTGTGTAAAGGAATCTTGCTTCTCCATTATTAGCCAGATGTGTATATCAGGATAATTTATTTTTAAAACGAGTGTCCGAGAAATTATTTGTAAATTCTGCTTCTAGATTATGCTTATGAATGCAAAGACAGAGTATTTTCCACGTAAAATAACAACCAAGGAAATATTTGTACGTAGTGTTTACTCAAAATATGACGACAAAAAAAAACTAGATTTTGATTTGGACCTCCATACAAATTAAAATGAATAATCAGTGGTAAATAAATTTGTCTCTTCCAATTAGTCAAAACACTGTTAAAAATAATAAAATAATAATAATAATAATAATAATAATAATAATAATTATTATTATTATTATTATTATTATTATTATTATACGTACAAATGGGGAATAGAAACTGACAGTGAACGTCTTTGTTTTTCTCAATATTCGGCTTTCTCTTCCTCTATCCCTGTTATCCACCTTTTCTGGATTATTTTATTTTGTTCCTTCTTTCTTGTTTGGTTCTTCCTTCTTTTCGTAACATGAAACTACCTTGCCGCACTATTCTCCATTATCTTCCACAGTAAAAAAAGACAGGTAATTAGTCATTTTCCTCTTTATATCCAAGTACTTTAAATTTCTTGACAGTAGAATTATATTTAGATTAAACTTCTTCCGCTTTGTTTTTATACATAAATGCTCAAATAACGATGTTTAATCATGTTCTGACAGCAGGCAGGGAAAGCTCTGATTCTGCATGGAGTTCAAGTGTCTTTAAGTGAGGGCGTGTCTTCCATTCTGGAACATGAGTGTCATGTGGCTGCAGCGAGATGAGCTTCAAGCACGAGATAGCTTCATTAACAAGTCATATTCAATGCCAATTTCTAGTGCCCCTTGGCGAGGTTTGATCACAACGCCTCTGTATTAACTTTGTATTGCCTGTGAAATATAGACTTGCTACCCTGTGTGGTGTCAAATAACAACTGAAATATTATAGTTTCAGACGCGCTCTTGATGGGGCCGGCAATAGATGTACAAAGTCTAATGTGATCTTATACGGATTAGAACATATCAGCGTTTCCTTAACATATGTACATAGTCTGTATCTTTCCAGTGAAATATATAGATACATTGATCGTCATTTTAAATACAGGGAAAGAATTAATATTTTGAATTGAAAAAGCCACGTTCCTCGACTGTCAGGGGTACTCGTTACAAAGTTGTTTTTGTTTGTTTGTTTGTTTGTTTGTTTGTTTGTTCTGGCATGTCAGGGAATACACGGTGTTGATTTAAGCAAGCAGATTTCAACTAGAATACGCTACGATTTTATAGACTTTGGCTCGGCGGTATCCTATGCACAAATACGCAAAAACGTAGGCATAATGGAAGGTTCATGTATGTCCGACCGCATGTTTTGTCCTCGGAACTACACATTTAAATTACACTTTATTCTGCAAGTCTAAACTAAAAGTTAGCCAGGGAGTTTAACGTAGGTTACATCGGTCCTAGGCTACATAACACTTACTACAGAAATGGATTTTATAGAAATTCTTCTGTGTAAAATAATATACTATTTACTTTTAAAATATGTAATATTCATTTCAAATGTTATCCAAAGATGTTATCTAAAGACAAGAAGGAATGAATCCAATATTTTTCTTCCTCAGAAAACCAAAACATTTTCAGTGGATTTTAATTGTCCATGGAATGCGTCGTGGTAACAACATTACTCCAACAGAATGCTCCCAGCATTCATCAAAAAGACATCAGGGCAATGGAGTCTACCAAAGGACCGCCAATGGAACAGGAAAACTCGGGTTGAATGTATCAATATTCTGTATCACAATTACGAAATCTTGCAACTCTAATTCGCCCAAGAATCGTCCACGATGCATCATTAAAGTTCTTACGCAGCCACAGTTCATAATTACTTCCCAATGTCATCGCACGGCATATACCATGCGCAGTAAAAAAGAGTTGAAAATGGGTGGCCAGCGCATGTAGTACGCACTGTAAAAGATGAAAAGTGCGTAGATAACTGTCATCGGAAAACTAGAATAGAAATTTCGCTTAGGAGACTAAGTTTAGACGTTGTGATTAATATTGAAATTGATGTTAGAGAAGTAAGGTGCGAGAGTGTGGATTGGATTGAATGAGAAGAGTTGCGACTAAGGCAGAAAGATTTCAATGTTACTGTCTTGCGGGATGAGGTGTTACGTATTTCAATAAGGAGAGAGGAGAAGACTTTCTGAAGAACCTGCTGCCTGCTATGCATGTATCAGACTGCCCGGGGTCACATACAGAGTATTACATTGTTAATATTTACTGCCTTTAGAACCTCACATATCAAAAAATACATTATGATTCACGGATGGCATCAAATTGCGCAATCTCAAATCATGATATAAAATAGCTAAATAATTCACGAAACATGGTTCTTAATTCCGCTCACAATAAACGCATGTTAAAGGTTTGCTCACAAGGCTTAAAGAATAAAATAAAGCCCTGTCATTGTAACATTTTCTTTCGATTGTAAGTCAAGAAATATATATTTTCCTTTTAATGAATTCGAAAGGCTTTTATGCATAAACTTAACGATGGAGGCTAGAGAAGACGTGGCTTGGAGACTGTGTGGAACCTCTGTTGCGCGGAGTAATACAAATAAACTCAGAACCTCGCCTAAATATTTACAGCGCAGACAGCAGACTCCTTAAGACTTGATATTCAGACAAGCATTGCACACGCCCGGTTGTCACCTGTCCACATCTTCACTTGCTGCAGCTGTCTTATTGTTTGCTTCGCTTCCTTCAATAACAACCTCTGTCTTCATTCTCAAGACAGTTCATGTTCTGTTACGTGATCCAGACGGTCGAATTCAAATGTGTGGCTATTAGTACCAGAATTCAGAAGGCTATATCTTGCCGCCTTGCAGGAGGATTCGAAGGCACAACACAGCAAAAAACACAAACAGATACGATGGTGGGACACTTTTATCTTTGGGAGATTTTAGGCTTTCACAGCGATGCCTAAACTGACCAATGTACTTTGATATTCAGAGGACCGTGCATCGTGATATATTCTTATAATATTCTGCAGTCCGCTCTCAACCGGCATACTGTACGACCGTTTACAGACAGTGACGATACCAGAGGCTGTAATAATACAATTTGTCCTCCTGAAGATGAGCAAGGTACTGCTCGAAACATGTTGAGGATTATAATGTAACATATATATTGTTAAAGAATGAAGGAAGTGTGCATTATGTTGGTAATTTGAAAAAGTCAATACTATGATGCACGGTCAGAAAAACATCAAATTAAGTAATCTGTAGTCTACCACCAGTTTAATAAGCGTCAGCTGTAGTCCTACCACCAGGTTGGTACACGTAAGCTGTAGCATCAACACCATTTGTTACTGTTCCACCAATCTTAGGGAATCTGACATCTCGTGGAGGCAACCATTCGTTTGTCCTATACACATCTGTCCTACTCTCTTAACTTCATTTTACCCAACTTTGAAATTAATCGATCAAACTCCCCACGATCTCTGTTGAAAACTTACGGCCATAAAACGTTACAGCTGTGCCTATTCCCTGGATAGTATTGTCCAAATTGTATGTAAAAAACCAAAGTATTCACCCTCTGCCCTCCTAACTTACCAATGATCCAGTTTTCAACCCCTCTTCATATCTCTCCGGCCTGTTTGATGTTCAGATATTTTTTTCCCCCTTCTTCCCTCCCCAAATCACCGGTAAGTGAATGTGGTTTGTGATGCATACAGGGTAGTTTTAATGAACCATTCTCCTCCCCACTGTCTAACCATGAGCCCACAGTCCGCGCTCTTGTAGCCAAATGTTCGATGATAGGATTAATGGCTGCAGTCTTTTATTGCGTTCAGATATTATCACTGCCTTTATAGAGGTAGCACTCGATCTTTTTTTACGCTTACTGTGGGCGAAATATAAAAGCTTCTACAGTTTATTATAGACGTCAGTTATTCAATTCAAAATTCGACACAGTTATTAATTTGGGTCAGTAGTTTCTTTTTCTTACCTCTGTTTATTACAGACCAGGTGCTGTCCTCTCATGACGGCAGTATTATAAGGTGCCGTTAATGTAAGGTTCATCTCTGTTTATTCAATTTAGCTGTCACGCAGAAATATGATTTGGAAAACCTGTTGTAGGGAAGCCGTGTTTAATTTCTTAGCTGTGTTTTGGAATGTTGTTAACGTTATGTTATAAAAAATGTTCAAACCCTTGAAATTGTGGTGAATTAGCAGTTATTAAAAAAACAACTGTCTGGTAAAACTTGTAGTTTCCGAAGTTTTAGCACTGCATTCAATTTTGTCTTCCTTTAGTTTAGCAGATTGAACATCCTTACATCTTATATTCATGGAAAAAATTCCTGCTTGCAAAACTGTTAATCGCTTAACTAGTCAAGAAATTCCCAACAGTTTACAGAATTTCAGGCTTCTCTGCTGTGCTGCCTAAAGCCCGACATAGTACACTTTTCTAAGCAAGTCGAAACCAATCCACGCGCTTTACACTATACTTGTAATACAAATTACAATATTATGCTATTATCTTACACATACGTCCATGAAAATATGTTTTAAATCAAGATTTTAATTAAAACTTTGATATGCACTTATCTCCTGTCCCGAAGGTCCTACATGTTCAACCTTTTTATTATTTCTTGATTCCTTCATCCTAACAAATTCTGAGGAAACGTAACATTTATTACGCTCTTCATTATGTAATTTTTTCCATTCACCTTTTACTTCCTACCCGTTCCTCTTTCGCTGATCAACATATTAGCCACACCTTTTTCGTAAGCACAAGTGTTTACTCTTTCTAAGTTGACGTTCGTATAAATGAAATGTCAAAATACTTATAACCACCCACGAAGTATCTATTATAAATTATCATTCCACTTCTGCCGTGATCATCCAAATTACTTCTTGTCATTATTGTTCTCCACGCCAGTTTATATTCTGTCACTCATAATAGCGATTAGAATTCATTACATCTGTGTAAATATGTACTTAACATTAGATATCTCAGTGAAGTGCTACAAACTGATCTCTCAGCTCTGGACACGATTTGAAACTTTTCTGTTCTGAGGATGTTAGACAGTGCAACAGTGGGGTAGAAGCTTCTTCTCACACTGTCGGTAATTGGAGGGAAATCCCCGTCATTTAGTTCTCACCAAATGTCCAACATCAGATATTCTCGATATTTACGAAAGAGTTACTGATATAATTTGAGTATGCTATACGTTAAAAACGACTGATATCTATTTTATAATATCTAACCGAAGAGACCCTGCGAGAATAAAGAACTTAGATAATATATTTAAACTCCAGCTAAACTTAAAGTATCTTCTGGATGTATTGTACGTTATTCCGAGAAATAAACGTCCAAATTGACCTTCTGAAGTTACGGAAATAAATAGGCAAAAGGACCATAAAGTGATATCAGCAAAAGAAGATAGACCAAGTCCTTTATCCAGGCGTTTTATTTTACATTTGATCTGGAATTTAAACATATTTGAATTATTAATTTATCTAAAACTAATAAAAACCAATTAAAACTGTTTCCTTTCTAAAAATGAGTGTTACCTTAAAATGCTCAAATCTTAATTCTGAAAATCTTGTATGGTGAATATTACTGTTTGCAAAAAATAATCACATAAAACTTAAAAAAACATAAACTTGAAGTAAATTAACAGCACGGAACAAGTAACTACAATAGATTAAAATATAAAAATATAAAGTGTTTTAAAACTATATTGTGACAATCCTGAGAAGAACACATTCATGGAAGAAACGAAGAAGTATTGATGTTGCACGAGTTGTTTTGCACAAGAATTGTCACACTTATCATTTCGGTATGAACTGTTCTCATTAACAGACTTTCTATTAATAGTTAGTGAATTAAAGCAGAAAATATTATAATTTATTGCTGTGCAATTTGCTTTCTCTCCCTGATTCATGTCAAAGTTGCGGTAGAAGAAAGGCGTGCAGGTTTAAGCCGCAGGTGGAGACAAAGCTTTGTCCAGATCAAAATAATTTATGGGCCACTTATAAAACTTCAACTATAGCTTCCCTTGTGCAAAGAAGTGGATGCATTTTAAACCTCCTTTTTACAGGTGTGTATAAAATTATGCCTTCAGATAATCTTTGAGTCACTTTTCTCAATAAATCTTAAGTAAAACAATTGAATGTTCCCAGGAATACTCTACTCGTATAACGTGCATCCTACGTTTGGTTACCCTGCTTCCATTTTTAGGTGTACATAACATAAGACCCATGTCAGGCTTATCTGTAGTAAATAACTGTTCTGCTCTTGCCCGAAGACCTTTGCCTGTACGACATTAGTTTACGTTAGCTCTGATTTTCTGTAAGAGTAATTCTGAAGTTCAGAATATGACTCAGTCATGGGTTAGAAGAATAAGGCCTTTCATTGTTATAAACAAGCGTTCGCATTCAAGAACATAATATGATTTTGTACAAGATTGAGTAATGAAGTTCTGAGAAGTTAACCCCTATCGGTGTAGAAGGGAATCGTCGACTGGAAAAACCTCGTTAAGGCTGAAGTCCGTTAACCCTTAGGCTACTAATGTCATATATATATATATATATATATGGAGCTCCTAGTAAAGCCAGAAATGCTAACGTCGTATATATATGG
>Ga0209737_10003606_pt1 | contig 10798 bp, 11 predicted proteins | sample TergutCu122P3_FD_187284 | JGI IMG/M metagenome (GOLD analysis project Ga0209737, IMG submission 187284) | Cubitermes ugandensis P3 segment gut microbial communities from Kakamega Forest, Kenya - Cu122 P3 (SPAdes) (version 2) | ecosystem: Host-associated > Arthropoda: Insects > Digestive system...
ATGAAGCACGCCTTAAGAAGTCTGAATTAGAGCCGAAAACCGTCAAAATGGCAGAGATAGTAAAGGAGCTTGAATATATTGACGCAGAGTACGGCGCACAATGGCAACTTGCCGAAAAGCACGCCTACAAGGGATTAATAGAAAATTTGTTGACACAAATGAGAGCACCGCAAATATCAGTCCTCGGCAACCTTGGGCAGATACAAATCGAGCGAACCCTCGACACCACTAAAAAGAACAAAACTCGCCTAACGGCGTAATCAGCCCCCAACCCCCAATCATGGGGGCTTTTCTTTTTGTGACTTTTGCTGTATAATTTAAACATGAACATTTTACGAAAAATTTTTGCAGACCATTTCCCAAAAATACTCAAAAACAACGCAAACTTCCGCGACAGAGTTCGGGAGATTGTCATTCACAATGTCGAAAAATTCATCAACTGCGGTGAAAACGGTTACGCCACATTTATTTGCGAACATTGCGACAAAATTCAACACATCAATTTCCGTTGCAAATCAAGGTTTTGCACCACCTGTGGCAACCGATACAATATCGAACGCGCAGACGTTATGGCGCACAAAATTCTTGACTGTCCACACAGACACGGAATTTTCACCATCCCCGACATCCTCCGCCCCTTCTTCCGCCGCGACCGAAAATTGCTCCACTGTCTTTTTCGCCGCTGTTTCCGAGTGTATTTACCGCCAATTTAAAGGGCAAACGCCTGCTTTCATCTGCGTTTTGCACACTTTCGGGCGCGACCTGAAATGGAATCCGCACGTCCATGTCCTTCTCGCGGAAGGCGCGGCAGACGAGCACGGAATTTGGCGCGAGCGTTGTTATTTTAGCTATAAATCACTTCGCAAATCCTTCCAAACCATACTTTTGAAAATGCTGCTTGCAAAACTCGGTAAGCCATTCAAAAAAGTCGTTGCCCAATGCTACAAAACCGCGCCCAACGGCTTTTATATCAACGTCCCCAAATCACAAGGCAAAATTCGTAATCTCATAAAATACATCGGACGCTATCTCGGTCGTCCCGCCATCGCGAAGTCCCGAATCGACCGCTATGACGGCAAAAATATCACTTTTCACTACAATCGCCATGACGATGACAAACTTATCACCGAAACCCTTCCCGCAGAAGATTTCATCAAGCGCCTCATTGTCCACATTCCCGAAAAAGGCTTCAATATGGTGCGTTTTTATGGGTTGTATTGGAGATTAACACCAAATGTCGAAAAAATTGCCAAAGCCTTGCAAACGAAAAGGCAAAAATTGCTTTTTCGAGAGCTGCTTCGGGGAACTCTCGGTGTTGACCCGCACAAATGCAGATATTGCGGTAATACGCTCGTTTTCGCTTGGCTTACGCATACGCCTGTTAACGAAATACGCCTAGAAAGGTCGCACGACCCTCCTAAGCGTATTTACCCTGCTTCCACTTCCTAACAACGCTTCCACTCGTTATCAGGCGTTTAAAATTGCATACCTCCTCTGCTTTTTTCGGTATGCCCTCTTTTGCTTATTTTATCTCATTATGCAATTTTCGTCAATATGATTTTTCCTATAAGGCAAGAAATGACAAACTGATAAGCAGGGGCTTTTCTCGTTGCCGCACTCCAAACCGCTTATAAATCGCTCGCGTTGCTCGGAGGATAGCCTCCGAAAATTAGGCACTATATACAGCCCTTCGTTCGGCACATTAACCGCCGCCCTTGATGCTCAGCACTCCCGCCCTATCGGGTCAAGGTCGGCGTTTCTTGTGCCTTTCGTATGCCTGTTATTATCGGCTAATTTTCGCGCTTTATTAAGCGGCTGTATCGGCAACGCCGCCCCTGCACAAATTAATTTAGGAATCGTGCATGTAAAGAAATTATCTATCGCTTAGAGTGAGAATTAAAAACCCCTTGTTTTTTCGGCTTAGGTGTTGACTTTTCCGCCAAAATGCTATATAATTATGGTACAGATGGAATGCTTCTTGTGTATGTTTTTCTTATGTCTAAGAGAGCTCAAACATAAGAAAAACACATAGCTCCGCAAACGCCCATATCATCAGCGTTTGCGGACAAGCTTTTTGCAAAAATTCGGACATGATATTCAAACGCCATTCATATTATATAAAAAATATGAATGGTGGGGTATGAATATGGACGAAGGGAAAAAGATTGTTTTGCCTGAAAAATTGCAAATTGAAATGCTGCAATTTTTCCTTAAAACCTCAATTCCCCGAATTAAGCGCGAAAAAGACAAAACCACACAAGAAAAAGCTCCGTCTGAATTTAACGGATAGGGGCGTTTTTTTATGGAAACGGCTATTTATGCAAGGGTGTCAACCGAAGAACAGGCACAAGAGGGCTTTTCAATTCGGGCACAGCAACAAAAACTCAAGGAATACGCCAACGTCAAGGATTGGTCTGTTTATGACATCTATATTGACGAAGGAATCAGCGGAAAAAATATCGTCCAACGCCCCGCTATAACTCGCATGATTGCGGACATTAAAGCGGGACAGGTCGAGAATGTGCTTGTTTTCAAAATTGACCGCTTGACACGCTCAACGGCTGATTTGGTGTACCTTATTGACCTTTTCAAGGAGTATGATTGCGCCTTTAATTCGCTGACGGAAAGTATAGATACATCAACGGCTTCGGGGCGTATGTTCATCAAAATTATCGGAATTTTTGCAGAGTTTGAAAGGGAAAACATCGCTGAACGTACCCGAGTTGGTTTTGAACGTAAGGCAAGGGAAGGCTACACCAACGCCGCGAAATGTGTTAGTTATGGCTATGATAAGGCGAAGGGGCAAAAAGTTCAAACCATTAATGAAGGCGAAGCTGAAAATGTGCGTGCGATTTTTGATATGTATGTTAATCAAGGTATGTCGCAGTCAGGTATTGCCAAAAGTCTGAATTTACGCGGAATATCCACAAAAAACAAATCCTTTTGGACTCCCTCTGCCGTGCATAGTGTTTTGCGCAACTGTAATTATATCGGCAATGTGCGTTATGCTATGCGTGAACCGAGTCGAAATTTTGAAACCGAAGGGCGGCATGAAGCGATTGTTTCAGAGGCGTTGTATAATGAAGCGCAAATTTTGATAGATAAAAACAGCATATACACGCCCACCAAACGACCGAATGAAAAAAATTATTTTGTGGGGTTTGTTTATTGTGCCAAGTGCGGAAGGCGTCTTAAATCTCACAGCTATTCTAAAAAGCACAAAAAAAGCGATAGTAAAAGCTTTTCAAATGTTACGTTTGTTTGTCGTAAGCAAAAGATGAAATTATGCGATGCAAAATCTATAACAACTCATAAAATCGAAAGGGCGTTAATAGAGTACTTTTCCCATATTGAAGATTTCGCTGTTTTAGATGTAGTCGAATTAGAGCAAAAACGGCAACAGGTACGGATAGACACCGAAGCGCAAATAGACCGACTTAATGAGAAAATAAAAAAATTGGACGGTAAAGAGCGCGAGATTATGGGTTTTTATGTTAGCGGGGAAATTGAGTTTGAAAATTATAGGGCGATGAAAAAACAGCTTGACGGCGATAGGGATTTTATACGTTCCGAGATTGAGAAACTGCAGGCAACGCTTAACGAACGCGAAGAGCCGAGTATTTCCAAAGCCGATATTGTAACGAATTTTCGCGAAAACTGGGAAAGCTTAACCGACCTTGAAAAGCGGCAGTTTTTGACCAAGTTTATAAAAAAGATAGTATTAGTTAATGAACCCATAGAAGGAACAAACAAAGGTCGTACAGTCATTACAAACGTTGAATTCTGCGGGGAATAATCATAAAGATAGTTATCGTCAAATATAAAAAGTTGTAATGCCTGATAATTAGTGATAATTATGGGCGGGTTTGCGGACGATTTCGCGGCAGAGATTACGGGATATATAATGCGGGTTATAGGTCAAGCTTCCGCGTGGGTAGTGTTGGCGGCGGCGCGTCTTTCGGGGCGGCGTCCTGATATGCAAAAGACTGCCGCGCAAGCCGCATATGCGGCGAAAAACCCGCCCGTCAACAGACGATTGGCAAGCCCTGCGCCTCATGGGGTGTTTTTCGGGACGAGGGGCGGTCAATACGTCGTAAAACCCGAAGGTATGGACGGGCACGTTTTAGTTGTCGGCGGCACTGGAAGCGGCAAAAGCTCATGTATTGCCATTCCCACGCTTAGAAACTGGAAAGGGGCAGTTTTCGCCGTTGACATAAAGGGCGAGCTATACGAAAACACCAAGCAATATCGCCCGAAAATCAAGCTTTTCAGCCCCGCAGACGCAAAAAACGTTTACAGCTATGACCCTTTCGTATTCCTCAACGCAAGCCCGAACCCCGCCCAAGAAGCCCGCGCAATCGCGCAGTCAATCATACCTTTGCCTTACGACATAAAAGAGCCGTTTTGGATAGAAAGCGCGCAAATCATACTAACAGGCGCGATTTTGCACTTCCGCCACGAAAAATTTTCATTCATCGACGCGCTTAAAAGAATCCAGAGCAGCAACCCGCGAGCCCTAATCAAAGCCGTCGCCGACAGCTCCGACGACAAGGCGGCGTTGTGTGTGCAAAGCTTTGTCGATATCGAAGGCAAGGTTTTGGCGGGAATTGCCGCCGAAATCAGCCGCGGAATCGTTACACTCGTAACTGACGATGATATCGTCGCGGCGTTAACGTGCGACGATGGCAAAGAAGTCATTACCCCCGCCGACCTCGAAGAAGGAAGCGACATCTACATCAAAGTCCCCGAACACCTCTTGCGACAATGGAAAAGCCTCTTGACCCTCATGATTAACCAATTCATCACGTTTTTCGAACGCCGCATTGAGCACCCTGACAACCGCCCGATTTTATTCTTACTCGACGAATTCCCGAGGCTGGGCAAAATTCCCTCAATCACAGACGCGCTTGCCACCCTGCGGAGCAAAAAAATCACACTCTGCCTAATCGTCCAAAGCCTCGCGCAGCTTGAACTGATTTATGGGCTTGAATCGCGCAAGGTAATCGCCGACACATGCGCTTTCAAGGCGATATTGAGCGCGACCGACGCCGACACGCAGGAATATTTTTCCAAGCTGGTCGGCACGTACGAAAAAATCCGCCGCTCTCAATCCCAAAACTTTGACCCATACATCAATGCACCGACAGGAAGCGGCGCATCGTATGCAGAGGACAACGAAAAACGTATCATAAAACCCGAAGAATTCGCCGCCCTGCAAGAAATAATTCTGCTATACCCTCTGCCCCTCAACTTTTGCAGAGTGCGAAAGCAGCCGTATTATTTAACAAGGTGAGGCTACAATGGACGAAAAAGACAAGCAAACCCACGTAAAAACGCTTCAATCCCTGCAAATGGAAATCAACTCTTTGAACAAAATCAAAGAAAAGTACCCATCACTTGAAAAAACAATAGAAATCCTGCGAAATTCTCAAGATAAGCTCTACAGTGCACTTGCCGAGCACGGCGTAACCGCCGAGGAAGTTTACAAGGTCATCATGGAAAATAATGACAAGGTGCTCGTCAAGGAAGTCTTGCAGCTGCAAAACGCCCGAAATGCCGTCAAAAACCAACTTATGACACCCAAGCTAACTCCCGAAAAACGCCAATCGCTGGAAAAACGCCTTGCCCGAGCGACCCGGAAACATGCCGACAAATGGGATGAAATCATCAACCACCCTAACAGAGTCAACCTAATCAATAAAATTGAGCAAGCTCAAATTAAAGCCCTGCAAAAAGAAGAACGCGATAAATCACACGAATCCGACCGCTCACGATAAAGAGCACAGAAAAAATGGAAAAAGTTGTCCGCATATATTGACAACTTTTCGGATATAGTGTATAATGTAATTAACAAATGATGAAGGCAAGACCTAAACGGTCGCCACAGATGTTTGGCTATTTAAAAGTAACCGCGCACTTGACGGAGGGCGGTTACTTTACTTTTTGTGTAAAGTACACAATGAATAGAGTCGTTAAAATCACTACTTTAGTAATGAAAATTATCGTTTTCTTCATTGGCGACACCCCCTTTTCGGAGCGTGGCGACCGTCCATCCTTGCCTTCGAACTTATTATACCACATCGACAAAGTTTGTCAATTGTAAAATTACTATGAACAAAAAAATGACTTGATGGGGATATGTCTCAAAAAATAAGGTTTTTTCGCTTATTCAGTTTTGCGCCCTTGCCTAAGCTTCGGAAGGACTATAAACTTAACAACCAACGGAACCGCCACAGCCAGCGCAATACCCACAACAAGCAACCCCGCAGCACTGTTCATTACCCCCTGAAGTCGAATTAATGCCCCGCCGCTATAACCTGCACTTACAAGCCTATTGTAGTCGCCCACCGCTGTAAGATACTTAAGACCTCCATACCCTGCAACCGCTACACCCGGCAACGCTGTAACTCCCGCCGCTAAATTTTCAAATTTCCTATTCACAAATATCGCTCCATATTTATTGCGACAAAATTCAGCATGGCTAAAATATAAATATTTACGCTAAATAATTTAATCTATTCATTTTCACTATCATAAAGTGTACTTTTTGACACTATTTTTTTCTAATATTGTATCTCATAAAATGTGAAAAGTAAATAGGTTTTACGTAAATTTAACACGCTTGCATCCGAAAAAACACATTTTCAAGCCTCAAAACCCCTTTGGAAGGCTCAAATCGCTTTTTCTCAAAAAGTACACCTTTCGGCACGACCTTTTGACACTATTTTATTGAACTTTCCCGCGAATTTCAGCCTTTCGACGGTAAAGGGTTGATATGCTCATGTTGCACTTTTTGAGAATTTTCTCTTTGCTTATTTTCTTGTCGTCCCATTGCTTCAAAAGCTCCGCAAAATCAGCGGGTACAGGCTTAAGCGGTCGCCCGAACCGTACGCCCCGCGCCTTCGCCGCCGCGATGCCCTCGGCTTGCCTCTTGCGAATGGTGTCGCGCTCATTTTGCGCCACAAAAGAAAGAATCTGCAACACCAAATCGGCAATAAACGTGCCCATCAAATCCTTGTTCAGGCGTGTGTCGAGCAGAGGCATGTCAATAACCGCGATGTCAACCCCCTTTTCTTTAGTCAGTATGCGCCATTGGCTCTGTATGTCGGCATAATTACGCCCCAGCCTGTCAATGCTCTTAACATAAAGTAAATCGCCGCTTTGCAGCCGTTCAATGAGTTTTTTATACGCAGGACGGTCAAAATCCTTGCCGCTCTGCTTGTCCACAAACACATTGCGCGGCAAAATCCGCAGCCCGTCCATCGCCAACATTTGTCTATCCTCGTTTTGTTCCGCGCTCGAAACTCTAACATATCCATAACAAATTCCCATAATGTCATCACATCCCTTTTTGACTATACATTAACATCAATTGTCGGGGTGTCAACATTTTTGCAGGCAAAACGCCAAAAATGCTAATTGTGAAAAATTTTGTAAAAAATGCAAAAACTTTCAAAAAAACGCTTGACAGTCGGGGGGGGGCTGTGTTATAATAGAAGGTGAAGAAAGTATTGCTACATCAGGCTTAGCGGATTTTACCACTCTTAAATTAAGCGTGTAATTTTAAAAATAAATTATTTTGCTATAGAAAGAAGTTGATTCAAAAGATGAAAGTAAAAGAAATGGAAGATTATTCACCTTCGGCGCACGCGATTTATAATTCGATTACTTGGGGCTACTTTGACCTTATCACTCTCTACCCTAGGCTTGTCGAGAAAATTTATGACGGAATCCTGGACAGAAGTCCGCGTCTCAAAGGCTTCATCGACAAATTAGAAGATTACAATAGCCGTCGCAAAGGCTGCATTGACCTTGACAGCAGCTCTGACAGTTTTTGTGCCAAAACTGCGCAAAACCAGGCTAAAAGCTGGGCGGAAAAAGTCGGCGCAAGCGCGGAAGCTCAACAAGCATACGCGGAAGAGATATTCTTTAAAATGACCTTCTGGCGCGACTACAACAATAAAGCTTGCGACCATTTTAACAAATTGTGGAAAAGCAATTGGAAAGGGAAAGAGACGCAGGTGCATAGCCACCTGCAACAATTTGAGAGAAGTCTTAGCTCGGAAGTTAGGGCAGAATATGCGAAAAAAGCGTGGGCGACAGCTCGACAAAGCGTAAAAGGCACCCATTGGGGTTTTAGGGAAGAAAAAAGGAGAGCCTATGCTTACTACAATGACCTTCTCGCAGTTAATCAATATATGGTGCGCAGAAAAATGATGAACCCCAAGGCTGAAAAAGCAGACATACTTTACCACGGATTTACTCATCCTAATCGCGAATGGGCAGACGGCAGAGCCAAAATATGGGCGAAAGATGTCGGTGCTGATGCTGAAACTCAAAAAGCCTATGCGGATATACTTTTCGAGCAATCGGTTGATAGTAGTAACCTTAAAAGTTATGAGAATATTGTTAAATTGAAAAAAGCTTGGGATGAAGAAAAGTATGGGAAAAAACGAAGGGGCAAATCTTTGCAAGCCGACAAAGTCAGCATTCTAAACAATCCCGAAGTGCAGTCTGCTCAAAGCGGCGTGGCAATGGCGGCTAAAGCTTCGCTGGAAAGAATTACTAACGCCATTAATGGAGTCATAGGCAAATCGAATGCAGGTATAATCAACAAAGGCAATCCAACGCATTTTCGTTAAAATATATGATATTTTCGTTCTTAAAAAATAAGGTGAAAATAAAAGACTGCTGCTATTTTTAGCGCAGTTTTTTATTTTATCCAATCCTATAGGACATGTCATATCCACTCGCTTGTTGTGTGCCATGCGTGATATGGTACCTGTGGCAATTTATCAAGTGATTAAATACCTTGTAGAAATCCAGTTGTCTTACGCCCGTGCTCTTGTATTCATCCCATTTAGCCACTATCTCGTCGCACCCATCATATTGGAGCTGCGCATAATGCTTGGCAACCTCTATCATTTGATTCTGCATTGCATTTTGGCTACCATAGCAGTACAGCGCGGCAACTATGAGCATACCCAGTAAAACGGCTAGTACTCCCCAAAGACCTATGGTGGTGTCTATTGCCGTGCCTATTATGCGCGACACCTCATTAAGCGGCGTTAAATTCCAAGAAAAAGAGTCCGCGGCAGAGCTTATAGTAAACCAGCTGAAAAGGAATATGGACGGGGTTATAAGTGCGCTAACGAAAAGGGCTGAAAAACTTACTTTGTTGCCTACTTTTTTGTAATCATTGCCCTGAGCAGCATACTCCGACATGATATTTAGCTTCTTTGCGAGTTGACCATAGAAATATGGGACATAGTAAAGTGCTGTTATTAACGCAAGAAATTTGAGTTGTAAATCGCCATGGATATTTTTAATATCTTGGTGTTTTTGTGTCATTGTGCGTGTTACACCTTTTTTCGAGACGTAGATGCATATATCCTTTTTAAACGTTTTCTAAATAGGTCTATAGAGATTTTACTTAAATATTTAATAGTTGCAACCGACCAAACTTTAGTGGTTATCATGTCAAATAATGCAAGCTTGGAAATGCGTTTCAAAATCGGCGTGCTAAAGGAACTGCACAGAAGGGAACTTATTACTAAAGAAGAACTGGAAAAAGCGATAAAAATCGCGAGCGAGCAACACATCAATCCTTAGTGTTACTCAATCACTTGTGAGTATTTGAGTAACCTTCCTTGTGAACATGCCGATAATTTCCTTTTTCATCATGCGCAGGTCTGTTGAAAAAAGAAAGCTCTCGTTCTTTCATTGGCATCCGATTTTTATAAACATCCTCATAATACACACGAATGGTTATTTTTGACAATACATCTCTAATACGCTCTTTGAGGTTGCTATCAGAAATATGTCCAAAGGCAATAAGCACCACCTTGCCACCCACGGGAATGCTTCGCTCATTAACATATTCCGTAAAGTCTTTCCACGGCAAATTTTTGCCAGCTAGTTGTTTGTTGGTTGACATTACTTTGTACAATATTGCATAACCGCTCTTATAATCCTCGTTTCTATTCTTGGAATCCTTGTCTGTACATATGCAGTCTGTTATTATCATAGGACCAGTTCCGTTATTGACAATTTTTACCGCGATTTCTTCGTCATAATCACTAAGAATAATTTCACAAAGTGGTCTAACACCATCTTCATTATGCTTCTTTTGTAGTTTGATACTTTCTTCGTTATGCTTTCTTTGCGACTGATTAAAAATCCATGTAACACACAATGAAATAATGGCTATTACTACTGTTATAATTATTACCAATTCCGTTATTGTTGCCGTAACATCAAATCCTTTTATGCGGTTATTTGCCGTTTTTACCATTTTTAACGCATATATTAACGTAGCGCGGCAAAAAATGTCGGTTCATATAATTTGAAAATAGCAAACACGAAGAAAGCATTAATTTTATAAAAGTCTGCTTAATATAACGGTTAAGAGTGCGTATTTATGAAGCGTGTGGCGGCATATTGCAGGGTGTCAACCGAGCAGGACGACCAGTTAAACAGCTTAGAGAATCAAAAGCGGTATTTTGAGGAATATATCGGGCGAAATCTTGAATGGCAGTTTTGCGGGCTGTATGTTGACGAGGGTAGGAGCGGCACAAGTGTTGAAAATCGGATTGGATTTCAGCAGATGGTTAAGGACGCTGAAAATAAAAAGTTTGATTTGTTGTTAACGAAAGAAATTAGCCGATTTGCGAGAAATACGCTTGACAGCATCTTTTACACGCGAAAGCTCAAGAGTTTGGGCGTTGGCGTGATTTTTATGAACGATAACATAAACACGCTGGATAATGACGCCGAGCTCCGACAAACTCTTGAGCTT
>Ga0209737_10003608_pt1 | contig 10795 bp, 5 predicted proteins | sample TergutCu122P3_FD_187284 | JGI IMG/M metagenome (GOLD analysis project Ga0209737, IMG submission 187284) | Cubitermes ugandensis P3 segment gut microbial communities from Kakamega Forest, Kenya - Cu122 P3 (SPAdes) (version 2) | ecosystem: Host-associated > Arthropoda: Insects > Digestive system >...
GTCTTGGTTGTTGCGCAGTCGAGTTCGGAAGTTCCGGAGGGACTTATGAATAACCCTGTATACACACACACACACACAGTTCATGTCTTTCTTCAATGTACCTCTTACTTAAGAGGTTCAAGCAAAAGTCTCAATAGAATGCAAGATCTACAGAATGCACTAATTGCATTGTACTTCAGTTCATGGTTAGAGTATAGCAGGTTTTCAGCTCTTCAAAATGCTGCATCATCATCATCATCATCATCATCATCATCATCATCAATCATCAATCATCATCAATCATCACCATTGCAAAAACTCACTCTCACTCTTACATTTGTTCCCCCTTCTCTTTATTGTTGGATTGGCTTTCAGTGACTTCCTATATTCATGCTGCTATTCTGAACACATCTGTTATAGTTTTCACTGTACATTGGGCAAAACTGTTACTGCAAATCAACATATCTCTGGGAGTTACCCAGTATGAGGGCAGCTTAGACACTGTCTAGGGATCCTCGTGATGTTGAAAAATCCTCAGAGTTTGAAATTATTCTTTTATGATACTAATAAATATCTACTTAATAAAGGATAGGAAAGAAGTAAGCTTCTCTTACAAGTACTTGTATATGCAACATGCAGCTTCGTAAACCCCAAATAAGTCAGTAGAAATTTGTCTTACATGAAAAGATAACTGACAGCCAGCTCTCTAATGTACACATTAGGAAGGTGCAAGAGATTTTACATTGTCTGTTCGAACACTATATTAAGTTATTCTCGAGGAAGTGGTACATACCAAAACTACTTCAGTAGCACGCTGATATAGTCTGAGTGCCTGCTCAGGATGCTGTGACTCCAGTAATTTTGCTGCCTTATCCAGTGATGCAGAACCTGAATCAGGAGAACCATGTTGCTGGTACAAGTTACAGGCTCTCTCTGCCATTGATGCAACATCTCTGTAGTCTCCCAAATCCTTGCAGACAAGCACTGCTTGATCAATACATCTAAAATTATCAAGCAAAGAAATTATGTCCAGAGTCCATACTACATGTGTAAAAAAATATTTTTTTTTGTAATGCAGACCCTTGTTGGTGAATGTGTGGATACATAAGCATAGTTGATGAGTGTGTACATAATTTCTAATGACAATACAGCAGTCTCTAAAAGAGCAGTAAACGTGTTTCTTGGATAAGCAGGATGATGATACTGGACTCTTCTATTAGCACCTACCATCTACAATTCACTATGTAGTATACCAGTGAAGTCTAATCCACCACTGTACTTAAATAAATAATTAATAAAGGAACTACAGAAGTTGTAACACAACAAATAAAACAGAATGGCAGCAATGCAAGTATAGTACCCACTTGCCCAATGTGGTTTTGACCAGATATGGCTCAAATTTGCAGAAAGCTGAAACATTTAAAGCAGTTACTCACTCACCCACCACCGAAGATGGCACCATCAGCTAACCAAGCACTGTCTAAATGTTTAATATCCAAATACGTACATATTTTAAGCAATGGGGAAGGGGGGGCATATGCATCTGCATTCACATAACTTAAGTCTTTTCCCAAAAATGTTGGCAGAACACATTTGGCCAAGCATGCCATGATCAAACCCAACTTCCACATTGGACGAGGGGTCACTGTAACAATTCTTTAAGGCAGTAAAGAATATTATGACTGCCTGTATATGTGTAAATACTGTCTCTAGAACAGGTAATGCAATCCACGACCTGCAACATTCTGGCAACATCAGTTACAGACCTGGCAGTAATTTTGCTTGACTTTAACAAATGCAGACATATGTATTTGACTGACTGCTACTAAATCCCATTCCTTGAAGGAATTTTTAAGATTCCGTTGAGGCCTTCAGTGTAATCATTAGAATGATATAAACTTTTACATTGTTTGTTTCAAGGTAAACAACTTATCATAGTACTTACTTGGCAGCATGGAATAATCTGAATTACATGTTAAGAATGACATTTGGTTTCATCTAGATATATTCCATTACAAAACATATTCCCAGGGCTTCACAACAGGATGGGTCCCCCTCCAAAAGAACTGAGTTAGTATCACCAGGAGTTCAAGTTGGACAAGACAATATAACAGTCATGTTTTTCTGAGCACATGTTATGACAAATATGAGAAAATAAAAAAAGGTGTATTAACTATTTTGCTGCTTGCTTAAGGAACAAACAGGCATATGAGTATGTGCTGATTCCTTATGTATATGCCTACAAGCATATATCTTTTTGTTCATATGCTGCTATGACCCATGTTAAAAGCAGCATTGAATTTACTACTAAAACTGACAAAAGTATTATCTAATTAAAAACCTTAAGAGAGAGCTGTGAAATACTGCAAGCCTATATGGTAAATTTTAGGAATTTTTAGAGATCTCATCTCTATGTGGAAATCCAGTAGGCTGTAACCCTTAAAAAGAGTCAGTTATAGTACAAGAAGCTCAGTACCCATGAAGACTGTTTATAGCCAAGTTCCTTGTGATTAGTTAGTAAGATCTATATGTGTGCATGTTCTGTCATTCATTTATAAATTCAGTTAAAGACTGCATGATCTGAGGTCCACACAGCAGTGGTGATAAAGATTCAAGTCTTATGGGATGTAACACTGTGTTGATTCGTGAATAGTTAAGATCAAATGCCATAACAGAACACCACATTTTTTCTGTATACAGTGGACAGGCTACTCTGCAACCATCCACAGATTCAAAAGCCTTCAAATCAAGAAAGCCAGTAGGCTGAGTTCCTTACCCTTCCTCCTGAAATGCAGGATCCCACAACACCATCCCGCATTTCCTACAACTGCACCACCATATTCTATTCTGAGCCAACATCAGGGTCTACAAAACATACCATGGTAACTACTTACCAATCAAAACATGCCACATCACAGAAGACTTGAATCTTTAATTATGACAATTGAAGGTCATGGTTCATCTGAGCATCAGCACAAGACACAGAAAAGGCAGAACATCTGGAAGAACTTGCTAGAGTGTGCTGATTTCAGTTAGGTAAAAATTCTGCTAAGTTCCACAGGGACATTGCATGCCAAATGTTGCTAGACACTACCTACCAGCTCACTAAATTTCCAAAACTTAGACATGCAATGAACAATGTGTTTTCTAGATGTGACACATGTGAGCCAAATAAAAACATTTGCAGCACCACATTAAAATATGATTAGTAAAACCCTAATATTAAATGCACAACATTGAACTAAAACACACGGACTCCAACTTGTGGTACATATGAAGAGTGACAAGTGTTACACTGCCCAACATCACACAAGACAGTCTGACTGAAGACTGATGTGGCAGTCAGATAAAACAATGTGCCTGTACTTTTAATATTAAACATGTGCCAAGCTCAAACAATTTAACAGCTTGTTCTATAAATACATGTGGGTGCTCTACCTATATTCTATCATATATTAACCCTTTGGCACCAGAATTTCCTTTTAAATTTTAGCACATCCTGTATTTAAAATGTGAATAACACAGGAACCAAAAAAGGTAGCATTATGAAATAAATGACATTTTGAAGAGAAAAAACGGAGATTATGCAGCATGTTTAAAATATTCGGTACGTATATTTGTTGAATAAATATATAAAATGCAGCATCTGGAAGTTAGCTGTGCGGTACGACCAATATAGTGGCCGTTAGGCGTCAAATGGTTACATTTTCTTTCTTTCCCAGAATAAGTAAATGAAGGCACAGCAGTACAGCAAAAAAAGGAACAGACAGACAGAATATTGAGAAAAGATGTGCCTCCTACTTCAGAATATTCAGATACCTCTAATTGTATAACAATCTAATGGTGACCTTGGGAGAAAATCCTATTTAGCTACAATAAATACCACTTAGCTGTTTTCATAATTTCAGTTAAACATGAAATTACACCTAGGAATAGTGATTTTAGTGATAATGATCCAGGATTTCATAGCACTAATGACAATTCACTGGTCTTAATGCCACAACAAACTTGTAGGCATGTTATATTAAACTATAAGAATGCTTTTTAACATTCAGATTAATCACGGGATGCTGTAATAAAAAAAAATACACGCTGTGTGAACTGGAGTCACAAGAGACACACAATTATGAAGAAATTAATTTGAGAATGTCTTCTTCCTCTCCTGTAAAATTTAAAAACTGGGTGTTTTGTCCTCCTGCTATGAAGCCCTCAGTACCCTATACCAATACATTTGATATGCACTACATTTTGGGAGACAGACAATACTTTTAAGTTATTGTTATTATACTGATTATTACTGGTAACAGTTGGCACTGAACCCAGGAACTCTGGAACACTTTGTTAAGAATACTGAGCATTTGACCAGCAATATATATTCCCTTGGAAATGGGAAGTGAAAACTACTGGAAGAGACTATATATTGTAATAAGTCATCCCAGCGACACAATCTGTGTTAGTCAGAAACATAAGATTTGTCTTGGGATTGTTCAGAAGCAAAAGCGAGATCAACTTTTGAAACTCTTTGGCCAATGAAGGCCTTTGACTAAATAATGACAAAGACACACTTTGTTGTATAACAGATTCATTTATAAGTAGTTCTGTGACTTGCTACTGATCACAGCCAGAATAATATGCCTATTCACAGAATCCGAGACCCAGAATTATGTGTTTCTTATTGTACAACCAACAATTTGCACACACAAATTATATATAAGAATACAGTCCTCTCTCCTACATGTTTCAGCAGTCAATCATCATCCTCAGGGAGCAACACTAGTATTTAAAACCCAATAAAGCCAGTTACATACACAGTAATAAAATATGTCAAAATCGTCATTGCTTATTATTACATAAAATACATTAGCTTATGGCATGTGTGATTAAAATTCTTAATAACAGTATTATGAATACTATTAATAAAAATAATGATAACCTTCTGAGATTATTCTTTCCTAGCTTGGTTACAAAAGTTTTTGTTCGTGTTGCATCATAACAAAATATCACGGGTGTGTGTGAAAAGGATGTTCAAGTCTGATGTTATGTACAATGAATTCTTTTAATAGTTCCGTAACTGATGGCACAACAATGCCACAGCTGAACACAAATGGATAACTGACTCTTTATTTCAAACAGTTGATACAGGCTTACACAATGTAAGTTACATCACATTGTGGGGATTTGTGAGCAGGAAACAGAATTGTACAAATATTTTCACACATGCACCAATGAAATAAATGAGCTCCATTCTGCAGCATAATTAATACCATGCCTGCTTGATACTTTATGATCTATAGCCATTTGTAATTGCCTTAGTAAATTATTTATGAAAAAAAAAAAACATACATTCTTCTGAAGTAGTTGTCACTTGTTTGCTAGGTGAGTTATATGCTTGTATTTTCTTTGTAGTCATAAGAGGTTCGAAGAGCTTTCTTAGCTAGCTTACTAAGGAGGGAACGTAACATTTAATGCCAACCATGCCACATTTCATATATGCTGAGAAAGGGAGTAAAAACATATTCGGCCCTTCACGACACAATTTTGCCAATGAATGTCACTAATTTTGACAATGTTGGTAGTTACCTAATGTGGCTAGAAAAGTGAAATGAAAGAAATCAATGTTTTCTTTCTCCACTGGATTAATATTACATGAGAAGGAACATAGCCCTTTTCTTGACTGGTTCCCCCATGCACAGCAGCAAATAATACACAAAACAATGCATGAATGTGATATTAAGTATACTTGAAAAGGATACGATCTGTTTTGTTTGTGACATTCAGCAGCTTTCAACAAACATTCTTTACACTGCTCATATGACTTCCCATTTCTAAAGCAGGTAGCTGTAACAGGTAAACCACACAGTAAATGAGTAGACGCTAATAAAAAATAAAACTAATCTTAAATGCTGAAATATGATCATATCACTTTTTTCACATACATTAATATGGATAACACCAAAACATCAGTGGCATAAATACAAAAGCTAAAATCAATTACATTATATCATGAAGTTTGAGTCATTGACAGAATTAATCAAATAAACTATAAATAAATAACTTGTTATAAAGGTACCTGCTTTGCTGTATTCATCTGCTGCAATTTCGAAGTCTGGTCTCCATTTCAGCCAGGAAGTCTTCAGACTGAAATACACAAATATAAATCAAAACCAAGTATACATTTATGAAGCTCCTTACACAGTCTTCTCCATCCCTCCAGTCACTTCTGTTAAAGTGACAGATGAAGTTTCACATTTATACAGAACAGGTAAAATTATAATTTTATTCTAATCATTACCTTTTTATATTCTTAACTATATAGTGACAAAAATTTCCAAACAAAATAAAGTACACACGAAAATATAAAATATATACCTACATTTATATCATGCCATTACTCAGGCTGTTAAGGCATCAGTTTATTCCTATGGTCTGATTCAATCCGGGGAGCCTATGTGGTTTGTGTGATTGTTCAAGCAACATTTTGTAGACGTTTTTACCAATTACTTCGCTTTTCTCCTACAAGTGCTTCAACATACTGACCAGAGAGGATTCCCAAAGCAGACAACATGCCTGGTCAGCCCGAATTATAGGTATTTCAACCACAGTCCGCAGATGAAGCTTCGCTTCTGTCCGAGGACAAGACATACGTATAGCCTTACGCCTATTCCTTTAGCTATTCAACCCAACCGCCCCCGCACCCGTTTTCGCTATCCTCTTGAAACGTTTAACGCCCATCTAAGCCCAGACAATAAGCACGGTCGAGTAGAATTTACACACTAACATAATGTCATTTTTGGAAATGAACAATGAAACCCATTACGTACAGTCATAATCACCCACCAACAATCGACTACTCACTCGACCGTTCAAAACGTCATTACACATGGGGATGTATTTGATCCAAACATTGTGTCATATAGAACTTATTACCTCTTTTCAGCTGCTCTTATGTAACTCAAACCTTCTTCTATCTTCTTATTAACTGCCATAATATGCTGACACTACCGTGCAAAAATCTGTGCAAGCAGAATTAATGGATTTTTACTTTCAGAGCTAGCAGACCTGCGTAGTTGCGCATTGACAGGATCGCCAATATGGGCGCAATTGTTTATCAGTTCATGAACTTCAGTACGTGCATGCTAACAAATACTAACTATGTGTCGGTACATTTTAAGATAAACAATAAACTGAAGTCCATACATTTTTTGCTAAAAGTTTAAGATAATGCGGCAAATAGTCCATTCTATGTAATTTCAAAGGTTTGTTTACATGTCAGCCGAGATCGCCAAGGCTACCAATATTGTTGGGTAGATTGTAAGCAGCAAATTATTTGACCCATTTCGGTGAAATGAAAAACCATACCACGTGCGTCTAAATAACTGATGTAGATATATTAAACAACAATTGAACTACTACGAGAGTCGATCGCATGATTTATTTATCTTGATTGTAATGTAATCGTGAACTGTCGGCGCTGCAACTCTCCCCTACAATTCGAAATTCGCGTCGTCTGTTGCTACCAACTAGTGACAAATACAGCACCATGAACGAAATTTTCAAATGGATAGAATGCAACCAAAAAAAAGATGTCAAACAGTTGTGAGTTGAGAAGAATATAGTCGTTTAAAAACTACTTCTTCCCGTAAAATGCTTATGACGATTTTAGTGCTGGGATACTTGTTTTTCATATTGGCAACAGCCATGTTTGGAATCAAGAAAAATATATGCAGTTAATCATTGGAGTGAGCTTAAACTAAGATACCGCATGCAGGTTAAAGCAGTATCAATAAATACAAGTATCTCGTGTGATGGTAGAAGTACTGTTTTGTTTATTTTCAGTTAGTCGTTGCTTGTTGCCTCTCAGTTCTAAAATAAAAAGTTGTTCTGAATGAATGAATGAATGTTCTGCGTGCGTTAAATGCGTTAGTGTAAATTGCAGTGCATGCATTTGTATCTGCTAATGATGTATGTAGTGCATGTGGTAGAATTAGTTTTGATTTTTTTCGTCGAATTCGTTTACTTTTTAAGTTAACTGCGTTAACGTTTAAATTTTATGGGGGAGAATGTGGCCGAAAAGCAAATGTCTATACTCATTACGAATTGCATGGTAAGGTAACCCCTCTTGAATTTCTTGGGCTTTCCTGAATCATAGATATACCAGTGTTAAAATTTGGAAGGATTTTTTTTTATTTTGATTTTCACTTACTAGCCAACAATTGAAAGTGTGTAAGTTCGCATGTTTCAGTATCGTTCACAACTCCAGCGCCCTGATTATTACATCAGATGTTTGTAATTAATATATATTCAGTAAATATTGATGTACCATGAAAACTTCAAGTTTTGCATGTTGTATAGTTGTCTTTGCCTAGAGAAATAAGAATTTTCCATAATTTTTTATTCATTCATCTCTGTGTTTGCTGCAGTCACCAAATAGTGAAATCCCAGAAAGCCTAAGCATCGCTTGAGTCATAATACATCAGGGTTGCAGATAGTACTACATAATGCAAAGAACTGCTTGCACAAAGAAATACAGTTAATACCCCAATTTTCAGCTTAGATTTCTAGGGGATATTTTTAATTATCAAATCAGAATTTGTATAGTATTTTTAGGCAGAAGTAATAACCACCCCTAAAATGATGTTTGTAATATAGATTGATTTTCCTTGGAAAATATTATCTTATTTCTTGGAAAATGAAGAAATTTGTCCAATGGGACAGGAAAATGTTACATCACATTTCATTTCCACTGTGTGATGAAGCTGAAGTCCATCACATTATTATGTATTTGTGATAAGGCATTGTTTGTTGTAGGTGGTGATGATGTCCTCTAAAGAAAAGGGTTTTGGTAACAGTGTAACAGAACAATGGCTAACATGAAACAGAACCTCACATGCAGTCGTAGTAAACCACCTCCAGCACGTAGCTCTGGTTACAGCCTTGGTAGAGTTCGAGGTCAGATGAATGTTGATCATCCATCATCACCATCATCATCTACATTGCATACAATGCAGGCACAAGAAAGGTAGAATACAGACAGATACACATTGCTTTACAATGTCTTTCTTCGTATAAAGAGCCCTACTAATTGGATGTCTTATGTCTTAGTCATAAGGTTGTAGGTGATAAAACTGGAAGTGGAGCTGCAGGATTTGGAGAAAAGAGTTCCAGTATTACTTCAATACCAGCTTCACCCAAAGAGATTTCAGAATGCCTTAGTGGTTGGTTAACTTACCTACAGGTAATTAGCAGTTATATCACTTTAGGTTATTGTACAGGTTGATCAAAAAGTCTCTGTGCACCTGACGATTACAGTACAAAAAACACGCAAGATGGTGCTAAGGCTCATACACCGCGTATGTCTATGGCCCTTTTGGATGAAGTGTTTGTGGACAGAATCATTTCTAAAACCATTTGGCCTCCAAGATCTCCAGATCTTTCTCCGCCTGATTTTTTTCTCTGGGGTGCGATGAAAAACTCCGTGTATTCGAACAATCCCTACACAGTTGATGAGTTGAAGATGGCCATCACAGAATACATTCTGAATGTGGACCGTGCTATACTGAACACAGTCTTCGAGAACACAGTTGGGCATGTCAATAAATGTCTGGAGACTGGCGGGGGACACTTTGAACATTACTTGTAACTTTCTGTATTGTAAAAATACAAGACACTTTTATGTGGAACTGTTGGGACAGGAAGAAGAGGGAGGTGTTGAAATGGTATTTGATATACATACAGGTTTTCGGATTTAGGTACAGGTATAAATTTTCAGGCTTTCATGTCAGGTATTAGTGAGGTGGAAGTCTTCTGGATTTTGACACTGTATGATTGTGGTTTGCCACTGATGTTTTGGAGGGTCATGCTGCCTTCAAAATTTTAGTGTTGACACACAGTCCTACACTGTATCAAAACACAGAAGACCATTGTGATATTAAATACACAATTTTGTAGAAGCCCTTCATTTTACCAAGTTGTTTTCAGCATTGAGGACATCTTAGTACTTTAATTGTATTTATGTTGCAGTTTATGTAGTTTGCTGGGATGCTAGTACACTAAAACAGATCATATGGCTTATTCAACAGATGAAGCTGTTAAGTTTCCCATAAAAAGCATGCATAGCTTTATAATTGTAAAAATTAGACTTTTGCATTGTGTGATGTGTGATACAAAACATATTAATTCATGTATAAAGAATGGAAATTAGTATATTTCAGCATCTGCTATGCTCTGGTACCAAGAAAATGTGTATTGTACAGATGTTGACTGGCCTGTGTGGTGCTGGCTCACGACTTTCACACTGTCTGGGGACAATGGTGCAGGACACTTCATCCCCATGCCATGCTGTAGCTACACAGTGTCAGGCGACATGGGAAGAACTAGTCAAGGCTACCACAAATGTTAGCACAGTAGTCAAGGCACAGGTGATACCCAGTCTTCAAGAAATCAACACTGCCAGTGAGACTGACACAGACACTCAGAAGGTCCATGAACATACTCAGGTGCTTATATGTGTTGTTTGATTATTTTCTTGTATAAATTATTTTGTAGTTAACCCTTCAGCACATAACACGAGGTACATCCCTCACACAGTGAGACGCTCAAAATTCCTGGCATCACATTAAGGTGATGACATTTAACCCTTTGCCGGCCCTAACGCACCAAAGCGTACTGGATTTAAATGCCGCCTGCCGGTCTAAACGCACTGAAGCCTACTGGCTGTTCTCTTCATAAATATATGGCGTTGTGCGAACGAAATGGTAGCTCTCTGTTGCCTAACGTGATGAAATCACTTAGTCCTCATATCTGCACATGTATAACC
>Ga0209737_10003609_pt1 | contig 10795 bp, 10 predicted proteins | sample TergutCu122P3_FD_187284 | JGI IMG/M metagenome (GOLD analysis project Ga0209737, IMG submission 187284) | Cubitermes ugandensis P3 segment gut microbial communities from Kakamega Forest, Kenya - Cu122 P3 (SPAdes) (version 2) | ecosystem: Host-associated > Arthropoda: Insects > Digestive system...
CACCGCCACTCTTTGCCGATGAGTTCGTGGTCGAACAGGAACGGCTGTTGAAGGACAAGCACCTGAAACTGCGTCTCGCCCGTAATGGCCGCAAATTCGATGCCATCTGGTTCAACTGCAACGCCGCTTCCCTTCCGAACCCGGTACGCCTTGCCTACCGTCTGGACATCAACCGTTATCAGGGGGTCGAATCGGTGCAACTGCTGGTCGAACATGTAGATGATGCCGTCTAGGCGTAGATGGCGTGGGTAAGTGACGAAAAAAAACCGCCATGACGGCGGAAGTGGTGCCGGAAATAGGAATCGAACCTACGACCTTCGCATTACGAATGCGCTGCTCTACCATCTGAGCTATTCCGGCGAAGGCGGAATTATAGCGCCGTAGGCTGGGTTGAGCAACGCGAAACCCAGCGGTACGCGCAAGCACAAAGACATGCTGGGTTTCGCTATGCTCAACCCAGCCTACGCCAATCAATCGTCATTAGCGTCCCACGATTTCATCCCAGTTGCGGGCGGCAGAATGCCGCCCTTAGATACACCTATCTTTGAATCGGTTCTTCATTCGCCGTGCGCAGCACCTGCATTACATCTGCGCCAGTCTGGCGAGCATCTGGTCGGAGGTTGTTACCACCTTGGCGTTGAGTTCGTAGGCGCGTTGCGCCTGGATCATGCTGACCAGTTCTTCGGCAACGTCGACGTTGGCGGTCTCGATATACTTTTGCTTCAGCGTGCCTGCGCCATTCTGTCCCGGCGTGTTGGGAGTCGGGGCGCCGCTGGAGCCGGTTTCAAGAAAAAGATTGCTGCCTATGGAAAGCAGACCGCCGGGATTTATAAAAGTGGCAAGCTGAATCTGCCCAACCTGCACCGGCGCAACATTCCCCGCCTGGGTAATGGAAACAATGCCATCATTGGCAATGGTGATCGAGAGCGCGTTTTCGGGAATATTGATGTTGGGCTGCATCGGATAACCTTCCGGGGTGACGATGTTGCCCTGATTATCCTTCTGGAAAGAACCATTGCGCGTGTAAGCCGTCGTCCCATCTGGCATCAGAACCTGCAAAAAGCCCTCGCCATTGACCGCGACATCGAGCGCGTTATCGGTAAACTGAATGCTGCCCTGCGTAAAAATGCGAGCAGTGGAAATCGGCTGCACCCCGGTGCCCAGTTGCAGCCCGTTGGAAAACTGGGTCTGTTGGGTGGACTGCGCTCCCGGCTGACGAATGACCTGATACAAGAGATCCTCGAACACCGCCCGCGACTTCTTGAACCCGGCGGTACTCAGGTTGGAAAGGTTGTTGGCAATGACATCGATATTGGTCTGCTGGGCATTTAGACCAGTGCGAGCTATCCAGAGAGAACGGATCATGACTGTTTTTCCTCATCGTTGGCGCTCTACGCGCCATAAGTCAAAAGTTTATTAGCCGCCTGACCATTCTGGTCGGCATGCTGGATCAACTTGGTCTGCAATTCAAACTGGCGGGCAAGGCTGATCAACTGCACCATCGTCTCCGCAGGATTCACATTGCTGCCTTCGAGATTGCCCGCCGAGACTCGCACCGACTCATCCATCGGAGAGATTCCGCCGCCCTTAAGGCGAAACAGGCCATCATCTCCGCGCGTAAGATCAGCTTCCGGCGGATTGACCAGTTTCAAGCGCCCGACGACATTGACCACATTGGGATTGCCAAAGGTCGGAATGACAGAAACCGTGCCATCTGAACCAATCGCAATATGGTTATCAGGCGGGATGGTGATCGGGCCGCCATCGCCTTCCAGAATGTAGCCGCTCTTGGTCTGCAACACCCCATTAACATTGACTTCCAAGGCCCCGGCGCGGGTATATGCTTCCCCATCGGGTGTTTGCACCGCAAGCCAGCCGGGGCCATCCAGGGCAATATCGAGCGGATTGTCGGTACGCAGAATCGGCCCTTCGTCAAAAATTTCCTGAATGGAGGAATTGACCACGAAAGCGCGGGTCGGCAAAGCCTCCGACAGTACCGGAACCGCCTGAAAGCGGTGCATCTGCGCCTTGAAGCCTATCGTGTTGGCATTGGCAAGATTGTTCGCCACTCCTGCCTGTTGCAGAAAGACATGCTTGGCGCCGGTCATTGCGGTATAAGCCAGACGATCCATGCGCTTTTCTCCTTCTAGTTAAATCAGATCACGCTTAGCGCAGATTCACGATGGTTTGCATGATCTGGTCCTGGGTGCGGATAGTCTGGGCGTTGGCCTGATAGTTACGCTGATAGACGATCATGTTCACCAGTTCCTTGGTAAGGTCGGTATTGGATTCCTCCACCGAACTCGCCTGAATGCTGCCCCTGGTGCCGCCGCCCGGCTCGCCTATGGTCGGCTGCCCGGAAGCGAAAGTCTCGATCCAGAGGTTGTCGCCCGCGCTCTGCAAGCCGTGCGGATTGGAGAACTCGACCAGCAATACCTGTCCCATCAGCTTGGTCTGACCGTTGCTGTAACTACCGACGATATGCCCGGTCGCCGAAACCGTGAGGTTGGTGAGCGTCCCGGCAATATAACCATCCTGCCGATTGGCATCGACGTTGTGCGGCATCCCGAACTGGGTCGTCCTGCTCAAATCCATATAGAACGCCCCATTCGGCATCCCGGGAACGGTCTGATCGAACCAGTTGACATTGGGGGGACCAGCAGAATCGTCCATCAGACTGACCTGGGTGCCATCCTGCATGACCGTGTTTTGCAGATCGAGCGGAATCCGGTTACCCGCGATAGGATTCCCCGCTGAATCCCGCACCTCCATCAGGGTGCCATTGACATTGAATACCAACTGATAAGGCAAGGGATTACCCGCCGCATCGGAAGCGCAATACTTGTTGTCGATTACCGTATATACGTTCCAGGTACGGGCGGCTTCGCCGCTGTCACCCTGGCGCACATAGTAATTATTCATGGTGTGCGCCGCGCCCGCCTGATCGTAAATCGTGACCGCGCTGGGGTAGTTGAACATGTTGACGTTGAAAGTGGGATCCCAGGCAAAAGGCGAGAGCGGCGTCCATTCCGGGTCGGTCGCGTTCAGCGCCTGTCTGTCGCGACTGTCGAGATTGATGCCGATCTGCACCCCGCCCCGCCCCGAATCGATCGTGGTCGACCATCCCGTCTGCTTCGGCGGAATCGCCGCCGTTCCCACCGTGAGCGGCACTATCGCCGCCATATTGATATTCTCTCCGTCGGGCGAACCATAGCCGGTCAGAACACAACCGTTGGAATTTACGATATAACCATTTCTGTCGAGATGGAATTGACCATTACGGCTGTAATAGGGAGTCTGATCGGTAGGGCTTGTTTGAAAGCGGAAGAAGCCATTGCCATTGATCGCCATATCGAGGGCGTTGCCGGTGACGCTGATATTGCCCTGGGTAAATTGCTGCTGCACCGCCATCAGCCTTGAGCCGATGCCGATCTGGGTTGCGGCGGCGCCATTCAGGGCGCCCGCGTAGACGTCGGCAAATTGCGCTTCGGACGCCTTGAAACCGACCGTGCTCGCGTTGGCAATGTTGTGACTCACCACGTCCAGCGCCCTGGCAAAGACATTTAGTCCTGAAAGTCCTTGTTGGAATGCCATGATAGTTCTCCTTCTTCTTCCTGATGTTTAGAATACCTGCCGGACGTCGTCCAGATTGATACTGCCCAGACCCGCAACCTCAAGCCTGAATCCGTCGTTTCCTCTTACCAATGCAGAGACCATGCCAACCTGCATGGTTCGGCTCAATACTGCGGAACCATTGAGGCTGGCGCCTATCTCAAAGGTGTAGAAACCGGGTTCGAGCTGATTGCCTTCCAGATCGCTGCCGTCCCAATAGAAAGCCTGGGAACCGGCATCCATTTGCCCCAACTCCCTGCGAGTCACTTCCTTGCCGCTGGCGTCGCGAATGACGACTTCCACCCGGTCAGCGGAGCCGGAAAGCTCGAGACCGAACAAGGCGCCGTCCTCGGTCAGCGCCGTCCGATTGCCAGGGGCGAGAACATTTTTGCCGATCAAATTTGCCGCTTGCAGGGAAAGCGCCTCGTTATAACTGGCAAGCAAGGCGCCCATGCTCGAATTCAGCTTTTCCAGACCGGAGACCATGTTCATCTGCGCCAGTTGCGAGGTCATCTCCGCATTTTCCATCGGATTCAACGGGTCCTGATTGCGTAACTGGGCGAGAAACAAGGTCATGAAACGCTCGCTCATTTCCTCTGAAGCAGAGCGGGTAAGATTTCTCTGCGCTGCCGGTGAAGAGTTCAGGGCGTCTATGATATTGGCGTTAACTGACATGTCGATTCTCCTCTAAATTATTGCCCGCTACCGATTTGCAGGGTACGCAGAAGCATCTGCCGGGCGGTATTCATCACTTCCACATTGCTCTGATAAGAGCGGGAAGCGGAAATCATATTGACCATCTCCTCCACCGGATCGACATTGGACATGGCTACATAACCGTTGGCATCGGCCAGCGGATTGTGCGGGTCATAGGTCATGCGAAACGGCGCTGCCGATTCCACGACTTCCGTCACCCTCACCCCCTGGGATGCCTCGTTGTTATTGATGGGCGTCGCCTGAAAAACCACTTGCTTGGCGCGATAGGGCGAACCATTTGCCGAGATGGCGCTATCCACGTTGGCAAGATTGGAGGCTACCGCGTTGAGACGCAGGGATTGCGCGGTCATGGCGCTGGAGGCGATCTGAAAAACGTTGAAGAGACTCATGGCACTTTTCCTTTGTTAACCCTGATTGCTGGCAATGGCCTGACGCAAGCCGGAAAACCTGTCGCTCAACATCTGGGCAAGAATCTGATACTGCAAACCATTGTCCGCAATCTGACCGCGCTCCTTGTCCATATCCACCGTATTGCCATCCACGGCAGATTGATGCTCGGTGCGATAGGCAAGAGGAACCGCGCCTGCCGCACCCTTCGCCGGAGCGAGATGGCGGGCATGGGTAGTGGCGAGACGAAGAGCGCCATCGCCCTGCCCCTTGCGCGCTGCCGCATAGGCTTCCTTGAAATCGAAATCCCGCGCCTTGTAATAAGGCGTGTCCGCATTGGCAATGTTGGAAGCCAACACCTGCTGGCGATAGGTTCGCAGGTTCATCGCCTCCATATAAGGCGCAACGTGGGAACTGATGGTGCCGCCGATCATGAGCAATCTCCAGAATACTTTGCCCTTATGAAGCAATTCTCATGCCTGGTGTTCAGGGATCAGATGTCAGGTATCAGGAATCAGCAAACTCTCCGCTGATACCTGATACCTGATACCTGATACCTGATGCCCGACATGCTGTATCCTCATGTCTTTCTTTCCGCCGTCTTCATGATGAATAACGCCAATGAATGCTGGCAGCGTCTGCTTTCTCCGAAACGTTCGGGCGCGCCTCTCCAGTCGCAGGGTAGCGAGCGTTCCGCCTTCCAGCAGGACTACGACCGCATTGTTTTTACTTCCGCCTTCAGGCGTCTGAAGGACAAGACTCAGGTATTCCCCCTCTCGCGCAGCGATTATGTCCGCACCCGCTTGACTCACAGCCTTGAGGCCAGTTGCGTCGGGAGATCGTTGGGCGCTTTGGTGGGACGGGAAATAATTGCCCGCCATCGTCTCTCCAATGTCGAATCCGCCGATTTCGGTGCGATTGTCGCTGCCGCCTGTCTCGCGCACGACATCGGCAATCCGCCTTTCGGTCACGCCGGAGAAGACGCCATTCGGGAGTGGTTCAAGAATTCCGATCTTTTTACGCGTTATTCATTCAGTGCTGCCGAACGCGCCGATTTTGCGCGTTATGAGGGCAATGCCCAAGGCTTTCGCGTCCTTACCCGTTTGCAAAGCCCGGCCAATCCCGGTCTGCAACTGACGAACGCGGTGCTTGCCACCTTCGCCAAATATCCTCGCGCTTCATTTCTTGAGGGCGGCGAACAGGGGCACGCGGGCAGTAAAAAATTCGGCTTCTTTCAGGACGATGCTGCTTCCTTCGCCGAGGTGGCAAATGGTGTCGGTCTTCCGGTGGAAATTCCGGGCGAGGCCTGGTTTCGGCATCCGCTTGCCTATCTGTTAGAGGTTGCCGACGATGTCTGTTATCTGATCGTCGATCTGGAAGACGCAGCCCGTCTGGGTTTTGTTGATACTGATGCGGCAGAAGACTTGCTGGGGGCGCTGGCGGGAAAACTCGTGAATGGGAACAAACTCGCCCGCATGACGGAAGCCAAGGAGCGGATCGAATACCTGCGCGCCAAGGCCATCGGCAGTCTTTTGGAAATAGCGGCGACAGTCTTTCTCGATAATGAAGAGAAGATACTCAAGGGAGGCTTTTGCGGCGATCTGTTGTCCGCCTCATCGGCCTGCAAGGACTTGCAGGCGGTGCGCGACTTTGCCCAGGAATACATTTACGTTGCCCGCCCGGCGCTGGAAATCGAAATTGCCGGTTTCGAGGTAATCGGGGGCTTGCTCTCCCTGTTCATCGCGGCGGTGGAAGCGGGCGCGAAAGCAGGGGCGATGAGCACCCGCGAACGGATGATCCTCCACCTCCTCCCGGCGCAGTTTCTGGAACCGGGAAGAACTCCCGACCCCAACCCCTACCGCCGTTTTTTGCGGGTTGCCGACTTCATCGCCGGAATGACCGACTCATACGCGGTCGACCTCTACCGCAAGCTGAAGGGCATAGACTTACCGGGTTAACAGGTCCTGCGGACGGCAATTGAAAAACCAATTCAACTATAGATGGATGTAGGGGCGGCATTCTGCCGCCCGATCCTGCGAATGGGGACTGCGCACGGCGATGAAAAACCAACTCGACGATAGGCGTGTGTAGGGGCGGATATCATCCGCCCGCAAGCGTCGTTGGCTGTGTTGAGGTCTTGCAGACCTCAGGCGACCATGACGTTCTGCTCTATTACTTCGGACACCCAGGCGTTCAGGCTCTTGCCTTCGGTCTCGGCGGCCATTGCAGCGCGGGCATGTAACTCCGGGGAAAGACGCAGACGAAACTGCCCGGAAAAAGAATGGTTCGGCTGCCGCCCCAACTTTTCACAGGTTTGCAGGTAATCATCAACGGCCTCTTCAAAAGCGGCGCGCAGGGTAGCAACGCTATCGCCATGAAAGCCGACCACATCACGAATTCCAGCGATATGCCCGATGAAGCATTGATCTTCCTCGCTATATTCAACCCGTGCCGCATAACCTTTATGGATCATCGTATTCATGGTTTTACTCCAATGCTTTCCAGAAACTGCCGCGCATCGCGTACCTGATATGGTTTTGCTTCCTTTGCCGAATGGGGTCGATGGAAGGTCGCGATGATCCCGTTTTTCTCAAAGCGCACCCGCGACCCGCTGCCCTCAACAACCCGGCAACCAACAGCCATAAGCAGCGCCTCAATACGCCGCCACTCCAGCGCCTTGGCAACCGGATCGGTAAAAATGGCAACCAGCGTTTTGCGATGCGTAGCGTTCATTTGTTTATGGTATCAAATAGTGGAACCATGTCAAGCTGCATTTCTCAAAGGCACGCAGGAAAAAGCGTCGTCGTGGCAGAGAAAGACACCAACCCACTCGTCATTGCCGCGTAGGCGGGAATCCAGTACGGAGCTGGCAGCAGCAACAGATCATCAGCGCCTTTACATTTCCATATGGCAGGAATATATTCTCTCGCATCATGCGTAAGCCCTGTGTTTATATTCTTGCCAGCAAACGGAACGGCACCTTGTATACGGGCGTCACCTCCAATCTTGTCCAACGCATGGAGCAACACCGAACAGAAGCGGTTGAAGGTTTCACGAAACGCTACGCCGTACACAGGCTCGTTTGGTGCGAAGAGCATAGCACCATGATAAACGCCATCGCACGAGAAAAAGCCATCAAAAAATGGAATCGCGCCTGGAAGATATGTCTCATTGAAGAAACAAATCCCAACTGGCGTGACCTTGCAGAAGATTTGCGGAGCTGAAGGAGTCGGTGCTGCATGATCGCAACATTCTCGCCCTCACAACCTCGCGCCATGGACTGGATTCCCGCCTGCGTCGCAATGACGAGCGACTAAGCGTGGTTGCGTCTACTGGTTGGTTACTCCTACTGGTTTTCGCAAATGATTGGCTTTCGCCAATATAGAGAGACTTCCCCCTCTCTACCCTTACGTCATCCCCGCGTAGGCGGGGATCAAGAGCGGCGGCGGAACGCCGCCTATATGCGGTAGAGTAAAACTACTGCGTGTGAAAATGACAGAACGGCGGAGAGGGAGAATAACCAAACATATGCTCAACGATTCATGGAGGCAGGCGACCTGCGGTCGCCGTTATGGATTCCCGCCTGCGCGGGAATGACGAGTGATTAAACGTGCTTGCATCTACTGGCTGGTTGCTTCTACTGGTTTTCGCAGCTGATTGGTTTTCGCCAATATAGAGAGACTTCCTCCTCCCTACCCTTACGTCATCCCCGCGTAGGCGGGGATCAAGAGCGGCGGCGGAACGCCGCCTATATGCGGCAGAGTAAAACTACTGCGTGTGAAAATGACAGAACGGCGGAGAGGGAGAATAACCAAACGTATCCTCAACGACTCATGGAGGCGGGCGACCTGCGGTCGCCGTTATGGATTCCCGCCTACGCGGGAATGACGAGTGATTAAGCGTGGTTGCTTCTACTGGTTGGTTACTTCTACTGGTTTTCGCAAATGATCGTCTTTCGCCAATATAGAGACTTCCTCCTCCGCTACGTCATCCAGCCTACGCGGTAATAACCAGCGTAGCGGGGCAATCCAGGCTTTGCGCGAAAGCGGCGAGGAGTTCTTTTTCTACCGGGGTGATTTTGCCGTCATAGCGCACCACGACTTCACAGGCATGGAGCAGTTTTTTGCGGTAGGGCGGCGCGGCGAGGGCAAGGTGGGACAGGGCTTCGGAAATCCTGTTCAGAGAAAGATCGGCTTTTGCTGGAATTGGGTGCTTCACATCGGCAGGAGAGGAAGCCATCGCTTCCCCGTAGGCGGCCTCTGCCATCTTGACATCGTCATGCCCGGAGTAGGCAAGCAGCGCCAACAGATCGGCAATATCCCTGTCCAATTGCTCCAGACGCAATTCGCTACGCGTAACCCGTCGTTCGGAGGGCGGCAACAAGGAAGCTCGCAGAATGGTGTAAATGGCAAACTCCGTCGGACTCACCCGCCCATCGGCCTTGATGAGGTTTTTGCTCATGGCAAACAGTTGTTGCCGTTCGGCTTCCAGCACTTCCCGCAGGGTAGGCAGAATGAGATCGAGCCAGACGAGACGGTAACGCGCCATTTTTTCCGGCTGATTAATGAGGTCTTGATAAAGCTCCTGCTCCGTAGGCAGCCTGTCGCGCGGCGCAAGCTGCAAGCCCTCCCCCGAGGGATAAAACCAGCGGTAAAGCTCCACGGCCACCGGGAGCGCATCAGGGGGCAGCATCTTCTCCTGCTCTGCCCGGATAGCGTCCTCTCTGGAAAAGAGCAAGCCCGCAAGAATCCCGGTCGCGCCGACGCTAGTGCGCGACTTTTGCCGCAACTCTTCCGGCAGACTGGCAAGAAGAAGCTGCGCCTCGGTAAGACTTTCTTCTGCTACCTCGATCTCACTTGCCATCAACACCGGAATAATAGGCATGGCCGCGTAGGGATTGGCAGCCAGGATCGGGGCTGCTTGTTTGCCTTCTCCAAAGCTCGCGGTCTCGGTGAATGAGACATCTCTTTTACTATCAGGCTGATCCAGCATGATCCCGCCCAGACGGCGGATGCGTTCCGGTAAAGGCGGATGGGTATCGAACAGGGAAGCGGAACTTCTACCAAAAAAGAGGTGACTCGCCGCCCCCGCTTCCGGGTGCAAAATCTCGGAACTGCCTTTCTGCAATCTTCTGAGCGCCGAAGCAAGGCCGCTGGGATGGCGGGTAAATTGCGCGGCGGAGGCATCGGCCAGAAATTCGCGCTCACGAGAAACCGCCGCCTGTATCATGCGGCCGCAGAAAAGACCTATCGAACCGATTATGCACAAGGCAAGCCCCATCATAATCACCCCGCCAGCGTTTCTGCCTCTGGCGCGCATCAGGCCGCGACCGACGAGGGTGATGATGTAGATGCCGTACAAAACGCCAATCAATTTCAGATTGAGGCGGCTGTCGCCATTGACGATGTGGCTGACTTCGTGGGCGACTACTCCTTGCAGCTCGTCGCGGTTCATGCTCTCCAGCAAACCGCGAGTGACGCCGATCACGCAATCCTGGGTAGTAAGTCCGGCGGCAAAGGCGTTGAGGCTGGCTTCCTCATCGAGGACGAAGACCAGCGGAGGAGGAATGCCAGCGGCAATGGACATTTCGTCCACCACATTCAGGAGACGTTTTTCCGCCGGATCGTTCGTATCCCGGCTTATCAGCCGCCCGCCCAGTTGCTCGGCAACCAGCCTGCCGCCCTGACGGGATATTTGCGCTATCTTGAAAAGCGAAGCCGCGGCAACGCCACCGCCGACGAGAAGCAAAACCCAGGAAAACAATTCCCCATTCCAGAGGGCGGCGACGTGGAGGGAACCATCCGCATCGCGGACATCGGTCAACAAGAAAATGACCAACAGATAGATCAGGGCGACAATGCCCAATACCGCGAGGAGAAACCAGAACACCAGCCAGCGGCTTTTTTTGATGGCATGGGCTTGAGCGGAGAAGAAGTCCATCTTCCTAGCGTCCTTGAAAGAGCGTGTTCATTTGTCGCAGAGTTGCTTTTACAATTGCCGTCCGCAGGACAAGTCCATTATTTCTTGCGTCTATTTAGAAGCTCACCTTCACGTTCTTTTTGATCACCGCGCCATCGTC
>Ga0209737_10003612_pt1 | contig 10791 bp, 8 predicted proteins | sample TergutCu122P3_FD_187284 | JGI IMG/M metagenome (GOLD analysis project Ga0209737, IMG submission 187284) | Cubitermes ugandensis P3 segment gut microbial communities from Kakamega Forest, Kenya - Cu122 P3 (SPAdes) (version 2) | ecosystem: Host-associated > Arthropoda: Insects > Digestive system >...
GATAAGATAAAGATAAACAGGAACGAGAACATCGCGAACAGGACGGTAGGATAGAATGAAGGAGTTCATACGGGCAAGGGCTCCGCTGAGGATCGGCATGGCCGGCGGAGGCACGGATGTGGAGCCGTACGCCTCGGACAGAGGCGGATGCGTGTTCAATACGACCATCGACAAATACGCATACTGCACCGTCGTTCCGAACGGCAGCGACCGCCTGAGTATAGTATCGTTAGACTACGGCACATTCGAAACGCAACTTGACGGAGGTCCGCTGAAGTACGATGGAAATATGGATCTGATAAAAGCGGTAAGGAATCATTTCAAGATCACGAAAGGATTTGATGTCTTCATACATTCAGATGCGCCGCCGGGATCCGGGCTCGGGGGTTCGTCAACGGTCATCGTTGCGATATTGGGCGCAGTGACGGAATGGCTGAACATCCGTCTGAACGATCATGAATTAGCGGAACTTGCATTCAAACTGGAAAGGCAGGAACTCGGCCTGAAAGGTGGTAAACAGGATCAGTACGCAGCGGTGTTCGGCGGTTTCAATTTAATGGAATTCGGAAAACAGGGCGTAAGAGTGAATAAAGTCCGTCTCAAAGATGACACGATAAGCGAACTTCAGTATTGTTCGCTTCTTTGTTACACAGGACGTTCAAGGGATTCTGCGAACATAATCGATGCGCAGATGTCGAGGTACAGCAAAGGAAGCAATACGGATGCGCTGGACGCATCCAAGAGACTCGCCGTCGAAAGCAGGAACGCCCTCATGCGCGGCAACGTCAGGAAATTCGGCGAGATACTGAATGAGGCTTGGGTACAAAAGAAGAAATTCACATCCGACGTCACGAACAGCGTATTGGACAAATGCTACAAGGCGGCCATGGACAACGGCGCCGTCGGCGGCAAAGTATCAGGAGCAGGAGGCGGCGGGTTCATGTACTTCGTTTGCGAGTACGACAAAAAACATATTGTTGCCAAGGAACTGAAAAGAATGGGCGCAACGATAACGGATTTCATGTTCGAGAGATCGGGCGTGCAGATGTGGAGGCACAAGGAATGATATCCCTGATAGCCAAAGAACTGAATGACAGTGCGGACGTAATATCAAGCATAGATGCAAAAATGATCGACAGGATATCGGACGTCCTCGTGGCGACGATAAAGAAAGGCAACAAAGTGATATTCATGGGCAACGGCGGATCGTCGGCGGATGCGCAGCACCTCGCCGCCGAGTTCACCGGTCGTTATCTTATGGAACGGGAACCGATGGAAGCTATATCTTTATCCAACATAGCGCCGGTGACCGCGATCGGCAATGATTATTCATTCGATGTCGTTTTCAAAAGGCAGGTCGAAGCGTATGCGAGAAAAGGCGACGCAGTTGTATGTTTATCGACGTCCGGCAATTCGAAAAACATAATAGAGGCGATGAAGGCCGCCAAAGAGAAGGGAGCGATAACAATAACATTCACCGGTCCGCGCGGCGTAATGAAGGACATGGCCGATCACGCATTGGTGATAAATTCCATGGAGACGCCCAGAGTTCAGGAAGGCTACATGGTGGCAGGCCACATAGTATGCGGCCTTACCGAACGCGGAGTGTTCGGCAAAAAGGCAGTATTCGTGGACCGCGACGATACGATAACAAAAGACGTCTCATACTGCAAATGCCCGGAGGACCTCAAACTTTTCAAAGGCGTTCCGGCGTCGATAGCGAAGCTGAACAAAGCCGGTTATCTGGTAATAGTGATAACAAACCAATCAGGCATCGCAAGAGGCATCTTCACCGAGGACGACCTGACAAAGATGCATAAAAAGATGACATCCGAAATAGAGAAAGGAGGCGGGAAGATAGATGACATTTTCTTCTGCCCGCACCATCCGGACGAGAAATGCGGATGCAGGAAGCCGGCCATAGGAATGGGCGCCGCGGCGGTTGCGAAACATAAGATAAACACGAAGGCATCGTTCATGATAGGCAACAGCGATGCGGACGTAGGCTTCGGCAAGGCCATCGGGTGCAAGACCATCAAGGTGTCCGATGAATTCACATTCAACGACGCCGTCGACAAGATACTGAAACGGTGATAGGCCATGCGCATTGCGATGGTGACCGACAGCTATTATCCGACAAGGGACGGCGTCGTCACGTCGATAACCATTGCGAAGGAAGGATTAGAAAAATTAGGCCATGAAGTGGTGGTCGTAGCTCCCAGTCCCGGCAAGGAACAGAGGATGGAAGGCGTACATTATTTTCCGGCGACCAAGTTCAAAAGCTATCCCGGATATTTCGTACCCATATTTCCGTCAAATAAAGCAGAGATACTGAGATCGATCAACCCGGACATCATACACATACACGGCATGGCGCTGATGGCGCTGAAAGCGCTTATCGCGGCAAGGAACCTGAAGATACCGGTCGTGCTTACATTCCACACAATGGTCGGCGACACCATCGAATTCTATTCGCCGATAAAGGGAGTTCCGGAGATACAGAAGAAACTGATCTGGATATATCTGCGCCAGCTGTTGAAAAGGCCGGGCGCGGTCATTGGACCCACTGCATCAACAATAAATGAACTGACGGAGAACGGCGTCAGACCGAAGAGGACCGAGATCATACCGACGGGCGTTGACACAGAAAGATTCCGTCCAGGGGGGAACGGCGATGCAGTCAAGGAAAGGTACGGTCTGAAAAACGATAAAGTAGCGCTGTACGTCGGTAGGTTGTCGTTTGAAAAGAACATCGACCTGATAATAAACGCGCTGCGTCACATCGACGGAATAAAGTTGCTTATAGCAGGTAAAGGACCGGCGAAGGACAGCCTCGTAGAAGCGGCCGAAAAGGCAGGCGTAAGCGATCGCGTGGTATTTGCGGGATTCGTTTCCGACGAGGAGTTGACGCAGCTTTACGCCGCAGCGGATGTTTGCGTGTCTGCGTCCAAATTCGAAACGCAGGGCCTATCGATCCTTGAGGCGCTCGCGTGCGGCGTCCCGGTCGCATGCGCTAACGAAAGAGCGTTCAAAGATGTTATAAAAAATGGCGTGAACGGTTTTCTCTTCGATGGCGGCGCAGAGGAATGCGCGGCCGCGATGAGATCATGCCTTTCATGTGACGACTCGGTGAAGAAGAACGCCAGGGAGTCCGCAGAATCCCTGTCGGTAGAATCGTGCGCAGACAAACTGGTAAAACTTTATACGGAACTGATACAAAAGAAATGACAGCTGCGGTGTTAACCGATCACTTTCTTGTAAACATCCTCTATCTTCGCGATGTTCTCGTTCCAGTTGAATATCTCTGCCTGCGCCCTTGCCGCCTTTGCAAGTTTTTTGCGTTCGCCCTTATCGTCAAGCAGCCTGTTCATCGCATCCGACAGCGCCTTCGGATCCTTCGGAGGAATAATTATGCCGCCGTCGCGAACTGTATCGGAAAGACCGTTGACGTTCGTACATATCATCGGTCTTCCGTATGACATCACTTCGACGGCAGCAAGACCGAACGATTCGAACAGCGACGGCATCACAAAGAATTTGCACGATCCCATTAGGTGCGCCTTCTCTTCTTCGGAAACGTAACCTCTCATCTCTATCTTGTCGCCCAGGTTGCGTTTTCTTATGAGCTTCTCGATGCGCGCCTTCTCCGGGCCTTTGCCGCATATTATCAGCTTGCTGATACGGGGCTCGCGCAGGGGCTCTCCCACATGCAGAGTCATGCGGCATTCCAGCTGGCTGTACGACTCGAGGTTCTTCAGATTCCAGTCGGAGCAATCAGCCAGTTGACCTTCCGAGAACAAAGCCGCCACACCCTTGTGGTATGCTTCGGGAAGAGTTTGTCCTTCAACGAAAATGTCCTTCATTCATACCACCTTTGTTTATATTGAAGCGCTGCACTGATCGAAGAGTGCCCAGTTGCACAACCAGGAAGCTCTTGCTCCCCTGCTTGTGCTTATCTGGACAACACTGATAGCTCGCGTCTCGTACTATACCATGAGTTCACTTATCGCCAGAGCAAAGGCAACCGGGTCGTCGATCGACAAGCCTTCTACAAGCAGAGCCTGGTTGTAGAGGAGGTCGGTGTAGCGCTTCAGTTTATCTGCATCCTGTTCCTCTTGTGTCGTTTGGAGAACAGCAAACACCGGATGATTGACATTGATTTCGAGCACGCGCGCTGATTTCATCATCTCGCCGCCATCCTGTGTTGCCATGAGGATTTTTTCCATCTCAAGCGAGATTGGCCCTTCTGTGGTGATGGCAGCAGGAGCTTCCGACAGGCGTGTGGAAACTGTGACCCTGGTCACCTTTCCCTCAAGAGCTTCTGTCATGGCAGCAAAGAGTTTCTCGTTCTTTTTGATTGTCTCTTCTACCTCGGTTTTCTCTTCTTCCGACTCAAGCCCCAGATCTCCTCCAAAGATATTCTTGAACACTTTCTCGCGGAAATCCCGCATCGCACTCAAGAAGAACTCATCGACATCCTGGACGCAGAGAAGCACATCGTATCCCTTTCCAAGTATCGTCGTAGTTATCGGCATCTTTGAAAGTCTCTCGATGGAATCTCCAGCAGCATAATAAATTGCCTCCTGGGTTGAAGCTGCCGCATCGATGTATTCATCGAGTGTCACCATTTTTTGCTGCTTTGCTGAGTAGAAGAGCACCAGGTCGGCTAGTTCCTCTTTGGGAATGCCGTAACTGATGAAGATCCCATACTTTATAGCTCGTCCGAAGTTCTCAAAGAACTTCTCATACAGCTCACGGTTGTTGTCTCGCATATCCGCCAGCTCGGACTTTATCTTTTTCTCCAGTTTGCGCGCGATTGCGCGTAATTGGTTATTGTGCTGAAGTGTCTCGCGAGAAATGTTGAGCGTAAGATCCTGGCTGTCTACAACACCACGCACAAAACCGAAGTAATCTGGCAGCAGTTCCTCACACTTCTCCATGATCAGCACATTCGAGCTGTATAACGCGAGGCCTTTTTTGAAATCTCTGCTATAGAAATCCATAGGCGCACGCCCTGGTATAAACAGCAGTGCGTCATAGCTCAGAATTCCTTCTGCCTTAACTGAGAATGTTCTTATTGGTTTGGTAAAGTCATGGAAATTCGATCGGTAAAACTCGTTATACTCATCCTGTGTCACGTCCGCCTTGGCTCGCTTCCAGATGGGAATCATCGAGTTTATCGTCTCCATCTCCATATAGCTTTCAAACCTTGGACGATAGTCGTCGCCTGCATCATCTGGTTTGGGAATCTCTCGCGACTTGCTCACTTCCATTTGAATGGGATATCTGATGTAATTGCTGTAACGCTTGATGAGCTCTTTCAGCCTGTACTCACTCAGGAATTTTTCGTAATCATGGTTTTCTATGTTTTCCCTGAGCGACAAAATAACATCTGTGCCATGACTTGAGCGCTCTGCAGCAGAAAGCTCGTATCCTTTTACACCGTCGCTTTCCCACATGAAGGCATCATCTGAGCCAAAGGCCCTGGAGATTACCGTTATCTTTTTCGAAACCATAAACCCTGAGTAAAATCCTACGCCAAACTGACCGATGATATCGATCTCATCTCCAAGCTGACCCGCAGACTCGTTGACAAACTCAACACTGCCTGAATGTGCAATGGTGCCGAGATTCTTGTCAAGCTCCTCTTCGGTCATACCGATTCCATTATCAGAAACCGTAATAGTGCGTGCTTCTTTGTTGTAGCTGACCAGAATGCGCAGATCATCCTTTGAGATCTTTGCGTCAGTGTCCGTCAGGCTCTTGAAGTAAAGCTTGTCAATCGCATCAGAAGCATTTGAGATAAGCTCCCTCAGGAATATTTCCTCGTTGGTGTAGATCGAATTGATCATCAAATCCAGGAGTCGCTTGCTTTCTGTCTTGAACTTTCTCATGTCAACAATCCTTTCGTTTTCTACCGACCAGTTGTGATCAAGCTAATGCTGCTGGCAGAGCTTTCTCCGCTGCCCTGCCACTTTAAACACATTGTTTGTGCTCAGTGATCCGCTTTCAAATGATCGGGATAGATTATTTAGTCAGTATCTATCGCTGTCAAGTACAGCCTTTGATTTGAAACTTGATTGCAAATTTACAATTACTGTTCAGGGATACAGGAAATGGATATTCAGATCAACATAAACACTGACACCAGCAACCGAACCAGTGCTTGAGTACTGCCAGATTATGAAGTCAAACTGGGCGTTGGGGACAAAAACACCGTATTCTGCAAACCATACTCCATATTGATCACGAATTTCACTGTCGATTTTTCCGATGACTTTTTTATTACCGTAGATCATGGGGACGTACCCACCGGCTTCAACGTGTTCGCAGAACACCTGGGCATTCTGGCTCAGTTGAGCAGCGGATATATTGTTAGCGCGACCGTTTTTGGCATCAACAGGTTCATAGTCGAAAAACACCGGGTAATCCAATGGTATGCCCTCAAGAGCTCTGAGCACCATCTTTGCCTCATCGAGCGCTTCTGTTTCATTTATCGCCTGCGAAAACAGGTAGACACCAACCATGAGTCCTGCATTGCGGGCACCCTCAACATTTGCATAGAAGTACTCGTCAAGATACAGGTAGCCATCGGTATAACCTCTGTATCCCAGCCTGATGATTGCGAAATCAATCCCATCTGCGGCTACCGCATTCCAGTTGATCAACCCCTGGTGCTCCGACACGTCGATCCCGGTTAAGGAAGCTGGCACCCAACCATCCCGATAATAAAAGCGTCCACCCTCATATGAAAGACGCGACCAGTCATAAGGGCTCTCGTATTTGAACGGTGGGTCTACCTCGGGGCCTGTGCCAGGGCCAGAGTTACTGGGCTTACATGCAAGGCACGAAAGCGCCAGAACGCAAGACAGCACAACAGCCAGCACGACTGAAGTCATAGTTTTCGGTTTCCTTGAAAGAATTCTTGGTTTCACTGGGGCACCTTTCGAGTTGCTGGCATCGTTTCAGTTATTACTGTTCACGCCCACCCCCGTCATTGCGAGGAGCGCGTAAGTGCGTCGTGGCAATCTGCCCGTCATTGCGAGGAGCGCGTATGCGCGACGCGGCAATCTGCCCGTCATTGCGAGGAGCGCGTATGCGCGACGCGGCAATCCAGTCGATAAGATGCGAGACGTTGACTGGATTGCCGCGTCGCACTTACGCGCTCCTCGCGACAACGAGGGTGGGCGTGAACAGTAACTCTCAGTAAATACAATACCAGAGTTGTAAGCGAATATGATGACGGAGTGGCTACGATGCTTATATAATGAGGGCAGATAACAATTCTGCTGTTGTGTATGCTTGTGTGAGCTCTTGTGAAAGGTTCAGATAATGAAAAAAGTGGTGGTTGTTTTATTAACGCTGTGCCTGGGTTTTGGTGTGGTTGGTTGCAGCGGTAAACTCCAAACCATCGAAAGAAAAGGGTATTCCTTTGAGATACGAGAGAGCTGGGAGATTGAAGAATACGAGAAAAACAGCATCTTCTATTACCCCAACGGAAAGAAAAGCGACATTTCATTTCTGCATCTATATGAAGCAGATCGTTCGAGTTTTCCTTATCAATCTCTGGAAGCCCAGTATGATTCTATTATGAATTACTGGCTGAATGATGAGGATTTTGGAGAAGGGTCAATATCAACCAAGCATACAAACATCGTTAAAAGCACAATCGGCGGTAATGCATTTGTAACCGCAGACAAGGTGACGGTAACTGCCGGTTATACAGAGTACGCGCGGGTTCTGTGTTTTTGCCCGAGCTCTTCGATGCTTGTTGTGTTGGAATTCTCCAGTCAAAACGAAAAGGAATTCAGTAAGGCGAAGTCAGACGTTGACCGCATTTTCAAGTCGGTCAAGATTAAGTAGCAGGCTGTACTTACCGGTTCAGCTTCAGGAACTTCTTGCTGTTTCACAGTACATTTCGCAGGTCATCAGCAAAATCGCCAATTGGATCGCTGCCTTCTAAATGCAGGAGAATACCATTGCCATCAGAGAAGACCTGAGCCGCTGAAAAGTTCTGGTTATTCTCAGACAAGCCCATCTGTAGAACAGATTGTAAAGACCTTGTGCCATTCGTATATTTCCTTACATTCATCAATGCATAGATTACATCGTCATTAACCCCAATATATCCATTTTTTCTCACTCCGAACTGCTTTTCCAAGAGAGTTCGGATCAAACAGGCACGCCTGATATAGTGAAGGATTCCGGGCTTTTCCCCCGTTTTTGTTGAGTCTGGCCCAGCAACATCAATATACCCTCTCAATCGACTGATAAAATCAGGAAGTTTTGCGCTTTTTAAGCTTGTCTGAGTTCCATTTTCCCCCAATAAGCCTTTCTGCTGTTTGAACTCATCCATTGTGTTACACGTGCCTCCGGCAAAGACAAGGATCGAGCGCCCGAGCTTATGTCTTACACCTTCGTAGAAAAACTCCCCATCCTGCATGGGAGAAAGAAAGAAACGCAGCCATCCCAACGGGATACCCTCGAATTCTGAGTCGAACTCATCGAAGAAAACGATCGGCATTTTCCCGTTTAAACCAGAATCGCGAACCTGATGAAAAGCCTGCACCAGATCCTTTATCGTTTTCATCTGTGAAAGATTGAAGGTCAGAAGCTCACAGGGAAGCTGATCGCCTTTACGTTTCTCGTCCAGGCTTTTTACTATTTCTTTCACCGCGAAGGACTTACCTGATCCAGGCTGCCCAAAGACACATAAAGACAGAGGATTGCGTTGATGATGGTCGCGCATGTAGTGTTTCATGGCATTGTAGGTGTTGCATACCTGATACATTTCGTTTCTGTCATAGGTGAGAAAGCCACCCAAGCGTAGATAGGGTGGGTTGCTTTTCCAGAAGTCGCCTCGAATTATCTGATTAATTCTCCCATACTGGATTATTTGCTTGCAGAACACAAACATTCTGCTGTTGCTCGGCAGTTTGCCGTTATGAATTATCTCTGGAGCGTTGTTTGCGATATCTGAAGTGCTGGCTGTGGGGCTTTTTTCCTCAAGAGGTATAGGCTCGCCAAATAGTTCAGTGAGCGTATTGTCTTCGTCGGAAAGTATGACCTTCAGGATTGAATCAACAAAACTTTTCTCGTTGTTGATCGGTGTTTCAGAGGGTTTAAACCAGTTGTGATCGATATCAATACTCGAAGGAAAATGCCTGTCTTTTATATCAACCTTTTCTCTTTCTTCTTTTGTTTTCAGAACATCGACAATTGTTGCTGCCACATCTTCAAAGGGGTAGCTGATTCTTTCAGGAAAAATGAGGGGATACTTCTCATCGTGGCGTACACTGAGAATATGTCCTGTTTCAGAAAACTGTTTATTTGCATACAGTCCCGCCATGACACCTTGTCTCAAAGCTGTCCTGGCACTATTTCTGTTATCATGAAGCGCAAAAGACAAGGCTGCCTGAAGAACAGTCATGGCCCCGAAGCTTCGACCCTGTAAACCCTTGACCGTGGAGGAAGAAAGATCCCCGATTTCGTCCTCATAATAAAACAGAGTGTAGGTTTCTGGCTCCTCGCCTTTAGCACCCTGGAAAACCAAGGCCCCATGCGTGGAAAGGCCAATAACCACTGCAAGGTACTTATCGGCTGAATACTCTTCTGTTGATCCAAATGCTTCAATGATCTTTTTTAAATAGTAGAAGACGTTCTCCCAACATGATGGCGCCCCTAACAATCCCCCACCTCGACGCAGCTCGTCATCATTAAGCAGGAGAACCATGTTCTCAACCTTGAAGCCCTTTCCGACAAGTTCTTTTACTATTTCAGGTTCCTCAAAATGAGCCTTGATCCTTGGGTTATAGCAAAGGCGAGTGCGAATAATTGCCTTGCTGTCTTCCTTGAAGCTGTCGATTTCTTGAGGGATTTTTAGACTTATGCTCACCTCATCGTAGATTGAGAGCACAGTGCTGTTCTGGATGTCATACGGGGTAATGCCGGAGATTAATTTCCAGGTGGATTTCTCGTCGTTGTTACTGCAGCACTCTGCGCTGGGGCCACTGCGACCGTAATAGTTGCGCGGCTTTGCGTATGCAATTTCTCCCTGAGAGCCACTGCCACTCTTTTCTGCAATCGCCGAGTCCCAAGAGGAGAAGGTCTCCCAATACGTTGGAAAAGAAGGGAGCTGTTCTTTAAAATAGCCTTCCGTTACCTCCTTATTGCCAGAGACTAATTGAGTTGAGGTGGCGGGGCTTACCGTACTTTCAATCGATTCAAGTAAGCGTTGTAAGAAAATTGCCCCTGCTGGAAGTCTGAAAGATGCGATGTAACTCAGTTCCGGCCAGTCCAGAAACACTCGTTGAGTTCCCGCCTGTTGCTCGCGGTTTTTCCACTCGTTCTTATATGGGATAAGCACATGATCGATTCCGCTGCTACCAATTACGCTTATCATCTTCCGACCCCTTTCTGTATGCTGTTCTTGGATTATAACAAAATGTTTACCGGCTATTCCGATGCATTACTACGTGATAAGAGCACCGAAGTATTTCTTATATGACAGATTGTGGATCAATTGCAACGATTTCTGTTTGCACAAGTGAGTAAGTGTGAGAAAAAGGCGCGCAATTTGCGCACCCGATGCTACTGATCACACCCACCCCCCGTCATTGCGAGGAGCGCAAGCGCGACGCGGCAATCCAGTCAACGTCTTGCATCTCATCGACTAGGGAAGTGCCGAAGTATTGCTTGTATGACAGATTGTGGATCAATTTGCTCCAGGTCTGTTCGTGTGAACGGCGGCACTACTTGCAGTAATGGCGCCGTTTGCACGGGCAGAGCTGG
>Ga0209737_10003613_pt1 | contig 10791 bp, 11 predicted proteins | sample TergutCu122P3_FD_187284 | JGI IMG/M metagenome (GOLD analysis project Ga0209737, IMG submission 187284) | Cubitermes ugandensis P3 segment gut microbial communities from Kakamega Forest, Kenya - Cu122 P3 (SPAdes) (version 2) | ecosystem: Host-associated > Arthropoda: Insects > Digestive system...
CACTGGGGAGCGCAGACGAATGAATACTCGTTCAAAATCCACGCTATTCTTAATTGAACAACTTATCGTAGTTGCAGTCTTTGCGATCAGTGCTGCCGCATGTATTACTATACTTGCATCTGCATACTTTACATCTGTTGAAATGCGTGATTTGAGAAAAGCGATACTTGTTGCGGAAAACGTCGCGGAAACATTCAAAGCGACAAACGGCTCCACATATAGTGTCGCAATCGTATTAGGCGGCGAAGATAGAATAATAACTAAATCTTATGGTGATGAGTTGATAACAACCGTATTTTATGATAGTGACTGGCAGGTATCCTATGAAAGCATCGCAACATATAAACTGGAGTTGACGCAGGCTATCTCCTCACCGTATGCAACTCACAGGATCGTAACCGGCGGAGTGGCTGTATCAAAACTCACAGGAGAGGAAATCCTCTATTTCCCTGTCGCTGCCAGAGAACTACGGGTAACGGGAGGTATTGTGCATGAATAAAGGTGGTATAGGCGTTGGAAGCGCATCAATCGTACTTATTTTTGCCGTTCTTTGCCTGACAATCTTTTCACTCATTTCATTTATCGTCACTCAAAATACAAAAGCACTTGTTGACGCCGAAGCGGAATTTGTTACAGGATATTATAAAGCAGATTCAAGAGCGGAGTTGATTCTTGCCGAATTACTGAATTCAGAAACCATACCGGCACAAATTCATGATATCAGTATTAATATTGAGCAAGATAATACAGAGTCAAAAATAATCAGCTTTTTATACCCGGTATATGATACAGATTATAAGGATTTATTCGTTCGCGTATCAATTAGCGGAGATTCATACGATGTACTCAGTTGGCGTGTAATAGACAACGCGCAGTGGGAGGCATCGGGGAGCATTAATCTTTGGCTAAGTTAAAGCTTGTAATAAGTAGGAAGGGCGTTGATATAGTGAATATAAGTGATTACTTGAAGCAAGCTGTTGAGCAAGGCACTTCAGATATATTTATCGGAGTCGGAAGAGCTGTTTCATTCAAAATAAACGGAAAAATTGTTCCACAGTCCGAGGAACGGCTTGATGCAAATTCCGCAGGTATGCTTGTTAACGGTCTTTATGAACTTGCCGGCAGAACAATGGAAAAATTTGACTCAACCGGTGATGATGACTTTCCGGTCACTGTTCCGGGTCTTTCACGATTCAGGGTCAACACATATCGCCAAAGGGGCACAAAAGGTGCAGTTATCCGTGTTGTAACATTTGGTATTCCCGATCCGAATGATATGCAGATTCCCGAAGGTGTAATGAGTGTTGCGGACGAATTGAACGGACTTGTCGTAATCACAGGTCCTGCCGGAAGCGGTAAAACAACAACACTCGCCTGTATAATAGATGCTGTAAACAAAACAAGAAACTGCCATATTGTCACACTTGAGGACCCCATTGAATTTCTTCACAGAGATAACAAAAGTCTGATCAGCCAACGTGAGATCATGACCGATACGGAGTCTTACGTACATGCATTACGCGCAAGCTTGCGTCAGGCACCGAATATAATCCTGCTTGGTGAAATGCGTGACCATGAAACGATCAGAACCGCTATGACAGCAGCAGAAACAGGGCACCTCGTCATTTCAACCCTGCATACAGTTGGTGCTTCCAATACCATAGATAGAATTATAGACTCATTCCCCGAAGGACAGCAACAGCAAATCAGGGTACAACTTTCAAACATCCTGCGAATGGTTGTCACTCAGCGTTTAATGCCAAACAAAGAGGGTCATTCTGTCCCGGCATTTGAAATAATGAAGGTAAATAATGCCATAAGTAACCTTATCCGGGATAATAAAACACATCAAATCGATAATATCATTCAAACATCATCTCAGGAAGGCATGGTTGCTATGGACGCATTTATCATGAGATTGTTTAAGGAAGGCACAATCACACGCGAAACAGCACTAGCCAACGCCTCAAACCCCGACACAATGCACAAACAACTGGCAATAATAGGCGGCAGATAAGCAAAAAAGCCTTGCGCTCAGAATCTCTTATTCACTCCCTACCGCTCAGTGTCACATCCTGTGACAATTCGCGGTCGCTCCACCATCCGTGGATACGCTTACGGGAGTAAATCAAAAGAATTCTTCGTCGGCTTTTTTCTATTTCCTCAGTAGTTTATTCACCTCGTCGGTAATCTCGGCACCACCCTCTTGGAGCCATTCAACAACAAAATCATCAAATGCCTCCAGCGGCAACCTGCCGGAAATGATTTGAATAAACACATCAGTCTGATAATCCATTAAATTCTCTCTATACACTTCCCACAACGGAGTCGTTCCCGAAAAGGCTGGCAGCACTTCCTCATAGGTAAAATCCGACAAAGGTATAAAAGAATTAAAAGGCATAATACCCTGTGGAGTGTCTTGATATAACAGAACACGATCCCGGAGATTCTTAAACTCCGGGTTTTCTCCATAATAAACCTCATCGATCAGATTAACAGCTTTAACCACAGCTTCCGGATTCGAGTGAGTGGCAAGCACGACCTGCCCTCCCGGGAGCACTGATTCTCTCATCGGTTTAAACTGCCCCTCTACATTAACAGGGCTCATAACAGGCACCCATACTATATTCTCATCAAATTCATGAAAAGCTTCACCAATCTCATTGAAAATAAAACCGGGATGCTCAAAATCGCTGAAAAACATGCCGTTACGCCCGGTTGTAATATATGTTTTAATGATACGATCTCTACTCATCGAGAGCATCTCAGGACGGATTATGTTTCTTCCGGTCCAATCCTGCAGTAAAGCCAAAGCATCCTTAACTTCCGGCTGTATACCACCCCACTCGGCCCTGCCGTTTACGTTTATCCAATTAGAAGGATATGCCCCGAATGCGGCAAAAACCGGTAAAAGACCATGTTGATGCTTAAATATCTCATCGGGTATAAACGTAATTCCGGCGGTAGTGCTTCTACCCAGATAGGCACGCAAAAATGCCAGTGCCGCATTCTCCATACCTTCAAGGGTTTTTGGCAGTTCCCGCTCTACCCTGTCAAACCAGTCCTTGCGTGCCCACATAAAAGATATATCGGAAGTTTCATTAACAATCGGTATCCCATATATTTTCCCGTCATCCGTAACATATTGAAAAAGCTGCTCAAAATCCCACCTGTCCAAGACTTCCTTTGACATGCCTCCAACTGAGTTATTCATAGCTCTGGTCAAATCGGCAAGCTCGTTTTTTTCAAGCAGCTCATTAAAGAAAACCAAGCCTTCATATGTATTTGGTATTATGAACGTATCAGGGAGTGTACCGGCAGCTCTGTGACGTGCAAGTGTTTCTTCGTAATCCTCAAACGGTACGTTGAAGATTACCTCAACCCGGATGTTGAGTTCATCATATAATATGTCGATATAGGCATTCCTTTGCCCGTGCACAAACGTATCAAATGAATCATGGTGATTACCAAAATAACGCCCGACAGTTATAACAATCGTTTCATCATAAGGGACAAAAGGCTCAAAATTATAAGCATTATTAGCCGGTCTTTCAGGCTCCACAGGTTCCGGTACAGGCTCAGACTTATTTTTTACCGTAGGATATTCAGGCACACCGAACCAATGTATATTACATGCCGAAACGATAGATATTAGCATGGTAAAGGCAATCACTATAAATATAGGCCTCAAGTATTTACACATCATAAAATATATTCCTCATTATTCATAGCCATCTGCTTGTTCGCCTTCTTAGAGCTCTGTATATCTTAAGCGGACTGTATTGTATTACCCAGTCCTTAAAATCCCCGGCAAGCTCACGAATGCCCCCATCCTTATCATTATGTAATCCCGGTATAAATACGATAACAGTTATCAATCTGAGAATTACGCTTGTAACAAAAGCAATTTTATATCGATCGGGTGGATGCCCGCGAAAAGTTATATTCGCTTGATGCAAGAATTCCGGAAGCCATTCGAGGAACGCTCCTCCCAGAAACACGCCTAAAAAAGCGCCAAACAGCGATGTGACACATGAAAAAATCGCAATATACGTAGGTCGTCCTTCATCCGGTGAACATGACATCTGCATATTAAAGCATGCCAGATTAGCAGCGCTCCAAAAAGCCGCGCCGATCAAATGTAAAAGCAAAAACGGCAGAAAAAAACCCGGTTGTGAAAACAATAAAACCAGCGGATTAATTGCCTGTAATGAACATGCTATCAGTAATACAGGTTTGCTGCCGTATTGATCTATTGTTCGACCCCACTTTGATATGACCGCAACAGTAGTCAATGACCCTGCCATTTGAACGGCTAAGGTGACTTGCAAAAATGACAAATCCAGTGGTCCAAGCGCATATCGAAGCGCGAAAGTACCACCGCCAAAGCTGATAGAAAACATCCATACAGTCCAAAACAGCATGAATCTGAAGAATTTTTTATCATTGTATATTTGCTTAAGAATTGTAGTAATGCTTTGGGCTACACCTTGAATAACCGGAGATTCCTTTACCCCGATAAACGCAAGCATATCCAGTACGCCAAAGCTCCCGCCAACAATAAAAACAACGGCATAACCCGTTACTCCGGGCACATTATCGAGCACCAAAGCCGTAAGAATCCCGAATCCGATACCTAAGATACTTGCCAGTTTATCCCGGGTGGCAATCCATCTTCCCCGTATCCGCATCGGCAAAAGATCAGCAAGCCACGGGGTAAAGCATATATTTATAAATGAACCGCCAACCGATGAAATCCCTACCAGAAAAATAACCGCCCACAATTTAAGCCAACCCGGATTCATCGGCACAATATAGGGGACTATGCCTATAAGAATCCAGACTACTCTTGAAACGATTCCATATGATAACATGTACTTTTTTCGCTTACCGGCTCTATTGACTATTATCGCAGCCGGAATTTGTATAATGGTACCAAATAACGGAATCGCCATAAGTATGCCAAATGTAAAATCACTTGCCCCCAACTCTGCGGCTAGTCCGACAATAGCAGAGCCCTGTGTTATATTTAAAAACAAACTTCCGCTCAGATTCCCCAGTATAACAAACATTAAACCGCGCCGGAGCGAATGTGTCAGCCCTGCCTCATCATACAATGACGCGAAGGGAGAGCCGAATAAACGTCTTAACTTTTGCATAAACGAAACTTTCTGTTTGTGTTATATTGATTATTTTTATTTATGTTTCTTGCGATTAAGTTACTGTCGTGATATAATCATTATAACATAATCAGAGATAAAATGAAAGGGAACGCTTATGAAACTGTTGTTTGCTTTTGTACAAAACGAAGACGTAAAATCTTTAACACGCGCACTTATCAAGTGTGGTATAACAGTAACCAGAATTTCCAGTTCAGGTGGTTTTTTAAGCAGCGGCAACTCCACCTTGATGATAGGTGTCGATGAAACAGAGCTTCAAGAAGCACTTGACACAATAAAAAAATTCTCACACAAACGCGGAACAGCAATGGCATCACAAACAGTATCGTCAATACAAGGAATAGCCGCCCCAATGCCAATAAACGTAACAATAGGCGGCGCCACAGTATTTGTAGTGGATGTCGACAACTTTTATAAGTTTTAAAAAAGGTATTTTACGATTGATGACCACTCTTGCAAATCTGATACCGGAAGAATGTTTCCGGTATCAGATTTAATATTCTGTCCTCTTACATCATCAACTTGTTTTTATTTTTCTTTGTAGATTTCTTATTAATGAGCCCAGATTGAAAAGATTCATGATTGCTATAGTGCCGATTATCAGTTTTATGCTTAAAGAGTAATCATCCGCAAGCGTAATCATACAGAAATACGTGGCACCTGTATAACTGAGGATGGCTTTGCCTATAACCGGTTTCCCGATTGAGAAACCCGTGCTGAAATAAAGCCCTAATGAACAGAATACAAAAGCCAGGCATTTATATGCGTAGCCGAGTAAAACCGGATTTGATGCATTGTCCATATAAATTAATATAAGCCAAAAGCACATGAATAAAGTGGGTACAATACTAAGCAGCGCTAAAAACTTACGGCGCGGATTCTTATATACTTCTATTGCAAAAATCATTAAAAATATTGCTGACAACGACGATGCGATGGTAAACACTTTGTCTATTAATGCCATATCACCCAGAGAAAAAAGTTCCAGAAAATAAACTACCGTAGCTACCAGCCAAATTGTGCAAAGGGCTGTATATATTGCCGGATATGCAAAACTATCAGTACCAAAAGCGTCATCATAGTCAGCGGAAACAACATACCTGACTGATGTGCTTACTGCAAATATAAAAGCAACCAAAAAAATAAGAGTAGAAAAACCAATCAAGACCAGAGTTATTAACGCATTACGCTCCGGTAATCCGCTAACCGGATCAAATACACTTGCAAGCTCTGTTAGCCTTAAAGCAAAGCCAAGTACGCCTACTATAAAAACAATAACCGGTATAAAAAAAGAAGTAATACGCATATGTTAAATCCAATCGCATTATAGAATATAGCAACACATTTTACAGCATTGAGCCTGATTCGTCAAGGCTGCATTCATTGATATTGTTAATGTAAAATCGCATTTATTAGTGCATTATATGCTTTTTCAGCATTTTTGTGAAAACCGTTTTTAAGCTCTGTAGCCTGTTGTTCGTTTGTACTGTGAAGCTCAATTTTAATTATATCCTCTATTCCATCAGACATTGACAAAACCGCTGTGCAAGTTCCGTCGTTATTTACTTTATGCAATGTTTTGATCATCGAATCACGTTGTTGAGAGGACTTCACTGTTGCTACCGTCTTTTCAGCAACATGTCGAACGGAAAGCGGAAGTGTTTCTTCCATTGTCGCTCCATTACGCGCACCCTTTTTTGTGATTGAATACATATTATTATCAAACAGTATATGATTTGTTGATACAAGCTCTTCTACACATTCCGAAAAATCAAAATAACTGATTCCGCCATCGCACAATGTAAGCTCAGCCAGTGTATCTATAGAAATCGGTGCCTTTAAACGCCTGAGAATAAACAGAATTAATACTTTAATCTCAGATTTCTCATGTATAAAACCAAAGCGACGCTTCATACTTATTTATTCTCCAAATCACAATAAAGAATCATAATAATACAACATACCATATAACGCACTCAATGTATACATAATTAACTCAAAATGGAATCATTATTGACATAATCTGCTTTTAGGATTAGAATGTATCAATCGGCAGTATGGGCTGACTTTAATAAATCCTACCACCTGCCAAATATCAAATAGTGAGATGATTTTGATGAAACGTGTAAGGGGAAAGCAAAGTAAAACCACTGCGTGGTTAAATAGTTTATCCGGTTTAAAAGCTTTTCTTCTCATATTGGCAGTGGGTCTCATAACATTTGTCGCAACAGTTGCATTAATAACACTTCTGGGTGGCGAGGAGCCGGAGCCTGAACCGGAGCCACCGGTCATTATGGTGCCGGAGCCCGAACCGGAACCCGAACCGGAACCCGAGCCCGAACCGGAACCGGAACCCGAACCGGAGCCCGAACCGGAACCCGAACCGGAGCCTGAACCGGAACCGGAACCGGAAGATACCGGCTTTACCAACCCGCTGACCGGTATGTCGACCAATACTGATATATCAAATAACAGACCTATTGCTTTTTCAATAAACAATGTACGTGCAGCTATGCCAAAACATGGTTTAAGCCAGGCTGATATTATATTTGAAACACTGGTCGAGGGTGGCGCGACACGTAACCTGGCTATATTCCAGGACATTTCCAATGTCAGGGTGATCGGTAGCATTCGGAGTGCCAGACCATATTGGGTATCATTAGTGCGGGGATTTGACGCATTATTTGTACATGAAGGCGGAAGTCCGCAAGCAATGGCTTTGCTCAGTGAATGGGGAATTAGTCGAATTTATCACGGTATGACCGGAACCGGTAGTAATATATATAGAGATTCGGGTCGACGTTCCAGACTGGGCAGTGAACATAGCTTAATGGCTAATGGTGAAGGTCTTTCCAAGGTTCTGCCAAATCTGAACTTAAGACTGGAGCATAATAATTTTTCCATGCCGGTAGAGTTTGTAGCTGACGGAACCCCTTCCGGCGGTTCTGATGCAAATAAAGTCTTTGTCACATTCTCGGCAGCTAAATCAACTACCTTTACTTATGATGGAAGCTCAAAGCGTTATGGTGTTGAGCAATATGGTCGCGCTGATATTGATGGAAATAATAATACTCAAATCAAAGCAACTAATTTGTTCGTCATAAAAACCAGAATCGTAATAATCCCCGGAGACGGTGCAGGCAGACGTGAGATTGATACAACAGGAACAGGAACAGGTTATTTCATTAATGGTGGACAATATGTAGAAATAAACTGGCACAGGGCGAGCCATGATGTTCCTTACAGCTTCACATTAAAAGACGGATCGCCACTTATGTTGGGTCGCGGAAACTCCTATGTTTGTATAGTCCCGTTAGACCAGACGATCAGGTTTGAATAATGTCCTGCTGATATAATTTATTATCAAAGGGACAAAACAGTATAAATATCATAAACGGAATTAATAATGACGCATCATACACCATATCAAGAAAAATCGCTGCAGAAAAATAATTATCAATTATAGATAATAAAATCGTGGTACTGATTGAAACCAGAATCGTAATTACAGGCAATATTTTGATATTGAACTTGATTTTATTAAAGTGTTTAAGGGATATAATAACAAAGTTTATAGCTATTAAGGTATTAGCCAGAACGTCTAAAATATATGATGTGGTGAATGATGTAAACCTCATTCTGAATACAACACTCATCATTAATGTGAAAAGATACCATGCGGCAATTATTATTGCGGATAATCCGAAAAGAGGATTTTGTTTTTTGCCGTAATACACAAAAGCATACAAAACGCATAAAACCATCGCAATTATAACTACAAGTGGTCTGATAAGCACCCAATTCAATATACTTATGTAATCAACCAAATCAAAAACACTCACATGACCTACAGCATCCCAAACAATTATAAAACTTATATAACTGAGGTCTTGTATAACATGATATGCCCATAATAACATGGTGGCAATAGCTGCAATACCTGTTGCAATGCTACAAGCTTTCGTTTTTTTGTCTAAAAGACTTTGCACAATTATTAAACTCCATATACACCTGCATTTTATACAAAATAAGTATAGCGCATTACTATTTATGCGTCAATGACTCGTTTGATAAGAGTATTAAGTTGGAAAAGCTATGAAACGTATAGTACCACTTATTTTAATACTGTCACTGTCCGCAATCACATCAACGGCATGCTTTAATAATAATCGAATCGACCCTATTTCCTTGCCCGGACCTCCCGCTCCGATCATAATTGCACCGGAATCGGAATCTAACCAAACACCGGATTCCGGATTACCGGAGTCGGAATCGGTTTCTGAACCCGGACCGGACTTCATAAATCCGTTAACCGGTATGGGAACGTGGACTGATGTTTCAAATAACAGACCAATTGCCATCATGATAAACAATATCCGTACCGGACTCCCCCAGCACGGAATATCTCGAGCAGATATAATTTATGAAACTATGGTTGAGGGTGGATTAACAAGGAATCTTGCTGTATTCCAGGATATTTCCAGTGTTGGGATTATCGGAAGTATTCGTAGTGCCAGACCGTATTTTGTTGATATAGCACAAGGCCATGACGCGATCCTTATGCATGCCGGCGGTAGTCCTGATACTATTAGGTTAATAAGAAGCCGTAAAATAAACAACATTGATGACCTTAACGGTCCCCGGGGAAGAAATGTCTTCTTTCGCGACCAAAGCAGGCGTTCACGTCTTGGTTCTGAACATAGTTTGATGACTTCCGGCGAACGTATAGCCAATGAACTTGCCGGTTTTGGATACAGGTTGGAGCATGAACCCGATTATAAACACACTCTCAGGTTTTTAGCTGATGGAATACCTGTACGTGGCTTTAGCGCTACACGGGTTGATGTAGTTTTTTCCGGTGCGAAATCAACTACATTTATATATGACGAAGCAAGTAACCTCTATTATGTAGAGCAATACGGAATGCCGAGTATTGATGCTAACGATGATACTCAGCTTTCTGTTACTAATGTAATCGTCATTAATACTTCTATCTCTAACATACCGGGTGATAATAGAAACAGACAACGTGTAATAACAGAGGGAACCGGATCCGGTTATTATATAAACGGTGGAAAGAATACTGAAATCACTTGGACCCGTAACAGGATAACCGATCCTTTCACTTTTACATTACCGGATACCAGTATTTTAGATCTGGGTACAGGCAGAACGTATATTTGCATCATCCCCCTAAGCGCAACTCCCCGGTTTGAATAAACAAACTATATTATAGAGGTGATCATATGGAGTATAACGCATTTAAAAACGCACAAGCACAATTCGATAAGGTAGCAGACTCAATAGGTCTGGATCAAAGTCTTCGCGATTTGCTTCGTGAACCCATGAAAGAATTCCATTTTACCATTCCTGTGAAAATGGACGATGGAACAACAAGTGTTTTCAAAGCATATCGTATTGTACACAATGATGCCAGAGGACCCGGAAAAGGTGGTCTGCGTTTCCATCCGCATGAAACTGCCGACACTGTTCGCGGTTTGTCAATGTGGATGACATGGAAATGCGCTGTTGTAGACATTCCTCTCGGTGGTGGTAAAGGTGGCATTGTGTGCGACCCCCGTACCATGTCCCCGGGGGAGCAGGAACGTTT
>Ga0209737_10003614_pt1 | contig 10789 bp, 5 predicted proteins | sample TergutCu122P3_FD_187284 | JGI IMG/M metagenome (GOLD analysis project Ga0209737, IMG submission 187284) | Cubitermes ugandensis P3 segment gut microbial communities from Kakamega Forest, Kenya - Cu122 P3 (SPAdes) (version 2) | ecosystem: Host-associated > Arthropoda: Insects > Digestive system >...
GAATGTTTTAGATTGTTTAGATATTTCCTTAACCGATGTAACAAGTGCCATTAATTTTCAAAATGAGTTCCCAATTTCTAATTCGGAAGGAATGGCTAGGGAACCATATATCTTTAGTATTCAAAACATGTGTAAATACTATATTAAAACGGCGATTACCGTTGAAAGCTTAGCAAGTAGCACTTTAAATTCTGCTTATGTGAGAGCATCTTTAAATGATACGGGTCAATTCATCGATAATTCAAGAATTTTAACGGGCTTCCCGCTTCAAGAACCACCTACAATTCCTGGAGCTACTAGTTATCAATTAAAAGAAATCGCCATTGGTCCATATGCTGAAAATGTATATGACTTAAGATTATGGATTGATGAGGCTGTCACCCTTGCTCAAGGACACGATAAAGTTTTTAATGCTAAAATAGTAATCATCATTTATCCAATTAATAGTGAGGAGTTAGTAGATTCTCAAATTAATTACATTGAAACAACAGATAGTTTTATAAATCCCGAAAGAGGATGGACTAAGCAGATTAGTTTCGTAGCACTAGATACTGGAACTGTAGTCCCTTCACCAATTGTCGATTTGGTAAACAATATATCTTTAAACCGATTATTAGTTGATTTAGGTGCGTTTGGGCAAACAGTCACTTTTCCAAATGGGAAAGATATATCTGTTGATGCTTTAAATGCCCTTGAGCAATTCGCTATTCAAGCAAGGCAAAGAGGAGTTTCGATTATTGTTCGTTTTGCGTACTCTTATGCAAATGCAGTTTTGGGAGTTTATGAAGAAAAAGAACCAAATATGACTCAAATTTTACGCCACATAGAGCAATTAGAGCCGTGGTTTAAAAGGAATGAAGATGTAATATTAGTCGTTGAATCTGGTTTCTTAGGTGCCTATGGTGAGCATCATGGAACTACGATGTCATCCAATTTAAGTAATTATCCGCCGTTATTAAATGCTCTTTTAGAAGCAGTTCCAGAAAGTAGAACTATTAGTGTTCGTACACCTAATTTATTTGCCTATTATGCTGGCGTTGATTTACACACTGGATTACCCACGTATATTTCACCTCCAAATTCACCAACTTATAGAATTGGTTTATATAATGACAGCTTTGCTGGTTCAGTATCAGATGGTGGAACTTTTAAAGCGATTGATAACACAGATCGATTTGCTGCCAGATCAAGACAAATTAGCTGGTTAAAGAATCAGATTAAACACGCTTACCACGGAGGTGAGACTTCAACTCCATCAGGAACTACTCCAGCCGATATGGTAGATGAGCAAGGAGTTTTATATTATGATATTGAACGATTAAAAAAAGAAATATTTGACTCTCACCCCACGTATTTAAATCAGACTTTTTCGCCAACCATAATTTCCCACTGGCATTCAACTACTTATCAAGGGACGATTGACACTATGTATAATGGGCTGACAGCTTACAAATATCTTGAAAATCATCTGGGTTATCGTTTTGTGATTAGAGAAGCTAAATTATCGCTTCAAACAACCCCTGGAGGAAAATTCATTTTACAAGGTAAAGTAGAAAACGTTGGGTCTGCTAATAGTGTTAACAAAAAGGAGGCAAGCTTACTTTTTGTGAATGATTTTGATGTTAAACGTGAAGTAAAAGTCAATATTGATGTTAGGAAGTGGGAATCAAGATCTAATTGGAATCAAGCAGCCCAATTAAATAATATTAATTTAACCATCAATTTGCCTGCTGGTCTGGAAACAGGAAAGTATCAGGTGTATTTAAAAATTAATGTTATTGGTGATAACCACCCTAATAAATCAATAAGATTTGCTAACCCTGGCGTATGGAATGGCCATTTTAGTGCCAATTATATGGGTCAAGTATGGATTGCTGGCGCAGGTGATGGTACAAATCTAACCAATGTTTTCAATAAAACAATAATGAGATTATCTTCCGATTCTTTGGCTACTGGAGTTTATCAGGAACCGGGTAGTGATTGGCGATATCAAGGGTTAAATCCCAATAACTATGTTGAATTTAACAACGAATTATGGCGCATCATTGGGGTGTTTTCTGATGATACGCATGGTATAGCTGGCCAAAGGTTAGTTAAGATAATTCGCAGTGAATCAATTGGCACCCGCGTTTGGGATATCCTTAACGCAAATAATTGGCCAAATAGCACGCTATACACCGAATTAAATGGTAGTTATTATAATGGAATTACCACTACTGACCAAGCAAAGATTGAAAATGTCACTTGGAAACTGGGAGGACTTGCTTCATCTAACCTTACTGCCAACCAGGCTCATAGTGCTGAGCGAAGTACATCAGTTTATGGAAGTTTACCAACAAGTGTTGTTGCCAAGATTGGTTTAATGTATCCAAGTGATTACGGATTTTCCGTTTTATCAACAAGTTGTCCACGCACCAGGGTAATGAGCAATACAGCGGGTAATGGGTACGATATGAGTGGTTGTTATGATAATTCTTGGGTATATAGTTCTAGTGGCAGACAGTGGACCCTTACTCACCGAAATGATGAGGTAAATTCAGCTTACATGATTCATACTGAGGGTCGTATAACAAACCATGAAACAATTAATAGCTATATGGCTAGGCCAACTTTGTATTTAAAATCTGATGTGAAAGTAATTGCCGGTAATGGCAGTATAAGTAGTCCATATATATTGGCACAATAGTGTATGACACCAATATTATATGGATTTTTCTTCGTCTAATTAGTGTTAATTTGGTTAAAAAAATGGCATAATTACCTCGTTTTATGATATAATTAAGTAGTCTTGAGGTGGAATAGATGAAGGCGGATTTTGAAGCAATTTCAAGTGAAATAATTACTCATCAAGAGTATTTAAAATTGACTAATGAAATCCATCATGGAATAACTCGTTATGAACACTCACTAAGAGTGGCTAAAAGTACTTATCGGATTGCGAAAGCATTAAAATTAGATTATGTATCAGCAACTAGAGCTGCTTTATTACATGATTTTTTTGTCAATGATGATGTTGCTGAATATAAGGTATTAGGTAAAGGGATAAATCATCCTAAGCAGGCTGTAGTGAATGCTAAAGCTCATTTTGGCATTAATGCTAAAGAAGAGAACGCAATTATTACTCATATGTTTCCCCTAACTTTAAAAATGCCATCAACTAAAGAAGGTATTATTGTTAATCTAGCGGATACTGGGGTAGGTATTTATGAATGCAGTAAATATAAATTAAGTATGACCGCAAGTATCTGGATGCTATTTATTATTAATATTATTACCTTTAAAATGAATTAGTGTAAACTAATTTGTCAAACTGAAATTAAAGTTGGTCGAAAAAAGTAAGACCAATTTTTTATTGGCTAAATTTATTATTTGTGATAGATAAAGGGCTAGCCAACGGGACAAAAACCAACAATGTTTTTTTTAACAACTTTTTACTAAATTTCAAAAAACAATTTGTGTAAAATTTCAAAAAAAGAGAAAAAAAACATTGATTATTTGTTCGCTTTTTGTTATGCTTGATTCAAGGATACGAAAGTAGACTAATGGGTAGGAAATGTTTATGAAAAAAGATGTATTTGAAGAACTCGTTGTCGTTAAACGAAGCGGCCAACGAGTTAATTTTAACGGCTATAAGATTGCCGTGGCAATTAAACAAGCCTTTGATTATGTTTATGGTACTTATGACGAAAAACAGATTAACACTGTCTACGAAGGAGTCCTAAAACATATTGAAAGTGAGTATCAAACCAGAAAAACAATTAATGTTGAAGATATTCAAGACATTATTGAAACCAAATTAAAAGAAGAAAAATTTACTAAAGTTTATGAAGCTTTTCATAATTATCGATTAAAAAGAGCTGCTTCAAGAAAAGTTTTTACTATTAAGGCGCAACACAAGTTTGTTAAAGCAATGGAGCGCATTGCCAGTGATAATTCTCTAAAGGGGGATCATCATTTAAAACCAAATGAAATATTACTAAATTATGGCAAAACTGTTGCTAATGAATTTACGAAATCTTATATTATTGATGGTAAATATTTAAGAGCCCATGAAGAAGGTAGTATCTTTATTCGTGATATGGAAGATTTTCCTTTAGGAATTATCTCGAGTGCTCATTTGCGTTTTAATGAATATCTTCGTATATCAAATTCTTTAAATAATTTAACGAGCCAAATCTTAAAAGCTGGGGAAGAAATTAATCATGAGATTAGTATTCCAGCTCTTGATAATTTATTAGATTCTTGGTTAGTTAGACAATATAAATTTTATTATCAAGAAAACATTATTAATTACACAAAAGTGATGGGTATCAATCAATATTTAAATATAAAAAAAATCTTAGAATTGATTGAACGTGAAAATGAAGTTTGTGATAAAACGATAGATTTTACTCCCTTCATTCACAACGGGCAAGTAGAGCAAATCTTTAAATCAGCTTATCTTGATTGCTTAAATAAAATTAATGATATCTTAGTTTGGAAAATTAATAAACTATTTCTTAATTTAGATACTGGTCAAAGTAATGATCAAAAGGTCAGTATTAGTTTTGGTACTAATGAGACCTTAGCTGGAAAGTTAGTTAATGAGGCTATTATTAAAGTTTTAGCTAATAGTGAGCCTTTCCCCAATTTATGTTTAATCTTTAAGGTCAAAAAGGCTGTTTATGAGACTTATTTAGAAGATATTACAGAATTGATTGTTAAAGGACATAACTTAGCAATTACTTTTCCAGAAAACAGCTTTAATAAAGATCAACAAGAAGCTGAGTACTTTGCTAGTGGTACCAGGGTTTTTGAAAATATTAATGGGGAAGTAAGAGTCTCTGCAGGTCGGATGGTTGTTCATGAAACGGCGATTAATATGAGTCGTTTAGGGATAAAATATGCTGGCAAACCGTTAAAAGAGCTTTACAAGGAACTTGATGAGTTACTAGAACTAGTTAAAAATGAATTATTATTAGCTTTCGAAATGATTGGTAATAAGAATAAAGATAATTATCAAATTCTCTTTACTTATAATAATATCTTAGATGATGATAAGTTAGAGCATGCTGGTAAAATACGTAAAGTTATTAAAAATGGTAATTTAAATATTGGTTTAGTGGGGTTTAAAGAAGGATTATTAGCTTTAGAAAAAGATGAGCAAAAGCAATATGATTTAGCGATTGATTTGCTTAATTATTTAAATAAGAAATGTCGAGCCTTTATAAATGAAACAAAATTAAATTTTTATCTTTCAGAACCAGCTTGTCGTAAGGCAAGAAGGGGTTTAATGGGCCTTGATAAGGCTATCTATGGAGAAATAAAAGGGATCACTGATAAGAAGCAATATGGCTTAATTAGTGAGTTGCCTAGTATTAAAGAAGATTATAAACGTTTAGCAAATATCCAAAAATTATTAGTTGGTGGTAGTATGCTACGTTTAGGAATCGCTAAAAATATCAGTAATAAAAGATTAAGTCAAATCATTAAAGACTTAATGGCTGCCGATATTGGATTTGTTAAATTCTATATCTTAGGCTTAGGAGGTAGTAATGAATATTAGTGGGATGAATAAATTAACCCTTTTAGATTATCCAGGACATGTTGCGTGTATTATTTTTACCCAAGGATGTAATTTAAACTGTTCGTTTTGTCATAATTCGGAGTTGATTACGGTAGCTAAATCAGGATGCCAGATTAAGGAATCTGAAGTTATGAAGTATTTAGAAAAACGAAAAAATATTTTGGATGGGATTGTTATTAGTGGCGGAGAACCACTAATGCAGCCAAGAATTAAAGCTTTAATTAAAAAAATTAAAGCTAAAGGATTTAAAGTTAAATTGGATACTAATGGTACTCACTATGCTTTATTAAAAGAATTAATTGAAGAAAAATTAATTGATTATGTAGCAATGGATATTAAATCAGATTTTGATACTTATGCGAGAATTACCGGTCGTGAAAATTATGACTTTAGATGTATTGAAAACACGATTGCGTTATTAGCTGCGTCAGGGATAGATTATGAATTTAGAACTACGATTGTTAAGGAATTTCATAACCAAAATAAAATTGAGAATATTTGTGCCTTAATTGGTCAAAACTCAAAATATTATTTACAAAACTATGTTGAAAGCGATCAAGTATTAGAAAAGGGACTACATGGCTTTACTGAGGTCGAATTAAAAGAACTAGAAAACAATATAAATTTAAAATTTCCTAACGTCAAGGTTAGAGGATTATAGAAAGAAAGAGGAAAAAATGTATAAAGTAAGAAACCGAGAAGGAAAAATAATTAGTTTTGATATAAAACGCATCTCTGATGCCATGATTAAGGCTTTTGAAGCAGAAGAGGTTAAATATGATGATGATGTAGTGGACTTTTTAGCCTTAAAGGTCACGGCTGATTTTCAAGAAAAAATAAAAGATAATATTATTGATGTTGAAGATATTCAAGATAGTGTCGAAAGAGTACTGGCAAAAGCAGGTTATGCAGAAGTTGCCAAAGCCTATATCTTATATCGTAAGTTACATGAAAAACAAAGAGCAATGCAATCAACAATCTTAGATTATAAGGAAGTTGTTAATAGTTATATTAATGTAACTGATTGGCGTGTTAAAGAAAATGCTTCAATTACTTATTCAATTGGGGGCTTAATCTTAAGTAATTCAGGAGCGATAACGGCCAATTATTGGTTAAGTGAAGTTTATGATAAAGAAATAGCTGATGCCCATCGTAATGCGGATATTCATTTACATGATTTATCAATGTTAACCGGGTATTGTGCTGGCTGGAGTTTAAAACAATTAATCGAAGAAGGTATTGGTGGATTTTCTGACAAGATTACTTCTTCACCAGCTAAACATTTGAGTACTCTATGTAATCAAATGGTTAACTTTCTAGGTATCTTACAAAATGAATGGGCTGGCGCGCAAGCTTTCTCTTCATTTGATACTTATTTAGCACCCTTTGTTAAAGTTGATAATTTGACCTATAAAGAAGTTAAACAATGTATTCAGTCCTTTATCTATGGCGTTAATACGCCAAGTAGATGGGGAACCCAAGCACCGTTTACCAATATTACGCTTGATTGGACCGTTCCTAATGATTTAGCAGAACTTAACTGTTTGATTGGTGGTAAAGAAGTAGACTTTAAATATAAAGACTGCCAAGTGGAAATGGATATGGTTAATAAGGCTTTTATTGAAGTCATGATTGAAGGGGATGCTAATGGGCGTGGTTTTGAATATCCAATTCCAACTTATTCAATTACTAAAGACTTTGATTGGTCAGAAACCGAAAATAATAAATTATTATTTGAAATGACTGCTAAATATGGTATTCCTTATTTTTCAAACTATGTTAATAGTGATATGGAGCCTTCTGATATTCGTAGTATGTGCTGCCGTTTACGTTTAGATTTAAGAGAATTACGTAAAAAATCAGGTGGTTACTTTGGTTCTGGGGAATCAACCGGATCAGTTGGGGTTGTAACCATTAATATGCCAAAAATTGGGTATTTAGCTAAAGATGAAAAAGAATTTTATACGAGGTTAGAAAAATTAATGGGCGTTGCTGCGCGTTCTTTAAAAGTAAAAAGAAACGTTTTAACTAAACTATTAGATGAAGGACTATTCCCTTATACTAAACGTTATTTAGGTACTTTTGCTAACCATTTTTCAACGATTGGTTTAGTCGGAATGAATGAAGCTTGTTTAAATGCGAAATGGATTAAAGCTGATTTAACTGATGAGAAAGCTCAAGAATTTACCAAAGATGTCTTAAATTATATGCGTGAGAAATTAGCTGATTATCAAGAAGAATATGGGGATTTATATAATTTAGAAGCAACCCCAGCTGAAGGGACTTCTTATCGTTTTGCTAAAAAAGATAAAGAGAACTATCCCGATATTATTTCAGCTTCTAATGATGATACCCCATACTACACTAATAGTTCTCACTTACCAGTTGGTTATACTGATGATTTATTTACTGCTTTAGATATTCAAGATGAATTACAGCAATTATACACTTCAGGGACCGTCTTTCATGCTTTCTTAGGTGAAAGACTATCTGATTGGAAAGCCGCTGCTACTTTAGTTAAAAAGATTGCGGATAATTATAAATTACCATATTATACGATTTCACCGATTTATTCAGTCTGCCGTGAACATGGATATCAAAAAGGGGATATTAAAGATTGTCCAACTTGTGGTAAACCAAATGAAGTTTATAGTCGTATTACGGGTTATTATCGTCCGGTTAGTAATTGGAATGATGGTAAAACCAAAGAATATGGAATGCGTAAATGTTATGAATTAGATAAGAAAGAACCAAAGCTTAAAAACGGAATATATTTATTTGGGACGAAGACTTGCCCTAATTGTAAAATGGCTAAAACCTTATTAAAAAAGGCTAAAATTGAATTTAATGATATTGATGCTGAAGAAGATGCAGAGTTAACTAAAACTTTCGGCGTTAAACAAGCTCCAACTTTAGTCGTCGTAAAAAAGGGTGAAAAAGAATTAATTTATAATGTTTCGAATATTAAAAAATATATTGAGAATAATAAGTAGTAGGTGAATAACATGATATATGACTCAATTATTATTGGCGGAGGGCCAGCCGGTTTAACGGCTGGCATTTATCTCGCTAGAGCAGGATTTAAAGTTTTAATTTTAGAAAAGGAAACAATTGGTGGCCAAATAGCTTCTGCTCCTATGGTCGAAAACTATCCTGGTTTCATGCAAATTAGTGGTAGTGAACTAGCAAGTAATATGTATGATCAAGTCGAAGCTTTAGGGGTTACCCTTGAAATTGAAAATGTTCGGGCTATTCAAAACGGTAAATTAAAGAAAGTGTTTACTGATGAAAATGAGTATCAAGCTAAAACAGTAATTGTTGCTACTGGTTCTAAACATCGTCAATTAGGCTTAAAAATGGAAGAGAAATTTCTGGGTAGTGGCATTCATTTTTGTGTTTCTTGTGATGGAGCTTTTTATAAAGACAAAACGGTCGCGGTTATTGGGGGTGCTAATACAGCAGTAACTAATGCTTTATACTTAGCTGAAATCGCCACTAAAGTTTATTTAATTTGTATTGAAGAAGAACCCGTTTGCGAAAAAGAACTATTAATTAAAATAAAAGCTAAAACTAATGTGGAAATTATTTCCAAAACTACAGTTGAAAATTTTGATGGAGAAGAAGAATTAGAAAGTATCACTATTAAAAATAGTGAAGGAACCAAAACGATTAAAGTAGATGGGGTCTTTGAAGCGATTGGCATGAGTGCTCAGACCGATTTAGTTAATGAATTACTAGATCGTAATGAAGCTAATTATATTGTTAGTGAAAACTGTGAAACGGCCCTTAAAGGTATCTATGTAGCAGGGGATTGTCGAGAAAAAGGTATCCGTCAATTAACTACTGCTATTGCCGATGGAACAACGGCAGCATATGCCGCAATTAATTTTTTACGCGGATAAGTAAAAAAAGTATTGACATGAAAAATAAGGTATGGTATATTACATGTAGCCAAAGAAATGATTCGTTATTTCCTTGGCTACTGAGACCCACACGATTCGCTCTGTTGGTCTCATTTTTTTTGTCTAAATATGAGTTGACAATGATGACTAATCAAACTATACTTAAATTAAAGATAGCGAAAGACAACAAGTAGAATGTCTTTCGTTTTTTTTAGGAAAGAGTGGTTAACCGTGCAAAGAAGATTTTTAAGAATAATAGGGTGGTTAATGGTCATTATCATGGGCTTAACTATCATTCCTACCCCAGTAGTTGCTAAACTAATAGAAGATTATAATCCCAATAAATTTAAAGAGCTTGGTGAACAAAGAAAGACCCGAGAGACTGATGTTGAACCAACAATATTAGCAGCTTTAGAAGAAGCTGAAATTTTATATGAAATTGAAAGTAAAAGAGAAGATGCTAGAAAGTATTTTAAACTGGCTGACGGGACAGAACTAGCAGCGATTTATTCCGACATAGTCCACTACCAAAAGGACGGTAAGTGGCAGGCAATTGATAATACACTAACGGTAAATAAAAATGGCCAATTAGAAAATCAAGCGGCCAGCTATATGGTTCGTTATGAACAAAGATCCAATAATGGCAAAATGATGGAAATTGAAAAAGATGGTTATTCACTTACGCTTGGCTTAAAAGAAGAAACAGCAATTCATAGTAAATATGACACCAAAAGACAGACTCCAAATAAGAAATCTACAGAAGTAGTAAATTTAGCATCAAAAATAACCTATGCTAACGTTGAAGCAAATGTTGATATTGAATATGTTACTTTACCAACTAAAGTAAAAGAAAATATTATTCTTAAATCAAGCAGTGCTAGTAATGAATACGCCTATACTTTAACGCTTGATTCAAGACTAGTAGCTAATCTAAATAAAAATAATGAAATTGAAATTATTAACCCTAAAACGAAGGCTATCATCTATTTAATTGAAGCACCATATATGTATGATGCAAACATGATTTTTAGTGATGCACTAACCACCACCTTAATAAAAGAAAAAGATAATAGCTATACCTATAAAATTAGTGCCGATCAAGCATGGCTTAGTGATAGTGAGCGTAAATATCCAGTCGTAATTGATCCAACAGTGAATACTGATCAAGACCGAATAGCAATTCAAGATTGTTATATCTATTCAGGGGATACTAATAATACTACCAAATGTAAAGCCCATATTTTATGGGCGGGAAATTCCAAACCCGCTTCAGTAAACAATAAACCAGTAAGAAGTATCGTCAAATTTGAATTACCTTCAT
>Ga0209737_10003615_pt1 | contig 10789 bp, 2 predicted proteins | sample TergutCu122P3_FD_187284 | JGI IMG/M metagenome (GOLD analysis project Ga0209737, IMG submission 187284) | Cubitermes ugandensis P3 segment gut microbial communities from Kakamega Forest, Kenya - Cu122 P3 (SPAdes) (version 2) | ecosystem: Host-associated > Arthropoda: Insects > Digestive system >...
GCAGCGTAATAAAAAAGAAGTAACACAGGAAGAGCTCGATCAGTTCTATCAAGAGAAGTTTTTTGCGTTTGAGAAACCGCTCAAAACCATACACGTAGACGCGGAGGGTGTCGTCCAGTATAAGGCATTGCTGTTTATTCCCGCTAAAGCCAGCTATGATTACTATACGAAAGAATACAAACGTGGATTGGAACTCTACTCCAGCGGCGTTTTGATCATGGACAATTGCGAGGATATGATTCCCGAGTATTTCCGTTTTGTGCGCGGCGTTGTGGATTCGCCGGACGTCTCGCTCAACGTGTCGCGTGAGATGCTGCAACAAACGCCACAGCTAAAAGTGATTGCGTCCAACATCGAGAAAAAGGTGCGGGGCGAACTGGAAAAGATGCTCAAGGATGACCGCGAAACCTACGAAAAATTCTGGCAGGCGTTCGGGCTGCAATTGAAATACGGCGTGTTGGCCGATTACGGCATGCACAAAGACAAACTTCAGGATTTACTGCTTTTCCACTCGTCCGCAGGCGATAAACTCACCTCGCTGGCCGAGTATGTGGAACGTATGCCGGAAGACCAGAAGACTATCTACTACGCGACGGGAGAAAACCTGCAGCACATCGCATCTTTGCCGCAGACAGAGTTTATTCGGGAAAAAGGATATGAGATCCTCTACTTTATCGACGATGTGGACGGGTTTATGGCACAGACGCTGATTCGATACAACGACAAGCCGCTGGCGTCGGTGCACGATGACGATCCCGACATGAAAACCGATGAGGAAAAGGAAACGATCGGGAAGCAGGCAGAGGAATACAAAGACGTGCTGGCGTTTTTAAAGAACACGCTGGATGACGAAATCAGGGAAGCGAAAATTTCGGGAAAACTGCGCAGTCAACCGGTGTGCCTGACTGCGGACGGACCGTTGTCCTTCGAAATGGAAAAATACCTCAATCAGATGCAACCAGATAACCAGATGCGCGCCGATCGCATTCTGGAAATCAACGCGGATCACCCGATTATCCAAAAGATGAAAGAAATGTGCGTGTCCGATAAAGAACAAGCGAAAACGTATGCAAAGATCTTGTATCATCAGGCGGCGCTGATGGCGGGCCTGCCCATTGCCGACCCGGCGGCATATTCTACACTGGTATTCGGGCTGATGTAAAGACCCTTTAAACGGAGTCTGTTTTTAAAAAACAAAAAAATTCATAACATAGTAAGGCGCACTTAATTGAACTGCACCCCAAAAGTTATACAGTGTGATAAACTGTTTAAAGGAAGGGGTGCTTTTTCCCTGTCCTTTTCCAGGGATTCAGTTCATTCACGTGGCACAGGTGTTTTTTCATGAATATATTCGCGTCTGATATGGTGGCAGAGATTGTAAAGTTATCCGATAGACATAACCTTGCCCACCGAGTTCGTGATTCTGCTTTCATCATGGTCGCCGCCAGGATTTCTTGGTGTGATGTAGATAGTGATATAGTATTCATTCGTAGTTGAGTCATAAACAACCGTTATGGTACCGGTAATCATATCCGCAGAATCATGATCCAATCCATCAGATTCTGTGACAACATAGCCCAAATATTCATAGTTTTGCGGTACTATGTCTTTTATCACATAACTCATGTCTTCAACCGGTATCTTGTATGTTGTGAAGTCGGTTACATATAAACCATCCACACCCGAATCGCCCGTAAGTGATAACGTAGTATCATCGCCTGTCATCGTGAAATAGCCCATGTCCGGAAGCGGCACTTCACTGTTGGGATCAATTACAATTTGCCGAATGTGTAATACATAGTCAGACTTAGTCTGCGCTTCATACAAATAGGTGATCGTATATGGTCTGTCTAACGTGATACCTGTAAACGGGCCCTGCACCGGCGCTTCTCCATCTATCTGATATCCCCAATAGATATATCTCGTCTCTTCATCTGCAGGCGTTATGGAAATTGAATAGTTACCAGAGAATGCTGAATCTCTCAGTAAGTCGCTGTATGTAACATTATCCTGAAGAATGTGCCCGGTGTTGTCCTTCTCGCGGAATCGTTCTATTATGCTTACTCTAAAGTCAATTCCTTCTTTTTCATAGAGATAGACTATGGTTTCATTTCCGGAAATAAGCGGAATAGTGGGATCAACATATTCCGGGTTCGGTTCGCCATTGATTTCTAACAGCTGCGCATCGCCGAAGTCTCCTATTCTGTATCCCACATATGTCCACTTCCAGCTACCGTCCAGTATCTCCATCGGCGGATCGCCGACAAACGTATCGCCGCCTAATACAGTTGTGAAGATGTTGGGTATAATCTCATATGCCGTGTCATGAGGATCTTCCTCATATTTATGGAACTTCTCTGTGATGATATAGGTAGTGCTGAAATACAGGATTATTTCCTTGCTGCCGTCTATATCCTCAAACATAGGCGGTTGTTCGTCCAAATGAATAGTTAATCCGCCGTCGTCTGACCAGCCTTTATAGATTTTATATTCATTCATACCGCTAAAGTTTTGTACGCCGGTTGAAATGGCGTTGGCAACAGTAACCCGAGCCATTGGATCAAAATCATCGCCAATTTCTACAACAAATGTTTCTTTATTGACCTTTTCTGTGCCGATAATGTTGAACAATAGCTGGCTGCTCTGACGATCCTGCACTTCGCTGCGGTATTCTCGATATTGTACCGTAACGGTATTTTGGGCGAAGTAAAGAATTATGTGCTTATCGCCCGTCATCTCTGCCGCCTCATAAGCGGGTCTAGGCGGATTACCCTCCAACACGGTTGCGCCGCCATCAAGAGAATAGTAACCTGCGTAATTCCATGTGCCCATCGCATCCATGTGGGTCACTGACAAATAGTAGTTTGTCAAACCGTCAGCATATTCACTGTACCGTAGTTTTAGATTCGCACCGGTTCTGTTAGAGTTATCTTTATAGTCAATAATTACCTCTACATCTTTCACGAAGTAGAAAATTATATTATGATCATCATCGACATCTTTCCAGCACCAGTAGTATTGCGGGTCATCGCCTTCGTGATCTTCATCTCTGCCATCCGGCGGTACGCCGATTACAGGGCTTGGATCAACACCGATCCGCTGATATGCGTAATATCGCCAAACGTCTCCGTTTGTGTCTGTGATAGGCCTCATGGTCGTTGCATAAGGACTGTAACTTTTCTCATCCAGATGTGGACCTACTACTCTGTTTGTATCATCCTTTAACTTATCGGCAGGATTTGAACCTCCCCAAATTACATAGTGCTCGGTAATTGTGAACAATTCAGCGCAATGATAAGTGGGATCAGTAATTAATTTTTTACCTTTCGGTCCGTCAATAAACTCTCCGACATTTTTAAAGTAACCGGATTCAGTCACCAGCGCCGAGAAGTTAAATCGTATTATTCCGGAAGGCAGCGATGTAAATGCAAAGGTTATCTGCTCACGCCCGCCTATTACCTCGACAGAAACATATAGGCCTTTTAGAGCTACGGGATTATCGTCTCCGTCTGTAATGCTGTAAACAACCTCGCCGGCTGATGTTACAAATTGCAACCCTGCGGGCAACAAGTCAATAACACTGAAAGATTCCGGCACGAGATGCAATCCATCGCTATATGTAGGCGTCAATATGTTTCCAAGTCTAGCTCCGGCCAACAACAACTGGCCATTAGCATTAGCACCCCAAACATAAATTTCCCCGCCCAAAGTATTCGCGATGTTATGATTGGTCCCGCACTGCACATTGACTATCCCAAGGTCGCTGAGGACAGTGTTTTTGACAGGCGACGTCGTTTGAGCGGTGCTGTTGAGACCTAACTGTCCATTATTATTCTGTCCGCAAACATAAATGTCTCCAGTCGCGGACTTCGCGATGGTGTAATTGCCTCCGCACCAAACGTTAGAAATATAATAGCTGCTGAGCCCGTCATTCTTGACGGGAGTGGTTTGGTTGGTAGTGTTGCCCAACCCAAGCTGGCCATTGCTGTTGCTTCCCCAAACGTAAACCTCACCGTCCGAAGTAACTGCAACACTGTGATTGTCCCCGCATTGCAAATCAACAATAGAAAGGCCGGTAAGACCTGGGTTCAAGGTCGGCAGAGTTTTGTTAACAGCGTCCCCCAGTCCCAACTGGCCGGTACTGTTAAAGCCCCAAACATAAACATTTCCGTCCGAGTCGAACGCAATGTTGTGATTGGCTCCGCATATTACATCCACGATTTCTAAAAGCGGTGTGCTGAGATTATTGTTTTTAGTAGGCGTATCTATTGGAGAAGTGGTGTTGCCCAGCCCCAACTGACCAGTGTTGTTCAAGCCCAAAACCCAAAAATCTCCGTTCGTATCGCGAATAATTGTGTGGTTGGCTCCGCACCACACATTCAAAATATCAATCCCGCTGAGAACGTTGTTTTTGATTGGCATATTTTTGTTTGCGAGATCTCCCGGCAGTCCAAGCTGGCCATAATCGTTTCTTCCCCATACATAAACATCACCGATTTCAGTGCGCGCTATGACAAAACCGTCTCCGCCCCATATATCCACAATATCAAGCGCACTGAGAGTATTGTTCTTGACGGACCTTGTTCTGTTCGTGTTATCTCCCAGCCCTAACTGACCATAGTTGTTAGCTCCGACAACATAAATATCTCCATCCGTAGAACGTGAAATGGTAAAGCTGGTCCCGCATAATATGTCTGTCATTATCGCGCTGCCGCTGAGGACAAAGTGCTTAGTAGGCACGTTTTGCGCTACGGTACTATTCAAACCAAGCTGGCCAGCGTTGTTCTGGCCCCAGAAGTATACTTCTCCATCCAACGAGAACGCGACATTATAATAAATTCCACCCTGCATACCGGCGATACCAATATCGCCCAGTGTTGTGTTCAGTGTCGGCCTAGGAACTACCGTGGTGGTGGTTCCCAGTCCAAGCACACCTTGGTAGTTATATCCCCAACCGTAAATATCCCCGGCCGTAGTGCGTGCAAAGTTGTAGTTTTCACCTTCGCCTCCCCACCAAATCTCTTCGATATCAAGTCCGCTAAGCGTCGCGTTCAGTGTGGGTGCGGTTACAGCATAAGGAGATGCCGTTGTTGCGGTACCCAGCCCAAGCTCGCCGTACCGGTTATATCCCCAAGCGTAAACATCCCCGCTAGAGTCAAGCGCAAAATTGTAAGTGGTAGCGCCATAGCCTCCGCACCAAATATCCACAATATCCAAAGAGCTGAGGAAGTCGTTTTTGAGAGGGTTCATGCTGTTTGTGGTATTTCCCAGCCCCAATTGGCCATTTGTGTTGGTTCCGACAACATATATATCTCCGTCTCCGGTGCGGACGATCGTATAATTGTTTCCGGCCCATATGTCGGTGATACCGAGGGAGAGGCCAAAGCCGTTGATGAAATAGTTCTTTATCGGCGCGGTTCGGTTGGTAGTGTTATTTAACCCCAGCTGACCGTTTGTGCCAGCGCCCCAAACGTATATATCCCCGTTTGTGTCAAGCACTACGCCGAAATTATTAGTTCCACACCGCAAATCCACGATTCCTCCACCCGCGTTAAGGCTGCTGAGTACATTGTTTTTGACAGGTGTGAATTGAGAAGTAGTGTTACCCAAGCCCAACTGACCGGAACCGTTAAGGCCCCAACCATATATATCCCCGCTCGAAATTGTCACGATAACATGGTTGCTTTCTAACTTCCAATCGATAATATCAAGCCCGCTAAGCGTCGTGTTCAGTGTAGGTGCGGTTACAGCAAAGGGGGTGGTTGCAGTGGCATATCCCAGCCCAAGCTCGCCGTACCGGTTATATCCCCAAGCGTAAATATCGCCGCTCGAGTCAAGCGCAAAGTTATAGCCCGAACCTCCAGACCAAATGTCCACTATATCAAGCGCGCTGAGGGCGTTGTTTTTAACAGGCACCGTTTTACTGACGGTATCTCCCACTCCAAGTTGACCGGCGGTATTCAGTCCGACAACATATATATCCCCGCTTGAATCGCGCGCGATCGTATAGTTATTTCCGGCCCATACGTCGGTAATAGTTCCTGCGCCAAATACAGTACCGTTCACAAAATAGTTCTTGATCGGCGTGGTTTGATTCGCGGTGATATTCAATCCCAGCTGATATGTATTGTTCGCTCCCCAAACATATATATCCCCATTCATGTCAAGTACTACGCCGAAGTTAGTTCCGAATTGCAAATTCGCAATATTAAGACCGCTCAGAATATTGTTTTTGACAGGCGTAAATTTCTGAGTAGCATCTCCCAATCCAAGCGCTCCGCTGGTGTTAATCCCCCAACCATATACATCCCCGCTCGAAATTGTCACGATAACCTGGTTGCTTTCTAACTTCCAATCGATAATATCAAGCCCGCTAAGTATCGGATTCAGTGTAGGTATATTTACAGCAAAGGGGGTGGTTGCAGTGGCATATCCCAGCCCAAGCTCGCCGTACCGGTTATATCCCCAAGCGTAAACATCCCCGCTAGAATCAAGCGCAAAGTTATAGCCTGAGACTCCACACCAAATATCTACGATGTTAAGCGCACTGAGGGTGTCGTTTTTAACAGGCGCCGTTTTGTTGACGGTATCTCCCATTCCAAGTTGACCGGAGGTATTCAGTCCGACAACATATATATCCCCGCTTGAATCGCGCGCAATAGTATAATTGCTTCCGGCCCACACGTCGGTGTAAGCGCCGCCGCTGAGCGCCGCATTCAGGGTCGGCGCAGTTACATTAGTCGTGTTTCCTGTCCACAACTGGCCGTTGCCGTTAAGCCCCCAGGTATAAATATTCCCGGACGAAGTTGTCACGATAACATGACCTGTTCCGAACTGCCAATCGACAATATCAAGTCCGCTAAGCGTCATGTTTTTCGTTGGCGTGGATGTTACTGTAGCGTTGCCCAGTCCCAGTTGGCCGCTGTTATTACGTCCCCAAGCGTATACCGCTCCGTCTGAAGCGCGTGCGAAGTTGTAAGCATTGCCGGCAGTATCGCCTCCGTTGCACCAGATATCCGCGATATCAAGTCCGCTCAGCGTCGGGTTAAGTGTGGGCGTGGTTACAACATAAGGACTTGCTGTGACATATCCCAGGCCGAGTTCGCCGTATCGGTTATATCCCCAAACATAAACATCCCCGCTCGAGGTAAGCGCAATGTTGTAATAGTTGGTAGTCGTGCCGGCGCACCAGACATTTACGATATCCAAAGCGCTGAGAGCAGCGTTTCTGGTAGGTGTGGTCTTGTTGGCTATATCTCCCGTCGCCAGTTGTCCGCTGGTGTTCAGGCCCCAAACATATATATCCCCGTCCGTGCCGCGCGCGATGGTATAGCTGTCTCCGACCCATATATCGGTGAAAGCTGGGATCGGGTTTGAGTTTACGGATAACGCCTCGCTTAAAGTCGGCACTGTGATGTTAGTCGTGTTTCCTGTCCACAACTGGCCGTAGTTGTTTCGTCCCCAAACATAAACATCCCCTGTTGAGGTCGTCGCGATAACATGATTTTCTCCGAACTGCCAATCAGCAATATTAAGGCCGCTAAGCGTCGTATTCTGTGTAGGCGTGGAGGTTACCGTGGTGGTTCCCAGTCCCAACTGGCTGTATCGGTTCCGTCCCCAGGCGTATACAGTTCCGTCTACAGTACGCGCAAAGTTGTAAGCATCGCCAACGCTATCGCCTTTGCACCAAATATCCGCGATATCAAGCCCGCTCAGCGTCGGGTTCTGTGTAGGCGTGGTTACAACATAAGGACTTGCTGTGACATATCCCAGGCCGAGTTCGCCGTATCGGTTATATCCCCAGACATAAATATTACCCGTCGAGGAACGCGCGATGTTGTAACCGCCATCATCGCTGCACCAAACATCCACGATATCCAAGGCGCTGAGCGTCGCATTTCTGGTAGGCCTCAACCTGTTAGTCGTATTTCCCAGCCCTAACTGGCCGTAACTGTTCTGACCCCAAACATATATATCCCCGTCGGTAGTCCGCGCAATGGTATAACTGTTTCCGACCCACATACTGCTGACCGGAGGTATAAATCTAAGATCGGCCAAGTCTTCGTTCAAGGTCGGTACCGTCAGCGCGGTCGTGTTTCCTGTCCACAACTTGCCGTTGGCATTATTTCCCCAGACATATACATCCCCGTCCGTGGTTGTCGCGATAACATGATCATGTTTGTACTGCCAGTCTTCAATATCAAGTTCGCTAAGCACCTCGTTCAGCGTCGGCATGGAGGTTATTGCAGTAGTCCCTAGCCCAAGCACGCTATTGTTGTTCCGTCCCCAAACGTATACATCCCCGTTTGCAGTGAATGCAAAGTTATTAGAATAGTTCCCGTAGCCCTCGCACAAGACCTCCATAATGTCAAGCCCGCTCAACTTCGGGTTCTGGGTAGGCGTAGCAATACCATAACGCGGTACGACGGAGGTGTTGTTGGTAACATAACCCAATCCCAACTCACCGTATCGGTTGCATCCCCAAACGTATACATCCCCATCCGAAGTAAGCGCAATATTGTAACCATAACTGGAGCCGCCTCCGCACCAGACTTCCACGATATCCAAAGCACTGAGAGTACTGTTTTTGGTGAGACTCGTTCTATTAGAGGCATCCCCCAACCCCAACTGGCCGTAGTTGTTTCGCCCCCAAACATAAATATCCCCGTTCTCGGCGCGCGCGATGCCATAATCAGCTCCGCTCCAAATATCGGTAAACTCTATCGGCTCTGTAAAGGGTATGTCTCTTTCTCCCCCAGGGTTGAATAATTCTATACTGTAATCAATAACGCCGCCTTCATTAACCGGAACCGGCGCATACTGCGTGCCGTTATCTTCAATCCCGTTTACCGAAGCGTTCTTCGTTACCCCTACTCTGACGTCATAAAATAATACGATCTCGTTTCTCGCCGGATCTTTCTTGTATATAATGGGATCCAGTGGCTGTCGGTCCGAAGTGATATAAGTATATTCCCCGATCTGGGCTGGCGGGGTTATCATGAATTTATCTGATGAATATGATTTTTCTATGGGATTCTGCGGATTTCCAAGCTCGGATTTCGGATACGCAACAGTCTGCGGATTTGCTATGTCGTCTCCTGTATTTATATCCACAAACCTGACAGTAGCATATGTTTCTTCAGGCGTTGCGTCTGCCACAATCTCGGCGTCCCCATATTCCACAATCGTAAGGATACTGCAATTGTGCCTGTAATATCCGGTAAAAAACCCAAATCCGTTTGCGGTGCTTTGCGGCTCGGGTATATCTGCAACCATCTCACCATTCAGATACATCTTAAAACCGTGGCCCGTTTCATACTGTGCAACTTCAATCTTAAACGCGGGCGTCGTAAGATTGCTGATGCCCGTCATAATCGGACTGCCGATCATGGTACGCGTTGACGCCAGCGTACCAGGATTATAGCTATCGCCATTCATACGTTCGTTTTCAATGTACACAAGTGAAAGTGTGGCCTCGCCGCTTCTTAGCATGCCTTCCATATTACCGCATTTGAGTATCAGCGCGTAGCCGGTGTAATACTCACCGTTAAAACTGCCGTTGAACAGCATGCCGGTTTCAGAGAAGGTATGGAAGTTCATGACAACCGGCCGCATCGTGAACGATATTGATTCAAACCCTGCGGGATAGTCATTTGTGAACGCCAGATCCATGTATGCCGGAATTCCGTACCCGAAAAAGCGGATAGAGTTGGTTTCTGTGTCAAACACCACGTGATTCGGTGTAGCATAACCGTTATATTGTATAGACCTCGCCTGGGTATATGCCTGTTCATACCCGACGTGATCAATAATATAGCTCCATTCCAATGCATCGAGTTCGATTGGGCGGATTATCGCCTCTCCACCCGGTTCCCAGTCATCAAACTGGGACGGATAGTTCCAGATAACAGGATCGACGTCCGGTAATGTGTCGTCATCGTCGTCATCGTCGTCTGCCGCAAATGCATACGGAGTATTGACCGCAACAATACTGATAATGATGACAAGCATCATTATCAGTGCAGTAAGCTTCCTGATCCATTTATGAGTGTATTTAAACTTATATATCATTCTCCGCATAATCTTTTCTCCTTGCCCTCAAGCCACAAATCCGGCGAGAATCGCATCTATACTCTGCAGCGTAGTATCACTAGGCACAGATGCGCTGCCCCACCATGCTACGCGATAATTATCCTGCTTAAGATCTACGGCCTCGCATTTGACTTCGATCCGTAACGTTGCATCAATGTACTCATCTCCCAGATCCTCAGATAACGTTACCTGGGTAAACAGGTTCCGCCCCAAAGTGTTCGTGTCCTGGCCGGGCTCCAATATATGCAGATAGTAATAGTATCCGTCTCCGCCATATAGCCAATTACTTTCATTGATCGTGAAAATCAACTGGTCGCCAAATGACGCAGGCAGCAATGTCCCGTCGTCCGATTCAAATACAGGCAACAACATTACTCTCACCAATCCGCGCTTGTCCCCTACATTGACCGCACCCACTGTCTTGGCAAAACTGTCCCCTTTTCCCGGCGGTGTCGGCGGCTCTTCGAATATATCCAATACCTTTATCCGGAATGTCTGATCCGGCGGTGTCGTTAACTTGTTTACTTTCCTTTCTGACACAACAAACCATGCCAGCGTCGTTCCCACAGTCATCACCGATGCAATCAATATGCACATCAGCAAAATATGTGGCTTTGCTTTTACCGCTCTCTTTGCATCCTTATAGCGCTCTTTCCATTTTTTTATTAATTCTTTCATGAAGGGTTTTCCTCCTTGG
>Ga0209737_10003616_pt1 | contig 10788 bp, 9 predicted proteins | sample TergutCu122P3_FD_187284 | JGI IMG/M metagenome (GOLD analysis project Ga0209737, IMG submission 187284) | Cubitermes ugandensis P3 segment gut microbial communities from Kakamega Forest, Kenya - Cu122 P3 (SPAdes) (version 2) | ecosystem: Host-associated > Arthropoda: Insects > Digestive system >...
TGGTTTAAAGATGGTGAAGCATTTGAAGATCAGCGCGTCCGCAAGCTGATTAGCTGTCCCGTATGCGGTGATTGCACAATACAGATGGTTCCTTCACTGAAGACGTCATTAAGGAAGTCAAGGCAGACGCTTCAGAAGCGAGGCGATCATCCGCAAGAGTTGTCCATGCGAGAGGCATACGGTATCGTTGAAGAGTATATGAACAAGAATTTTGAAGATGTTGGCGATCGCTTTAGTGATATCGCCCTCAAAATTCACCGTGGTTTTGAAGCTCAGAGAAATATAAAGGGAACCACGACACCTGCGGAAGAGGAATCTTTAAGGGAAGAAGGAGTAGAGTTTTTTAAGATTCCTTCGCTTAAATTAGATAGTTAGCAGTAATAAAATCCTATGAAATAAAGGGTATGGATGAAGCGTTGTCCTCATTGACGATGGGGAGAACGCTTTATTTCTCATCTGCTTCTGGTTATTCCAAATGAAAAAATCTTATGCGCAGATCATTGACACCATTGGTAATACCCCCCTGGTAGAAATTCAACGCCTTAATCCCCATAAAAATGTTCGTGTCTTTGCCAAGCTGGAAAGTTTTAATCCCGGCGGCTCCATTAAGGACAGAGTGGCCTTGTTTATGGTGGAAGAGGCAGAAAAACGGGGAGAATTAACAAAGGATAAAATTATCCTTGAGGCTACAAGCGGTAACACAGGGATTGGATTAGCCATGGTAGCTGCCGCCAAGGGGTATCGCCTGTGCGCTATTATGCCTGAATCTGCCAGTGAGGAAAGAAAAAGGATTTTGAAGGCCATGGGGGCGGAGTTAAACTTTACGCCGGCGAGCCTTGGAACGGACGGGGCAATAGAGTTAGCCTATATGCGGATCCGTGAAAATCCTGACCTTTATTTCGGCACAGATCAGTTCAACAATTACGATAACATTAAAGCCCATTATCACGGAACAGCGGAAGAAATCTGGCGCCAGACGGAAGGCGCGGTAACTATGGTGGTTGCCACAATGGGTACCACCGGCACCCTCATGGGCGTATCGAAAAAACTCAAGGAATATGACCGGGATATTCGCATTGTTGGTGTAGAGCCTTATTTGCAGCACAAGATACAGGGTCTTAAAAACATGAAGGAATCCTACCGTCCGGGAATCTACGACAAAAATCTTCTCGATGAAAAGATCAATGTTTCTGATGAAGACGCCTTTTCCATGGCGCGAAAAATGGCTCATGAAGAGGGCATTTTTGTCGGCGGAAGCTCAGGAGCCGCCATGCATGTCGCATTGCAGCAGGCAAAAGAAATGGAGGACGGGTTAATTGTTGTGATTTGCCCTGATGGCGGTGAGCGCTACCTCAGTACGGAGCTGTTTGCCGATAAGGAAAGTACGACTTTGAAAGTGTACAATGCCCTGACGCGGACGAAAACATTCTTCCGGCCTGTCAATCCCGAAATGGTGCTCATGCATTACTGCGGGCCGACGGTCCATGACATTCCCCATATCGGCAGTCTCCGGCGCTTTGTCGTCTCGGATATGATGCGGCGTTATCTGGAATATAAGGGGTATCCCGTCCGGCATATGGTAAATATCATTGATCTTGCCGATCGCTCCATTCGCGGCGCCGAACAGGCCAATATGGACCTGTCTGAGTACACCAAAAAAAACGCAGCGGCTTTTTTGCATGACATGGACGTGCTCAATGTTAAAATGGGAGACGATTATCCCTATGCCAGCGACAGCGTTGCCGAGATGATCAATTTGGTGGAAAAACTCGTGGAGAAAGGCTTTGCCTACGAAAAACTGCGTTCTGTTTACTTTGATATTTCCAAGCTGCAAGACTATGGCAGTCTTTCCAATGTTGATTTGAAACGGGTTAAACATGGCGTGACGGTAGACCTTGACGACTACGAAAAGGATAGTCCCGGAGACTTTACCCTCTTGAAACGAGCGACTCTCAGCGAACTCAAGAAAGGGATTTATTTTCAGACCCGCTGGGGAAGTATCAGGCCAAGCTGGCACCTGGAATGCGCCGCCATGTCCATGGCTTCCCTTGGCGATACCTTTGATATTCATTCCAGCGGCAACGATATTCTCTTTCCCCACTGTGAAAACGTGATGGCCATTGGCAAGGCGGCTACCGGAAAACCGCCGGCCAATTACTGGCTTAACACCGACCTTGTCATGGTTGATGGGAAAAAGATGTCTCGCTCCCTGGAAAATACGGTTACCATCAGCGATTTGCAGGAAAGAGGATTTTCCGGAAAGGATATTCGCTTTTTCCTTATGGGCTTACATTATCGCAAATTGTTAAATTTTTCCTGGCACGCCCTGGAAACGGCGCAAAACACCGTTAAAAAAATTGACAGGTTTGTGCAAAGACTGAAAATCTCCGGTGAAGGCGGAGGATTTCCGGAAATTGATCAATTCCTGTATGAGCTTAACAAGCGTTTTACAGATGAAATGGATGATGATTTCAATATTTCCGGCGCCCTTACCGCTTTTTTTGAATTTATGAAGCGTACCAATCCTTTACTGGCAAAAGATATGCTTAGCCGAAAAGAAAAAGAACGGGTTATCACAACTGTCGAAAGGATAAATTCCGTTTTGGGCGTCATGACCATTGACCAGGGCCAGCTTTCCGAGGAAGCGGCGCGGCTTTTGCGGGAGCGAAAGATTTTGCGTGATCAGGAGAATTGGCAGGCCGCCGATGAAATACGTAAAAAATTAGCCGATATGGGAATTACCGTTTCGGATCATCCCTCCGGAATGACGTGGATGATTAATTAATGTCTTTGGCTGCCCCCCTTTTTGTATTGACCCAGATTCCACGTTAGAGTATGAGGTTAGTTGTACTAAGCGTAACGCTGTGTCATTCTGGACGCTAGAGCATTTTGCGCTTTATTTGTCTCATATTATTGCCTTCGACAACTTCGACAGGCTCAGTTACCTAAGGCAACAATATTCATATCTGACAAAAGATATTTAACGGAATTTGCGGAAGATGCGTAATGAATGAAGATATTTGTGTTCCTGTGATGGTTTTACCGGGACAGGATGACTTGAACCTGCCTCGGTATATGACGCCCTTTGCCGCCGGTATGGATGTGTGCGCTGCCGTGGAAAATGTTGAAATCATTCCTCCCGGGGCATGGAAAAAAATCCCTGCCGGATTTGCCATCTCTCTTCCCCAGGGATATGAAGGTCAGATAAGGCCCCGAAGCGGTCTGGCCATGACATCCGGGGTAACGGTATTGAATGCGCCGGGAACCATTGATGCTGATTATCGGGGAGAAATAGGAATCATTCTGATCAACCATGGCCCAAAACCGTTTGAGGTGAAACGGGGCGACCGGATTGCTCAGCTTGTTATTCAACCTGTTTGCCGGTGCGTTTGGCAAAAGAGGTCTTGTCTTGACGATACGGAAAGAGGTGCGGGAGGATTCGGGCATACCCGTCTTGATTAAAAACTGTAGTCATTAACAGGAAAAATTATATTTTCGTGTGAAGGATTCTTTTACCGGAGTTGATTGCGATGAAGGGAAACAAAGTTCAAAAAACGATTAAGGAAATCAACGAAAAAATAAAGCAGGGCAAAGCCGTTGTTGTGACAGCGGAAGAGATGATTGACATTGTGGCAAGGCACGGTGATGTCGGTGCGGCAAAACGTGTTGATGTTGTCACAACAGGGACTTTCAGTCCCATGTGTTCCTCAGGCGCTTTTTTGAATTTTGGTCACACATCGCCCCGTATCCGGGCGACAAAGGTTTGGATCAACGATGTTCCTGCCTATGGCGGAATTGCGGCGGTAGACTGTTACCTTGGAGTGACGGAGGTTGTCGAAGGCGATCCTCTTAACAGCGTTTATCCCGGCGAATTTCGCTACGGGGGAGGACATGTCATTGAAGACCTTGTGAACGGCAAGGTTGTCCATTTGAGGGCCGAAGGATACGGCACGGATTGTTACCCGGCGCGGAAAGTAGATAAAAAAATGACTCTCAACGGATTTAAGGATGCCATCCTGTTTAATCCGCGAAACGCCTACCAGAACTATAACTGCGCCGTGAATATGTCTGATCGGACGATTTATACCTACATGGGCATGTTGCGCCCCAAGATGGCCAATGCGAGTTATGCAACTTCGGGACAGCTTAGCCCCCTTTTTAATGATCCGTTTTATAAAACATTGGGGATCGGAACCAAGATTTTTCTTGGCGGTGCGGAAGGGTTTATTGCCTGGCCGGGGACACAGCATAACCCCCTTGTTCCCAGAAGAGAAAACGGTACTCCTACGGGAGGCGCCGGAACCATTGCCACCATTGGCAATCTTAAAAAGATGACGCCGGAATGGTTGGTAGGCGCCAGTTTCTCCGGGTACGGCGTATCACTTTATGTAGGCATCGGTGTTCCCATTCCCGTACTTAATGAGGAAATGGCGCGCTATACTGCCGTTAAAGACGAAGATATTTATACTCAAGTATTTGATTATAGTATGGATTATCCCAAGGGAGAAGGGCAAAGCCTTGGTGAAGTCAGTTACAAGGAGCTAAGAAGCGGCACCATCACCTTAAAAGGGAAAAAGATTGCGACGGCGCCTTTATCCAGCTATTACAAAGCCAGAAAGATCGCCAATATACTTAAAGAGTGGATCGAAAAAGGTGATTTTTTGTTGGGAGAACCACAACAACTGCTCTCTTCCGACTGATTTAAGTTGCAGATACGTAAAAAATCTGCGTCTGTATGCAACTTATGAAGTAAAGTCGCAAGGGTCAAACCTTTGACCTGCGTGATAACAGTTATTTGACAAAAATGGCATGTTTTATGTCCGTTTCTTTCCTGTCTGCATTAATTGGGATGTATGCAGGGAATTTAACTTCCTCTTTTGGGGGCCTGTTGTAAAGGATTGCGACGTGGGAAAAGTTGGTCCATACATCGCTGTATTTGTTCTTCTTATCGGATTGATGATCACTTTCGGTGATCGTGGTCTTTGGGACAGCTATGCCATGGAGCAGAAGCTCCGTGACGTACAGAAGGCCAATCAAGCCATTACAGAGGATAATGCGTCCCTGGAAAAGGAAATAGCTCTTCTTCAATCTAATCTCCCCTACATAGAAATGATCGCTCGCAATGAGCTGGGCATGGTAAAAGAAGGGGATGTTGTTTTCCGGATTTCACGATAATTCCATAAAATTTTCTCATTATTGATCTGTGGCTTGAAAGTTGCTTAGGAAAAAGCAGTTTTCCTTTGGGTGTGCTTAATCAGAAGGGAAAGAGGTTGTTTCGGTTAAAGTTTATTTAGTAAAAACAAACAAAACAGGTTAAACGGTGATTTAATGGGATTGTTTTCATCAAAGAAGAAACTGGCAGCCCTTGATATAGGGGCAAGTTCTCTGAAGTTAGCGGAGGTGGACAAGACCTCCAAAGGTTATGTGCTGCATAGTTATCACCAGCTTCCTCTTCCCAAAGGGATTGTTAATGAGGGAGTTTTAGAAGACCCGCAAGCCCTGACCGCAAAGATTAAAGAACTTGTCAACCTTTCCAAAGTCAAGCGGCGTGGTGTTGTCGTAGCTCTTTCCGGAAACATGGTGATATCTCAAAAGGTTTCGTTTGCGACGATGAGTTCCAATGAATTGCGAGAGCTTATTCAGGACGAGGCGAGTAAATACCTTCCTTTTGACAACATGGCCGATGTGAACTACGATTTTCAAATTCTTGGGAGAAATGAATTTAACGCCAATCAAATGGATGTGATGCTTGTCGCGGCAAAGACAGATGTTGTGGAGCGGTTCGTCAATGCGATCCAAAATGCCGGGTTACAGCCTGCGATCATGGATGTTGATTCTTTTGCCCTCGAAACAATGTATGAGGAAAATTACGATTTTGGAAAAGATGAAATCGTTGCCCTCGTGAATATTGGTGCAAGCGTTACCAATATCAATATTGTTAAAAATGGAGGATCCATTCTCCGTCGTGATTTTACTATGGCAGGTTATGATATTACAGCGGATCTGCAAAGTAATATGGGATTGTCCAGTTTTGAAGAGGCGGAATTTAGAAAGATTGAAGGCCCCGGATACGACGAACCCGCTGACCCCTTTAAGGAAAATATTCTTGGCGCTGCGGAGCCTGTCTTGCAGGAGATCGAAAGATCCATTGATTATTTTCGTTCTACTGTCGGCGGAGGAGAAATCAGCATGATTCTTCTGTCGGGAGGATCCGCCGGCCTGTTTGGTCTTAAAGAGGCGTTGTCACAACGCTTAAACATCAAGACAGAGATTGTGAATCCTTTTAAGCATATAACATACAGCAAAAAGCAATTCACAGACGAAGAAATGGAAAAAATCGGCCCTGCGGCGGCTGTATGTGTGGGCTTGGCCCTGAGAATGGTAGGTGACAAATGATAAGGATTAATCTGCTTCCCTATCATGAAGCGAAAAAGAAGGCTGGAAAAGCCAAAGAGGTTATAATTTTTCTGGCAATAACGATTATTTTTTCCGGTGTTATTCTCCTTTACCACAGCTATATGTTCGCCAGTATTAAGGATCTGGAGCAGAAGGTTTTGGTAGACAAAAATCGTGTAGCTGAGCTGGATAAAGTTGTGGGAACCATAAAGGAATTCCAGGAGAGCAAGGCCATTTTGGAGAACAAGATCGGCGTCATCGAAAAGCTGGAGGCAGGACGGGAATTTCCTGTTTTCATGTTCCAACAATTAACCTCCATTATACCGGGAAGTGATCTTTCCCTGAATACCGTTTCTCAATCAGGAAGCTCCCTGTCCCTTGACGGAATAGCAAGAAATCCGACAACAGTCGCTCAGTTCATGAAAAGTTTGGAATTGCTGCCGTTTGTTGTTTCCGTGGATCTTGATTCCTCAAGGCAGGAGGAAGTGTCCGGAGGGACGAAAATACAGGTTTTTAAAATAAGATGTGCCATTAAGAAAGGGTAAAGCAATGGCTATTACTGGTGATGATCTGAAAAGACTTTCGTTAAAAACGAAGATAAGCTTAATGTTGCTTCTGTTTTGTCTTGCCGGCTATTTTTATTACATGTTCTATCTGCAGGATGCTTGGGCAAAAAAAGAAAACTTGACGGCTCAATCAATTAAGCTGCAGGAAGAAGTGCGGTCAAAAGAGAAAATAGCAGCGGATATAGAGAAGTTTAAGGCGGATCTTGAATCTCTCGAAAAGGAATTTCAAGTTGCCTTGCAAAAATTACCGGATGGAAAAGAAATTCCCCTTCTCCTTGAATCTATCTCGGTGGAAGGACGTAATTCCGGAATTGAATTCCTTCTCTTTGAGCCTGTTCCCATTATTCCAAGGGTGGTTGAGACGCAAAATGTACAAAAAACGGGAGCGCCTCCTCCACCGGCGATTGAAGAATTTTACCAGGAGATTCCTGTGCGCGTCAGGATTGTAGGGACTTATGACGACACGCTGGAATTTATGCAAAGAGTATCGCGATTGCCAAGAATTATTAATGTTGAGGATTTGGTTGTAGGTGGGGATAGCGGTAGGGGCGGCAGAACGCCGGCGCCGGCGTCTGGCAGGCTTATTACATCCTGTGTTCTTAAAACCTATATGTTTTTAGAGAAATAGTAAGCAAGGAAAAGGGAGTTATATGATGCCGAAATTAATTTGGAAACCACGAAAAACATTGACATCGTATCTTGCTGTCTTGGTTGTCACCGTATATCTGACAATCGCGGCCTTTCCTGCGCTGGCGGAAGAAGTTAATTCTCCCCCTGCACAAAGGGATTTCACCACCCCTGTTACTCCGTCGGGTGGTCCTGGGGCAAAGGATCCTTTTAAACCGTTTATTGATACAGGGGTGGACGTCACCAAGCAAAAAGCAAAGGCAACTCCTATTTCGCCCCTGCAACGGCAAGATATTTCCATGTTCACTGTTGTGGGGATTACCGGAAGCGATCGAGACGGGTGGAAAGCTGTTGTTGAGGACGGAGAGAAGAAATTTTATGTCCTCAAAGAGGGTATGCTCATCGGCCTTGGCGAAGGACGCGTTTCGCAGATTAGAGCGGACAGAGTGGTTGTTGCGGTTAAAGACCCCGATGTAAGGGGAAGAGTAAATCATATTACCATGAGGTTGCACAAAGATACTGTTGAGGAAGCACCATGAAAAAGAGAAAACTGGGATTTATTGTTTTGCTGGTATTGTTGGGTTCGTTAATTTGTCTTTCTGGTTCTTTTGCGAATCCCGTTGTAAACACCGCTTCCGTTGACAACGGAGGGGAAACAATCCTTTTAAGGAATGTGATGTTTGAACGGCTGCCGGGACGAGAAAGGGTGACGCTGTTTTTCTCCGCCGAATCCGGTGCAATGATTGAGACGCAAAGCCCTTTCAGTGTCATGGCTATTATGGCCAACACAGTGGTCAGCGAAGATGTCAAGCGCGGCCTGAGCGATAAAAGACTGGATAATATCCTCAGGGCGTCGGTGATCCAAAAGGATCGGGATGGTCAGCCCTGGAGCTATATGACCATTGACATGCGTGAACGTGTGCCTTACATGATTCGTAAGGATGGTGGACGCGTTCAGATTGATTTCAATGTTTCCCGTCTTGGCCGAGGACAGCAAATCGCTGGCGGCGATGAGATGGCTTCCCGGGCAGAGGCAAGTCAGGCCGACTCGTCAAGACTCATCAGTATTGATTTTCAGGATGCAAATATTAAGAGTGTCTTCCGTCTTCTTGCAGAGGCTGGCAACGTCAATATCGTTTCCGGCGATGATGTGAAAGGAACGGTTACACTGTCTGTAAAGCGCGTGACGTGGCGTCAGGCCTTTGATACGGTAATTGCCCTGAACAGCCTTGGCGTACATGAAGAGGGGAATGTCCTTGTTGTCAAAACCCTGGAGAGAATAAGAAAAGATGCCGATACGGAACGTGCGGAAGCGCAGAAGCTGGTTGACATAAAAAGGTTTAAAGAAGACGAGGAGCAGAAGAGGTTGGTAAAGGATGGCAAGCTGCCCCAGATTTCCATAGAGGCCAGAATTGTAGAAGTGACCAAAACCGGTTCCAAGGAACTTGGTATTCTTTGGAATGTGGCCAATAAGGATGGGCATTGGGGCCATGTCTCTGGAAATCAGGCTATGCAGCCAGGGGGAACTACTGCTGGATTGTCGCCGGCACAATGGTTTCTTGGTGCTGACAAAAATGAAAAACCTGTTATTGCAACGCCTTGGCCTAATTTGGCGACATCAACAATACCTGCCGTTGGTGTGATTTATTCCACGGCCCACCATCTCCTCATGGCAAAATTGGAGGCCCTGGAAACATCGGGAGAAGGGAAAATTATTTCTTCGCCTAAGGTAACGACAGTGAATAATGAAAAGGCAAAGATCGGCCAGGGCGAGGAAATTCCCTATGCCACTCGTGACAAGGACGGCACGGTGACGATAGAAATGAAAGACGCCAAACTGGAGTTGGAGGTAACGCCTAGTATCACTTCGGAGGGCAAAATCTCCATGCAGGTCAGGTGCGAGAGTAAATTTGCCGACTGGAATAAGACGAATAACAACAACGAAAATCCGCCCCTTATTTCCAGCAATGTGGAATCCAAAGTGGTTGTCAGGGATGGCGATACGATTGTCCTGGGAGGAATCATGAAGGTCATGACAAGCAAAAACATGACTGGCGTACCTTGGCTCAACAGAGTACCCGTATTGGGATGGTTCTTCAAGAGGACAAATGATACGCTGGAAGAAAGGGAGCTGTTGATTTTTGTTACCCCGCGCGTCATCAGAGACGTAGCATGGAATTAATTGAAAGTTAGACTTTCATAACCTTTGCAGGGGCAGATGCTTGATTGAGGTATCTGCCCCTTCTGTTTTTTTAATTTAAGTTATCAAAATCCTATTCCTGCAGCAGATTGACAAGGCGATTGACGGTTTTTTCCGCCAGCTGCATATCCTTGATGGATTGATGGCAGCTCATGTCGTAGGAAATGGGCGTGACGGTGATCATCCCTCTGGAGAGAAGGGAGATATCGGTATCGTCAGCTTCGTGGTCAGAGGGGCGAGTCTCTCCTGTGAGCCAGTAGTAGGTATTACTACGGGGATCCGTTCGTTTGTCGAACTTTTCCACGAAACGCGCCCGCCCTTGCTTGGCCAGGGTAACGCCTTTGATTTTGCTTTCCGGTAAGGCGGGCACGTTGACGTTTAAGGCCACTCCTGCAGGGGGATTCTCCGCGAAAAAGCGTACTATTTTACGGGCGAAACGTGCGGCAAAGGCAAAATCTCCCTCATCGCCGAAGTCCAGGGAAATTGCCAGGGAGGGAACACCCATGATCAGACCTTCCACGGCGGCGGCGACGGTGCCTGAATAAATGATATTGATACCGAGGTTGGCGCCCATATTAATGCCCGATACGACCATATCCACGGGCCCGTCTGCCAGTTCGCTGATTCCCAGTTTGACGCAGTCGGCGGGAGTGCCGCTGACGGCATAGCCGATTTCCGCTCCGTCTTTTCGGGCTTTGCGCGCCATAACAGGCCGAAACAGGGTGATGGCATGGCCTGTGCCGCTTTGTTCCGCTTCCGGAGCCACGACCAGACAGTCCGCATCCTGGGATAATTCCTGATACAACGCCCGGAGGCCCTTGGCATAAATGCCGTCATCATTGGTTAAAAGATACTGTTTTCTCGCCACAGGCTTTCCTCGTCCTTTACATTTTTCTGTCAGTCCGCGTCCGGATAATGAAAACTTTTTATCCATACCATTTTCCTGTCGGGAAAACCAGCATGGTATCATCTGAAAGGGCGTCAGGCAGTAAACAAAAC
>Ga0209737_10003617_pt1 | contig 10787 bp, 13 predicted proteins | sample TergutCu122P3_FD_187284 | JGI IMG/M metagenome (GOLD analysis project Ga0209737, IMG submission 187284) | Cubitermes ugandensis P3 segment gut microbial communities from Kakamega Forest, Kenya - Cu122 P3 (SPAdes) (version 2) | ecosystem: Host-associated > Arthropoda: Insects > Digestive system...
CCTTTTCGAGCAAAACAAAGATTAATATACATTATTTTTCGTCGCTATCCTACAAATTTTAAACGCCATTTTTCGACATTTTCATTCCGCCCTTGACACTTAAATGACCCCGAAAGTTCGGACAAGTATAATCCGTTTCGTGGTAGGCCAGCGATGATAAAAGATATGCTCATCAATATGACAGACTGGTCGGAAGAACATTATAAATTAAATACGGAAAGATATTTACAGAGGGTCATCACGACTTTGTATAAATATGATGTGGATTTATCGTTTAAAAATATAATCAAGTGCATACCGACGAAAACATTTATAAAAATAAGCGGTGAACTTGTGAAAAGAGAGGTTATATCGAAAGAGGAACATTTGGAAAATATTAATATAGCAGAGGCGAGCGGAAAAATTGCCGAAAATGCGGCGGCAAGGTTCGGGACAATAGCAGAAAGTGAAATCGGTACGATTTTTGATGTTTCTGGGGTTGATATATACACGGCATTTCAAGAGGGGGCAATCATATTATTTATATTGAATCCGTTGGTTTATCCCGAAATCTCGCCATTGTTCGGGCGATTGGTGTTGATTGACAGTAAAAAAGCTGTCAGTAAATTGTTTGGGGGTGAACAACGCATATTTTTTCTTTTTGATGAAATCAATGTGTATGCTTCATCTACTTTGCTTGACTTGGTGAATAAGTCAAGGTCGGCGAATGTGACTTGTATTTTGGCGACACAGAGTTTGTCAGATTTAGATTTTGCGAATGGTGAATATTTTAAGGAACAGATTATAGAAAATTGCAATAATTATATTGTTCTCCGTCAAAATAGTGCGGTAAATGCGGAAAAATGGGCGAATATTTTGGGTACACGCAGTAAACTTGATGTGACATTCCAGATAACAAACCGAGAGGGGCGATATAATGAAGATACAGGGTACGGCTCGGCAAGGCGTGTGCGAGAATTTTTGTATCACCCAGACGAGATAAAAACATTTGGCACAGGAAAAGGGATTTTCATGTGCAAAGATGATAACGTACATAGTAAAATCATAATAAATAAACCGTTTTAATGATATTAGGAGTGCTGATTATGAAAAAAAAAAGAAGAAGAAAAAGTATAAATATACTATAATGCGGATTGAAAATATGTTCAGAAATAATTATCTGTATTTTATATGGGGAATATTTTATTTTTTCGCGACATGGCTGACGTTAGGTGCAAATTCTATGAGTTTTGGCATTACACTTATGGCATATGCTATTTCTTTGACAATGGCATTTTCGGATGCTGGTGAAATGATATTGCGGTTTATAGAGAGGGTTCGAGCGTTAGAGACGAAACGGGAAAAATATTACCTGATACCAATGTTTGATGATGTTTACAAAAGTGCAATCAAAAAATTCCCGAAGTTGAGACGAGATATTGATATATATATAGTTGATACTATGATAATTAATGCTTATGCACTTGGACGAAATACGGTAGCTGTGACAAAAGGAGCAATCGACAGTTTATCAGAGGAAGAATTGAAAGGCTTTATTGCTCACGAAATCGGACATATTGCACACGGAGATACAATAGCGTTATTATTGACAGTTATAGGGAACGGGATATTTACCTTAGTGGTGATGTGTGCTCAGTTTGCGTTGAACATAATAAATTCTATGGTAGATAGACGGGGACTGGTAGGGGCTGCGTTGGGATTTATGAAAATATTTTTTAATATAGTATTGTTTTATTTTTACTATATCGGGCAGTTTATTTTATCGATAAACAGCAGAAAAAATGAATATGCAGCAGACGCATTCGCTTTCGACATCGGGTACGGTGACGATTTAGTGAGTGCGTTATATATTTTACAGGATATGCGTATTTCAGATAATGGAAAGTTAGTAGATAGGCTATGTGCAAGTCACCCACATATAGCTAAAAGAATTGGTACGCTTGAACGTATGATTGACGATGAGGACGAAATATAGAGGGGGGCAAGCAATTATACAGACGAACAGAAAACCTTGTCAAGGTCGGGTAAGTATTTTCAAAAAAATTTTCATAGCCACGGGCGTAACACATAGAAAATATATTTGAAAATCTCCACCCTTAGCCTTGACAAGGTTTTCTGTTCGTTGTGCCTGTAAGGTAGCCCCCCCTGATTGGTGCGGGTCGTGCCAATGTAGTATTTTTTCGGGTAGTTCTTTTGGGATAAGGAAGAAAAGAAAAACACCCGGATTTTACAAAACAAAAAAAGGCTTGTCAAGTACCGGGTAGTATTTACAAAAAATTTTTCTATGCCACAGGCGTAACACATAGAAAATTTTTTTGAAAATCTCCACCCTCGATTACATCGTACTTGACAAGCCTTTTTTTGTTTTGTTTGCGAAAGCTAGTTTTTCTTTATTTTCTTTTTTTTAGTTTTTTCTTTTGTTTCTTTTTCAGAATGTCCCCCGTTTTGAAAAAGTAATTATATAAAGTAAAAAATTGAAAATTAATTTTCAAAAATAGTAAGAAAAGGAGAAATCGAAATGAACGGACAAGTAACAATACAAAGTGCGATTGATGAATTACAGAGGAATTTCAAAAAGTTAAACGAAAGACATTTTAACGGAGAGTTGGAGCGACCAGTTATAACCATTCTAACAGACAGTACATCAGGAGCTTATGGCTGGATTTCACTAAATAAAGTATGGAGCAGTAAAGACAATGCGTGGTTTCGTGAAATTAACCTATGTGCCAAATATCTGAACAGACCGCCAGAGTTAGTCATTACAACGCTACTGCATGAAATGTGCCATTTATATAATATACAAAATGGCATACAGGACACGAGCAGAGGGGGAACATATCACAATGTCAAGTTTAAGGAGACAGCCGAAAAAAGCGGGCTGATTGTAGAAAAGAATGATAAATATGGCTATTGTGTAACAACGCCATCTCCAGAGCTGATAGAGTACGTAAAAGAGAATTGCCGTGCCGGTTGTTTCAAGCTGAACAGAATGAAAACATACAAAGACGGAACGCCGAAAACAACGACGAAAGGCGAGGATGGCAAGGAAAAGACGACAAGCAGGACAAAGCAGTCTATGAAAAAATATAGCTGTCCCAAATGCGATTTAATTATACGAGCTTCAAAAGACATAACAGGTAAATTGATGTGTGTTGACTGTAACGAGATATTGATTGAAAATTAATTTTCAAAAAAATAAAAAAGTAGTTTAATCGCTACTTTTTTATTTTTTGTATAATTTTTTAAAAATTTATGATATACTATTTTATGAGGATTTAAAATTAATCAAATTTAAGGGGGAATTAAGTTGACAAATATAGAATTGATGAATTACTGGATAGAAAGTTCAGATGATGATTATAAGGTTATGAAAAAGTTATATGCTTCGGCAGATTATTCATGGTGTCTGTTTATAGGGCATTTGGTAATAGAAAAATTGGTAAAAGCCATATATGCAAAAAACATTCCTGATAATCCATATGCTCCTAAAATACACAATATAATAACGCTCGCCAAACAATGCAATTTAGAATTAGACGAGGAAAAAACAGAATTATTCGGAACAATAAACACTTTTAATATAGGGGCAAGATATGATGATTATACGAAAGAATTTCAAAATAAATGCACAGAAGAATATACAGAAAAGCAAATCAATAATATAGAGGAGATAAGGACATGGTTAAAAGAACAGTTGATATAGAGATATTAAATTCCATAGAAAAATATATTGAGGAAATAAGCAAATATTATAAGATAGATGCTGTTATTTTGTTCGGGTCATATGCCAACGGAACAAATACAACCGATAGTGATATAGATATAGCTGTTATATCAAGTGATATTAAAGATAGGCTTGACGACATGGCTAAGTTAATGAGTTTAACATGGAATATAGATGTCAGGATAGAGCCGCACCCAATAAGGACAGAGGAGTTCAGAGAAAATGAAACACCGTTTATAGACGAAATCATAAAAACAGGAATAGAATTATATGCGGCGTAAATGAAAACATATGAGGTCGATTATGGAAAATAAAAAGCAAGAATTAAAAGAAGAGAGGATAGAAGATTATGAAAAATGGCGAAAAGAAAATTTATTTAAGGATATGACGATAGAAGAAATAAGCAAGGAAGCAATGGAATATATGAATCGCCAGCAAAAGATAAAAAAGAACATGGATAGTGATGGAAACGGAGACTTTACCGAAGAAAGGCAAAACATGGATATAACCAGAGACGAATTTCTAAAATACGCAGCAGAGCATGGAGAAACGATATAGAGTTAATAGACAAAAAATATCTGTAATGGTACAGATATTTTTTGTGGCTAAAATCGTTGAGTTCAACAAAATGATTTTTTTGCGGAATTGGGAAAATCCTTAAAAGTCCCATTCTACCGTATTTTTTATTTTTGTGTATGGCTGATAATGCGAAAATAGATAAAAATTCATAAAATAGTCATGTATTGATTTATATTTATTTATAAAAAATTCGTATTTTCAATTTTTATAAAATAATCAACTTATATATTTTCTTATTTATTTATTAATTTATTTTCTTATATATAACGTAATATTATAAAAATTAGATAATATATTAATTAATATATTATCTATTATATTACAAAATAAATTAATTTAAAATTTAGAATTACATAATTTTAATAAAATTTTTACTGAATAATAACATCTTATATATTTGTTAATTTATTTTCTAATATATAATTTAATAATAAAAATTAAGTAATATATTAATTATTATATTATAAAATAAATTAATGAAAGGGTGTATATATTGGCAAGAGTTACAGTTGTTATAAATCAAAAAGGCGGGGTAGGTAAAACAACCACAGCACATGCGTTAAGTACAGGATTAATTAAAAGGGGGCATAAAGTTCTTGTGGTCGATATAGACCCACAGGGGAATATAAGTCATACAATGCAAGCTGACGTAAACGGTAAAGGCTTATACGAGGCTATGAAAGAAGAATTGCCGACAATAGAAGTGATACAGAAAACACCGCAAGGGGACATACTGCCGTCAACACTCTTATTGACGGCTGCCGATATGGAATTTGTAAGCACAGGCAGGGAATATATTTTAGAAACGGTTTTAGAGAGCGTAAAAAATCATTATGATTATATTGTTATAGACAGTCCCCCACAGTTGGGTATTTTAACAATAAATGGGCTTGTAGCTTCTGACGATATTATAATACCGATGACAGCCGACATTTACAGTTTACAGGGATTAAATCAATTATACAGCACAGTTAATAAGGTGAAAAAATTCTGTAAAAAAGATATTATGATTGCAGGGTTGCTTTTGACCCGTTATAACGATAGAACAATATTAAGCAGAGATTTAAAAGAAACCATAGAAAATAAGGCAAGAGAGCTAAACAGCAAATTATATAATACGATAATCCGTGAGGGTGTAAGTATAAGGGAAGCCCAGACAGCAAGGCAGAGTATTTTTGATTATGCCCCAAAAAGCAATTCTGCAATGGATTATATGGATTTTATTTTAGAATATTTAAACAATGAAAGAAAGGTGTAAAAAAATGGCAAAAAAGAATTTTAAGAGCGATATAGAGGGAGCAGATAAACTTTTTAGTGCGAACGATAAAGCAGAAAACAAAGAAGATGTAACTGAGGATAATGCAATAAATAATACATTAACTAATACATTAATTAATACAAAAAATAGTATATTAGATAATATATTAACTAATATAAAAGAAGAACCAAAGGGCAAAAACTATACATTTTACCTTAGTAATGAGGTTGCGACAGCAGTTATGGCGACAGCGAAAAAAAGTAAAATCAGCAATTCAAAACTGGTTGATAACATCTTGAAAAAAATTTTGTTGGAAGATTAAATTTAGGGGAAATAAAAAAAATAGAGAGCGATATTTTTATTTACTATAAATTCACATAATGATATAGAAAAAAACTGTATGGCATGGTATTCTACAATAAATATAACGGTAGAGAATGGACAAAAAAATAAATAGTTGGCAAACATTATCACACGTCCCAACTATTTATTTGCCCAATAAAAAAGTATTTAGATACTTTATTATTTGCAGGAATTTCATCTGCTTATATATAATACCATACCTCTAATTACTTTTTCATTGGTTTTTAATAAACAAAGTGTGAATAAATTAAGAGAGGTATATTTTTATGGAAAAACTTAATGTTCCAAATTTCAAAGCAAGTCGGGCAATATCCTATACGTTCTATCAGATACCAAAGGAACTGATAACCAATAAACTCTTTAAGGAAATAGACTATGGTTCAAAAATACTGTATGGGCTTCTGTTGAACAGAGTTAGTCTGTCGGCACAGAACCCAGACTTCATAGACAAAAACGGAGATGTCTATGTAATCTATACGATAGAGCAAATTATGGAAGATATGTCGTGTAGCAAGCCAACGGCAGTGAATATGCTCAAACAGTTAGACAATATCGGCTTAATAGAGAAACACAGACAGGGGCAGGGTAAGCCGTCAATGATATATGTAAAAGACTTTGGGGCGGTCGATTTTATGAAGTCAAAAAAATTGACTTCTGAGAGTAAAAAAAATAAACTCGAAGAAGTAAAAAAAATTGACCGTAGTAATAATGATAATAGAAAGAATAATCTTAGAAAGAATGATATATCTATCTATCCAACGCAGGACGAAGCCGTAGCCGATAAACAAGAGCCGGCAGAGGCAGAAACGATTGATATGATAGATAATACAAAAAAAGAAACGATAAGAGAAACGGTAGCAGATAAAATCTGCTTAGGAGATTTAGTAATTGAATATCCCGACAAAAAAGAAAAAATAATGGAGCTATACCAAATGATTTGTGACGTGTTGGCAGGGGATAAAGCCGATACAATCAGGATTGCGAAAAAGCAAATACCGATTGCCACGGTAAAACGAGCATTTGCCAGTCTTGACAAGTCACATATCATATATGTTTTAGGGTGTTTGGAGAAAAACGGAAATAATATAAATAACAATGCCAAAGGGTATATCATCACGGCATTGTTCAACAGCATACATTCTATCGGGTATTATAAGCCCAATAGTCAATCAGCATTTTCAGATAATGCAAATTCAAAACCCAAAGTAAAATACGATGACGAATTTTTCACGAAGTTGGTAAGAAAGAGTTTGAGATTTTAAGAATAAAAAAATTCTGCTTGAATAATTATTGCCTATGGGGGCTTAAATGTCGAAAGAGAAAAAAGCAGATATTACATATTTTTATAATGCAAATGGAAAAACATTAAAAGAATTAATAGAAAATGTTTTTAAAAATTATATATTAAATAAAATATAATCACGGTTAATTTCAGATTTGACTATTCTGATATGTTGTAATACAATGATTATTAACAAGTGATTACTTAAAAGGAGGCTTAAATGCAAATAGGCTTTGTAAGTAATCAAGTATTTAATGTTGGGTTATATATTAGGTTATCGAAAGAGGACGGTGATTTAAAAGAAAGCGAAAGTGTTATAAATCAAAAAAGTTTATTAATCAATTATGTTAGGGAGAAAGAATTTAGATTGGTTGATATTTATATTGATGACGGTTATAGTGGGCTTAGTTTTGATAGACCTGCATTTAATAAAATGATTGAGGACATAGAAAATAAAAAAATAAATATGGTAATTACAAAAGATTTGTCAAGATTGCGGTCGTGATTATATACAGGTCGGCGAATATACTGAAAGATATTTTCCAGAGCATAGTGTGCGATATGTTTCTGTTATAGACAATATAGACACAGGCATAGAGAGTAGTATTAACGATATAACACCATTTAAAGCAATTTTAAACGATATGTACGCAAAAGACATTTCTAAAAAGATACAAGCCATATTCAAAGATAAAATGCAAAAAGGGGAATATCTCGGCTCAAGAATACCATTTGGATATAAAAAATCTGAAACAGACAAAAATAAACTGGAAATCGACAAACGTTATGCCCCATATATTAAGTTTATGTTTGAAAAATATTTGGAAGGCTTAACCATTAAGTTAATTGCATATGAATTATCTAAAATGGAAATTCCGACACCTGCGACAATACATAAATTAAAACTGAAACAAACGGCTACTTCAAATTTGTGGAAATCGTCAGTAGTTGAAAGGATTCTTAAAAATGAAGTATATATAGGGAATACAATTCAAAACGTAACCAAAAAAGTCAATTATAAATCAAAAATAAGAATCCAAGTACCAAAAGAACAAAGGATAAAGGTTGAAAATACCCACCCAGAGATTATTGATAAAGAAACTTTTGAGGCTGTACAAATGCTAATGAATAAAACAAAAAGAGTAGTAAGAAATAAGATTGACAGTTGTTTAAGAGGCTTAATATATTGTGCTGATTGTAAACACAGAATGCAAGTCGCATATGGTACTGCACGAAAAGACAAAACAAAAATTACGAGAAAATATTATAGATGTAGTATTTCTGGCAAATATGGGGAATTATATCAATGCTCATCACATTATATAAGAGAAGAAATCATTATAGAAGCTGTTAAGGACACTTTAAAAAAAGTCTGTTTTAATTTTAAAGATAAAACTTTTTTGCAAGAAATCGCAAAAAAACAATTCCAATTAAATCTTACAGAAAATCAAGATATAACTGTAGAACTTAATAAATTAAAAAATGAAATAATAATTGCTAACAAAAAACTTGATATGTTATATATTGATAAATTAGACGGCAAAATTATTGAAGTTGATTTTCAAAGAATTTACCAAAATTTTCAAGAAAAAAGAGATGTCTTGCAAGAGAAAATAGAGACTTTAAATAGTAAGATAGGGGATAACAAAACATTAAATATAGAAAAAATTAATAAACTGATTGATAATTTCTTTAATGCAGAAGAATTAAATATGAATTTAGTGTATGAAATTATCAATAGAATAGAAGTAACAAATGACAAAAAATTACATATATATTTTAATTTTAAAGAACTGGAATTATGTAACTGATTTATATCTCACCTTATAGCTTAGAGAGAGGAAGAACTTATTAGGTGCGATAAATAAAAATTTAAAAGTAATCACTTGTTATGCATAATATTTTAAAATTATAATAAAATGAAATAGTTCTTACTTATAAACAGGATAGGTCAATACTGGAGAGTAAACCGAGCGGTTTATAAGATTCTAAACTAAAACGGAATAGTAATGTAAAATTACTACCGTTTATTTTTATGCCGTGATTCCGTTTTAGGAAGAACGAAAGCGATAAACTCACTTGTTAAAAAATGGGAATACAAAAAAACACGGTGCAGATATTGAAAATTAATTTTCAAAAAACTGTGCCGATTTTTTTGTTATAAAATTATAGAATATTCCCAATACATATAAATATAATATACTGAATAGTATTCATAAGCTAATGGCAGAAATAAAAAAAGACGCAAAGTTGCTTACTTCACGAATGAAAAAGACACGAGAACACATGTAGAAAAATAAACTTCTGATAGATTTTATTTTACACTTTTTACCTAAAAATGTCAATAAAAAATATTTAATTTACATACTGTTAAAAAATTCTACAAAATTCAAGAAAAAAATTTCCAAAATATGAGAAATAAAAATCTATAAGGGGTCAAAAAAAGGGTCAGTAAAGGGGGATTTCATATGCCAAAAAGGGGCGAAAACATACGCAAAAGAAAAGACGGTCGCTATGAGGCACGAATTATTGATTTCTACAAGGAGAACGGAAAACCACATTATAAATCAATATACAGCAAGAGTTATACAGATGTAAAGGAAATGAAAAAAGAATATTATATACAGGAAAAAGGTATAGAAAAAGAAATAAATGTAAATAAAAAAATAGCTGAAGTATGTGAAGAATGGCTAATCAGGAGCAAAACAAAAATAAAACAATCCACATATGCAACATATCACAGAACAATAGAAAATCATATAATCCCATATTTTGAGAATATGGGATTAAAAAATATAGAAAACAAAGAGGTTCAGAAATTTATAGAATATAAAGATAATATGGGATTATCGGTAAAAACTATACGAGATATAGCAGTATTATTATTACAGATAATCAAATACGCCGAGAAAGAAAAATATATTTTGAATTTTGATTATGACCTATGCTTGCCGAAGTTACCAGAGCAGGAGTTCAAAATATTAACAGCCATAGAAGAAAACAGATTAAATCATTATTTAAAAAATAATTTGACCCTTGAAAACTTTTGTGTAATATTGGCCAAAGAGACAGGAATACGAATTGGAGAACTCTGTGCGTTACAATTACAAGATATAGACCTTGAAAATGGCACGGTTAAAATAAACAAGACAATCCAACGCATAAAAAATCTTGACCCGAATGGCGGGGCAAAAACAAAAATAATCATAACAACACCGAAAAGCAAAAAATCTGTGCGTGTAATACCATTGCCTGATAGTATTACCGCTATGGCTAAAAGGCTATATAAAAATGATAGTCCTGACAGCTATATACTGACAGGCACACCAAAATACATGGAGCCGAGATTATTCCAAAAGAAATTCAAAAAGCTGTTAGAAAAATTAAATATAAAAGATATAACAGTACATTCGTTGAGACATGGATTTGCTTCAAAAGCTGTTGAACAGAATTTTGACGCAAAGAGCCTAAGCGAAATATTAGGTCATGCTTCTGTACGATTTACCCTTGACAGATATGTTCACAGCTCCTTTGAGTTAAAACGTACCCACATGAATAAAATGGCAAGTGGCTTTTAAAAA
>Ga0209737_10003618_pt1 | contig 10787 bp, 2 predicted proteins | sample TergutCu122P3_FD_187284 | JGI IMG/M metagenome (GOLD analysis project Ga0209737, IMG submission 187284) | Cubitermes ugandensis P3 segment gut microbial communities from Kakamega Forest, Kenya - Cu122 P3 (SPAdes) (version 2) | ecosystem: Host-associated > Arthropoda: Insects > Digestive system >...
CCCCAAAACCCCAAAACCCCAAAACCCCAAAACCCCAAAACCCCTTATTTATAAAGGGTATGGTAGCTGAAATTTAAAGTAATTTGGTTTAAATCATAGTAAATGAATCCTAATTGGTATTTGAAAGCACAAAAGAGTCGTTCACATATGGCACAAGCACCTTCTACATCTACTATCAAGCGACAACCTGTAATTTATTGATGAGATTAAAGGTAAGACTACTTCCTCTTGATAATGTTCAGTTAAGAGAAGAACTTGTCTCAAGATTATATGGACAAGGTGTTCCAAACACTCAAATGCCATCTATAAAACGAAATGTAAGGTTACGAAAAGATGGGTCAAAGAACCTTAAAGCAAAACTTCACATTCAAAAGTAAATTGAGTAACAAAGATATAGGGATGCAACATCGTTAACACCATTAAAGCAAAGAATAAAAGATTTGACCATGACATTACTGGAAGGACAAAATGATTATGAAGAGTATAAAGATGACTTTAGTAAGACGTTATCAAAGTATAAGATAGAAAGAAAAAACTTAGATTATTCAACACGAATGCAATCAATAGCAGGTGTGACTATAGTGTCCCCTTTAAAAACTAAAAGAAGAAGAACAGTAGAACGGAATAATGTGCATTCGGTTAGAGAGAATTATTTGCATGAAGGAAAAAAGTTTAGTGAAAAGAGTTTTACTGAAACAAATAAAAGGTTTAAGATTAGTCCTCAAGAACACGTTGAACATGTACTCAGTCTTAAAGTTATTGAAGGAATGAGAGCTAAATACAGAGAAGAAATAGCAAGATATAGGAAGATTTCTTCAAAGAATAACAGGAACGTATCAGCAAAAACAGAACTAGCTGAAAACAAAGAGCCTGCAGAATTAAGCGAATTCGAAAGATGTTTAGAAGATTTTTTAGAGGATAGTGAACACAACATAACCAAATTCATGTACTTCAATATGAAGGACAACTCAGATAATCCGTATGATTTGGAGGTAACTACATATAATGGAAAGAATTTGCACTATTATTATACAATAAGCGGACAAGGTGTAACACAATATAAAAATTCCATGGCAGTGGACTTTGTACCTTTGGGTGAATGGCTTGTAGAACGTGATTATTATGCTCAAGTAAAGGAAATTTCTTTCTTTCAGCATTTTAAGCGTTGTAAGCTGTTAAAGATATGGAGGAGAGAGATTCTATATACTAAGAGGAAGCAAGTAATTGATGAACTTGGTGATAAATTGTTTTATCTTAATGATATATATCGTGATTACATTTTGCAGCATCGAAAAACTATGTGCAAGATGAGCAAGTTCAGGTTGATAGAAATAAGTAGGCAGAGTGAGGATGTGACAGTAGATGAGTTCTCAAGAAGACAAAAGAAGAAACAAAAAATCATTGAAGACAAAATCGCTGAATGCTCCAATACATCTCGCGAGAAGTTTGTGAATTTGATAGAGAAATCTTTGGATAGATTAAAAATAATAGTAAAGGAAGAAGAGAAGTTAAAGAATAAGAAACACAAAAATAACAACAATAAATCATTAAAGACTAATGAAGTATTTAAAAAATTAGGATTTTCAGGTGATCTTTCTTATGGACATAGAGCAGCATTAAGAAGGGAATGCACATGCTTCCTAAGACTTTCATATTTAATTGATTTCTTAGCTATAAAGTCTTTGAGCGATATTTACTTAAATACTATAATCGATGTGAAAGAGGTGTTACAGGATTTAGATATAAATGCTAAGATAGAAATAATAACAGATCAAACGCAAGTGAGGAAGAATATAGGTAGTGAATCTGTGTTACAAATATTTATTGATTTTGAACCTACAGAAATACCTGAAGAGAACATCAGATCCATTGAAATTAAAGAATTCTCTGAAAGAAAATCAAGGCCTAAAGACTTTGATCTTTCTTGTCACATTGAACTATTATCAGATAGACGAAGACACAGTTTGGAAGAGATAAATACTGCATCACGATATGTAACTCAAGAAGTGTCAGAGATAGAAACATTATGGCTAAAGCTAAACCCAGAAGAAGATGCACTAGTACAAATACTAGAAGACTGCATGGAAGGAGGAATAAAAGTCATTGCAAATTTTGAGCGTTGGAGTAGGCACGATCAACTAACGCCTTATGCAGAAGCTTTGGAGGAGTGGGATGAGATGGTAGGTGATAATTGGCAACCACCAGAATCAAATTTCTTAGACCCAATAGAATGTATAGCAGAAAATGAAATATTCCAAGACAAAAGTGAAGTATTTAAAGCTATTGTCTCATCTGCGTATTCTAAAGCTTCCGATTTCCTGAAGAAGTTCAGAAAGTACCTTTGTATGTATTGGAAGAATGAGAGAGCAGATTATACATTATTGTTTAGTGAAGAAATAGCAAAACCAATAGATACTTTAACAAATGCATTAAGATTATTTGAATACCAAAAAAATAAGTTCAGTACAGGAATTCCTGAAGGTTGCAATATAGGAATACTTAAAATAGATTGTTCTCAAGCAAGGAAAGCTATTAGTCCTTCACCAATTAAAGCAATAAAGAAAATAGAGGAAATCGGAAGTAGAATAGTTAAGAAGAGACTAGAAGAGATCAAGGATTGGCTAGATGATTCATATAAAAGATTAACAGCAAATATATTAACTGTTGAAGATTATGTTAATAAGAAAAATGCTTGGAATAATATATCAGATTTATTTCAGAAGATGAAAGATAGAGTGGATACATGTGGGAGTATATACAATATATTAACAGATTTTGGACTACAGATAAAGAAAGACGATAAGGCATTTCATACGCAGACATTACAAGAGATGATGAGGCTAAGTCAATTAATTGCTAATGTAGCTGATCAACAAGAACTTAGTTTAGAAGGTATTAGAAAGAAACTTAAAGACACGCTCATACCTGAACTACAAGTACAGTTAGAGGAAATGAGAAATGAAGTTACTGACCCTATTCTCCTAAACGAAGAAGAAGGAATGGGAAAGATATTGGAGAGGATAACAAAGTTGGAGGTGAGATATGCAGATTGTGAGAGTTTAACAGACAAGTACAGGAGTTATCAGCAGACATTAAATATGGATGCAGTAGATTTTCCTATAGTAGATGAAATAAGAGAAGAGTTAGAGTTAAGGAGTGTTCTATGGAAATCATTTAAGACCTGGAATTTATTGACTGAGAGTTGGGTAACGCAGCAGTTTCTTACACTTAATTCTAAAGAGATAGGACCTAAGGCTAAAGAGTATACAGCTATAGCATCAAGAGTTGATAAGAATTTACCTGAAAATACTATCTCCAAAGAACTCAAGAAAGCCGTTGATACTTTTAATAAAGCTGTCCCTCTCATTCAAGATCTTACCAATAAGGCACTTCAGAAGAGTCATTGGGACTCAATCAAAAAGCTATTAGGTGCAGACTTTGATATAAGTGATCCAAAATTTACATTGAATTCATTGTTGAGCATGAACGCTATACAACATCAAGAAGAAATTAGTTTAATAGCAATACAAGCATCACAAGAAGCTACATTACGCAAACAACTAGCACTCATAGATGAACAATGGAAAAATGTCACATTCACTATAAAACCCTATAAATACAAAGACACATATGTACTCGATGATGTCGATCTATTACTCAATATACTTGATGAAAGCTTAGCTAACATAAATACGATATTGGGAAGCAGGTACATAAAACCTTTACTTAGTGAAGCTGAAGGATGGAGGAATTCATTTTTGCATTTACAAGCTTTAATGGAAGAGTGGATAACATGTCAAAAGAGATGGATTTATTTGGAGAATATTTTTTCAGGGCAGGATATTAAGAAACAATTAGTAAATGAAGCAAATAAGTTTGAAACAGTTGATAAATTTTTTAAGAATACAATGCAGAAAGCAGCTAAAAATTTGCAGCCATTTAAATTATTAAAGGTAATTAAAATAGATTTACTTGAAAGTTTTAAATCATACAGTAAAGTCTTAGATGAGATAGAAAAGTTATTAGAAGATTATTTGGAGACTAAACGTAAAACATTTCCACGTTTTTACTTTTTATCTAATGATGAATTATTAGAGATATTAGCAAATCAGCAACAATTAAATACAGTACAGCAATTCTTGAGGAAGTGTTTCGATAATTTAGTAAGATTGGAGATTACAGAGGTGTTGGATATTATTGCTATGATATCTTCTGAAGGTGAGCGTATTCCTTTTTCTAAACTAGCTAAAGCCAAGGATAATGTTGAAATATGGCTAGATATCGTTCAAACCAACATGCGTGATACATTGGCTAGAGCAATGAAGATAGGACTTCATGGTTATGATAACACAGACAGAAAAGACTGGGTAACCAAACACTATAGCCAAGCAGTAGCTACCATCGCTCAAATTTCTTGGTGTGCTGCAACTGAAGGCAGTATACTGGAAATGCAAAGTAACCCTAATGCTCTTCTCGAATGGTATGAAGAGAATGTTACACAAATACAACAACTAACAGAACTTGTACGTGGGAAGTTAGATTCAGTGCGTAGGAGAATTATAGTAGCACTTGTAACAACAGATGTTCATGCTAGAGATATAATAGAATCATTAGTATTAGCAACTGTCTCACAATTAAATGACTTTAATTGGCAAAAGCAATTAAGATATTATTGGGATGAAGAAGACTATATTCAACGCAACCAAGGATGTTACATAAGACAAGTGGCAGCTCGTTTGGAATATGGATATGAATATATTGGGCCATCGTCAAGATTGGTCATTACTCCTTTAACTGATCGTTGTTGGATAACTATTACTGGGGCTCTACACATTCATTTAGGAGCAGCACCTGCAGGGCCAGCAGGTACAGGAAAAACAGAAAGCACAAAAGATTTAGCCAAAGGATTGGGAGTGTATTGTATAGTGTTTAATTGTTCTGAACAGATAAATTATAAGATGATGGCACGTTTGTTTTCAGGAGTAGTACAGCAAGGAGCTTGGACATGTTTAGATGAATTTAACAGAATTAACATAGAAGTGTTATCAGTTGTAGCAAGACAAGTAATGGATATAAGAATGGCACTTATAAAAGGAGCAGAGTCGTTTAACTTTGAAGAGAAGCAAATACCAATTAAAGGACATTGTGGGATTTTTATTACAATGAATCCTGGATATGCAGGTCGCACAGAGTTACCAGATAATCTTAAAGTTCATTTTAGACCCGTGTCTATGATGATACCTGATTATCAGTTAATAGCAGAAATAATGTTATTTGCTGAAGGGTTCGGAAAAGCAAAAGCTCTTTCTAAGAAGATGGTTAAATTGTATAAATTAGCTTCAGAACAATTATCACAGCAAGATCACTACGATTTTGGTATGCGTGCTGTCAAATCTGTCCTTGTTATGGCTGGTTCTTTAAAACGTGCTGAACCTGAATTACTAGAGGATGCTGTGTTATTGAGAGCTATGAGGGATTCAAATGTTCCTAAGTTTGTAAAGGATGACTTACCACTGTTCCATGCTTTGATTAGAGACTTGTTCCCCACTTTAGAAGTACAGCCTGTAGCTTATGGTGAACTACAAAAACAAATCGAAGTAACGTTAAACAAACTCAACTTACAAAATGTTCCTTCATTCTTAATGAAAACAATTCAACTTTATGAAGTCTCTACTATCCGCTTTGGCGTAATGATCGTAGGCCCTACAGGCGGTGGTAAAACTTCTTGCTTTGAAGTACTCCGTGACTCCATTATAGAACTTCATAAGATTTACCCGGAAAACGAACAATATTACAATATAAACCTTGATATGCTCAATCCTAAATCAATAGATCTTGGTGAATTGTATGGAGAAGTTAATACAAGTACACAAGAATGGCGTGATGGACTTGCATCAAAACTTATTAGAAGAGCGGCTGAGGACACAACAAATGAAAGGTTTTGGATAGTATTTGATGGTCCTGTAGATTCACTTTGGATAGAGAATATGAATACAGTGCTTGATGATACAATGACACTTTGTTTATCTAATGGACAAAGAATAAAGTTAAGAAGTGAGATGAAGATGTTGTTTGAAGTACAAGATTTAGCTGTAGCATCACCAGCAACAGTAAGTAGATGTGGAATGGTGTATATGGCAAGTGATACAATAGGATGGAGACCTTATGTAGAGAGCTGGATAAAGAACGTGTTTAAGGATGAGTCAGTGTTGTCTTTAGATTTGCAGGACGGGTTATTAGGGTTGTTTGATATAACGGTTGAAAGAGGATTGAGTAAGGTAAGGATAGATTGTAATGAGCATATAAAGACTGTAGACCTACAACTCATAGCTAGTATCTGCAACTTCCTTGAAATATTCATGCTTGGAAAAGGATTTAAAGGTGATAATAATACAAAGAAGAAATTAATGCAATCAATCTTTGCTTTCTCTTTTATATGGGGATTAACAGCATCAATCGATGAATCATCTAAAGAACGAGTAATATCTTATATAACCCTTAGATGGATTTCTTACTTCGAACCTTATTTGAAACAATCGATATTCCTGGCGCTCAAACTTGTTATGACTATTACCTTGATGCTAACCATGATATGATATTCCACCCTTGGTCAGGAATTGTTCCAGTCTTTTCATACCAAGAAGGTACTCCTTTCTTCCAAATAATGGTTCCTACAGTAGAAACAGTACGACAAGCATATTTCCTTGAACTTTTATTATCAGCACAGAAACCAATATTCTTTACAGGAGTGACAGGTATAGGTAAGACAGTGGTCATATTAAGTGCATTAAATTCTTTGCAGGATAAGATTGGAGTTGATCCTGTATTGATTACTTTCTCTGCACAGACTTCTTCTATTAGAACTCAAATGTCCATCGAAGAAAAACTACAAAAGAAACGCAGAGACATCTATGGAGCACAAACAGGGAAGAAGATAGCAATATTTGTAGATGATGTGAATATGCCTTTAGTGGAAACGTATGGAGCACAACCACCTATAGAACTCTTAAGAATGCTTGTTGACAAGAAAGGATTCTATGACAGAGACAAATTATTCTGGAAATGGATAGAAGACACAATATTAATATGTGCTGCAGGGCCACCAGGTGGAGGTAGACGTGAATTAAGTCAAAGGTTTACACGTAGATTTAATATGATTTGTATTTCTGCACCAAGCAAAAGTCTAATGCAGCATATATTCCAGTCTATACTTAATGAACATGTAAAGGTTGGAAACTATATGGAAACAGTTAAAGCTTACATTCAAGATCTTACTTCATGTACCATTGATGTTTATAACTTGGTGTGTGAGCAGTTGAAGCCAACACCATCAAAATTCCATTACACGTTCAATATGAGAGATGTTTCAAAGGTATTCCAAGGCATAATGATGACAAGAGCAAAGAGTGTTGGCAATGCAGATTCACTTACTAGATTGTGGATACATGAAGTTTGCAGAGTATTCTTTGATAGATTAATAAATATTGAGGACAAGCAATGGCTAGGTAAGATAGTTACACAATTTGCAGAGAAGTATTTGAAGGGAAAAAATGAAGCAGAGGATGTATTGGATAACTTGAAGATATATTGGGGTGATATATTGAAATTGGATGCTCCTATAAAGTATTATGAGGAAATTAGAGATATGGCTAAACTTAGAAAAACACTAGATACTCAACTCGAAACTTACAATATAAAGGCATCAAAGAAGATGCAGCTAGTGTTATTTGAATATGCGATAGAACACATATTGAGAATTTCAAGAGTAATGAGACAACCAAAAGGATATATAATGCTGATAGGTGTGGGAGGTTCAGGTAAAGGAGTGTTGACAAGAGTTTCAGCCTTTATGCAATCATACCAAATAAAAGAACTAGAACTCAAAAAAGACTCTATTGACTCATTCAAAGACAGCATGAAAGAACTCTTACTATTAACTGGTATTAGCGATGTTCCCATTTGCTTAATATTAACCGATACACAAGTTTCTAATGAAGGATTATTAGAAGACATTAATAGTCTATTAAACAATGGTGAGATACCTAATTTATTTACAAGTGAAGAAATAGATAAACTAATAAATGACTTAAGACCAATAGTAGCAGAAAAGAAAAGAGATGAATCAAGAAGGTCAATATATAGTTTCTTTATAGAGAGAGTACGTAATAATTTACATATATCGTTATGTATGTCACCTGCAGGTGATGCTCTTAGATTACGATGCCGTAAATTTCCTTCGCTTATTAATTGTTGTACTTTGAATTGGTTCTCTGATTGGCCACAAAGTGCTTTACTTTCTGTTAGTACAAAATTCTTAGGTGATATTGAAGATATTAATACTTCTATAAAGAAATCATTAGCTGAATTATGTGTAGATATTCATAGCGCAGTAGAAGAAAAAGCTAAAGAGTTATTTATTGAACTAAGAAGGAAAGTATATGTAACACCTAAGTCATATTTGGATTTAATAAGATTATATGCAGAAGGGTTATCAAAGAAGCGTAAACAGGTATATGATAGCAAGGATAGATTAGCAGGAGGTATAGATAAATTAAAGGAGACAAATGTGAATATAGCGCAGATGAAGAGGAGGTTGGAAGTGTTGCAGCCGAAGTTGATAGAGAAGAGTGAAGTACTTGAAGTGTCACAGAAGAAAGTGAATGAGGAACAGAGAGTAGCTACACAGAAAGAACAGCTTGTGACTATTCAAACTGATGAAGTTAATGAAAAGGCTAAGAAAGCAAGAGCTATAGCTGAAGAAGCTGAAACTGAATTAAATATACTAAAACCTGAAGTTACTGCAGCTATGAATGAGGTTAAGCAACTCGATCGTAAGAGCATTTCAGAAATCAAAATGTTTAACAATCCACCACAGTTGGTAGTAATGGTAATGGAATCAGTAATGTTATTATTAGAAGAAAAGATGGATTGGAACAGTATAAGATCAACATTAGGTGATTCTGGTGGATTCGTTGATCGGTTAGTAAACTTTGGAGACAAAATAATGAACCTTCCTGAATCTGTCATAAGAAAGCTCCGCATCAACTATTTAAGTAACCCAGAATTTGATCCAGATAAAGTAGCAAGTAAAGCAGTGGCAGCAAAATCAATAGTAAAATGGGTAAAGGCAATGAACAATTATTATGATGTGTTAAAGAAAGTGGAGCCAAAACGCAAGAAATATGAAGAAGAGAAAGCAAATTTGGACATAGCAAATACAGAATTAGCAGGAAAGATTAATGAATTGAATGAAATTAAAAAAAGAGTAGCTAAATTGCGCGAGGATTGTGAAAGTCTTCAAGCAGAGCGTAATAAATTGGCTGATGATATGGCTACTACTAAACAACGCTTATCTCGTGCTGAAGAACTCATGTCTCTTCTCACAGATGAAGATGCTCGTTGGAATAGTACAGTGATAAAGATAAAGGAAGAGTCAGTAAAATTGATAGGAGATGTATTTCTTTCAGCAGCTTTCATTTCCTATTTAGGACCATTCACAGGCTCATACAGAGAAACCATGATCTCTGCTTGGTTTGGAGCTGTGACAACGAAACAAATTCCTGCATCAGAGACTTTCTCTTTGGTATCAACTATGGGTGACCCATTAACAATCCGGAATTGGCAAAATCGTGGATTACCCACAGACTCAATCTCAGTAGAAAACGCCATAATCAGTACAGAAGCTATAAGATACTCATTAATGATCGATCCACAAGTGCAAGCCAATAGATGGATCAAACAATTACTCAAATCAAAAAATTTAATTATAATGAAATTGAATGCACCAGATTTTATGAGAGTGTTATCTAATGCAGTAAGAATAGGACGCACAGTGTTATTAGAAGATGTAGAAGAAAGCTTGGATTCAGGATTGGATGCATTACTTGAGAAGCAGACATACGAGAATGAAAATGGCATGACTTTTGTGAGATTGGATAATAAGGATGTAGAGTATGATAGGCACTTTAATTTGTTTATGACTTCGAAGCTACCTAATCCACATTATATGCCTGAAGTGAGTATTAAGGTTACACTTATTAACTTTACTGTTACTTTTAGTGGTCTTGAAGATCAATTACTTGGAGACGTTGTTAAACAAGAGAAACCTGAAGTAGAGAAAAAAAGAGATGAAATCATAAGGAATCTAGCTAATGATAAGAAAGCTTTAACAGAAGCTGAAGATAATATATTACGATTATTAGCTGATTCTACTTTAGAACAACTACTAGATGAAGAAGAAGCTGTTAAAACCTTAAGGAATGCAAAGTTTACTTCTTCAGAAATAACAAGGAGAATGGTTGAGAGTATAAAAGTAGAGGAACAAATAAACATCGCAAGGAACTCATATAGGAGTGTAGCTATAAGAGGAGCGATAATTTACTTCACTGTGGCAGACTTGATTAATATAGATTCAATGTACCAGTACTCATTAGACTACATTAAACAGATATTCAATGCTGCTATAGTCAAAACAGAAAAAAACGACATACAAGAAGAACGCATGAACCTACTAATAGAGAGCATAACAAAGCTTTTGTATTCAAATGTATCAAGAGGGTTATTTGAAGTGCATAAGTTGATATTCTCTTTTCTTATTTGTACAAGTATTAAACGAAATGATAAAAGTATATTAGAACAAGAATGGAATTACTTTATTAGAGGAGTAAGTATATTCAAAGGAAGTTTATTACCTAACCCTTTACCTAAGATTATATCAAGTACTGGATGGACATTGATTTCTACATTAGATCGTGACTCATCTGAGACATTTGGTGGGTTAGTACTTG
>Ga0209737_10003619_pt1 | contig 10786 bp, 11 predicted proteins | sample TergutCu122P3_FD_187284 | JGI IMG/M metagenome (GOLD analysis project Ga0209737, IMG submission 187284) | Cubitermes ugandensis P3 segment gut microbial communities from Kakamega Forest, Kenya - Cu122 P3 (SPAdes) (version 2) | ecosystem: Host-associated > Arthropoda: Insects > Digestive system...
CCAGCCGTGACGATCTCGCACGGGCGGTAATGTGAAACTGGACGCTAATGCTTAGGCTGTAAGCTCTCCTTTTTATTTGCTAAAACAAGCATAGCCTTGATAGAATAGAATGTTGCTGGCGTGGGCCGCTAGCTCAATTGGCAGAGCAGCTGACTCTTAATCAGCCGGTTTGAGGTTCGATTCCTCAGCGGCTCACCATTTCGTTTGAAATCCGAACTATGTCACAGTGTGTCTCGGAATCTCTGGTGCTACGGGAAACATGTGCTTAACAATCTGTCCGGAATAGTGTTGACGACCCTTAGTGATCAAGTTGCCTGACGAGCAGGTCGTTCACGACATTCGGATCTGCTTTACCGCCGAGTTTCTTCATTACCTTGCCGACGAAAAAACCAATAACCTTGTGATTGCCGTTTCTATACTCCTCAACGGATTTCTGGTTTTCGGCAAGCGTTTCGCGGATTGCTTTATCAATTATGTCTGCGCTGCTTACTATTCCTAGGTTGTTTTCCGCAACGTATGACACAGGGTTGATCCCATCTTCAAGCACCATGATTAGCAGTTTTTTGCCAACGGCACGGTTGATGATCTTGTTATCTACAAGTTCTATCAGCTTGGCAAACTTTTCGCAGTCGATTATTATATCGTCCTCGCCTTTATTATTGCCTTTTGCAATCCCGAGCAACTCGGTGATGATCCAGTTTAAAACCTCCCTGGGTTTGTTAAAATGCTTTGTAACGTTGTCGAATATGTCCGACAAAGTTTTGCTGTTGGTGATGATCTTGCAATCTGATTCCGGCAATCCCAACTCTTTTGTTAAGCGAGCATATTTATCGTGTGCTGATTCAGGCAACCCCGCGCGTATTTCGCTAATCCACTCGTCGCTGATTTGAATCGGCATGAGTTCGGGGTTGGGGAAATAGCGATAATCCGCGGCAGTTTCTTTCTCGCGCATGGAGAATGTTTTCCCAACGGTGTCGTTCCAGCCACGTGTTTCCTGAATCAAAGACCCGACGGCGGTCTCCAATGCATCGATATGACGCTGTGATTCATAAGCTATCGCAGCAGAGATGGCTCTCAGAGAATTCATGTTCTTAATCTCGGTACGTGTTCCCAGCTTGTCCGAGCCAATCTCGCGTACCGAGATATTTACGTCGCATCGCATAGAACCTTCTTGCATCTTACAATCGGAAACCCCGGCAAAAGTAAGCAGCGAGCGAAGTTTTTCCAAGTACGCGACAACTTCCTCAGCCGAACGGAAGTCCGGTTGGCTGACAATCTCCACCAGCGGCACAGAGGTACGGTTAAAATCAACGAGACTCGCTGTACCCCCGTCATGGATTAATTTCCCGGCATCTTCTTCAATATGAATTTGTTTTAAATTAATCTTCTTTATACCGGCTTCGGTTTCAATCTCAACCCACCCGTTTGTGCATATAGGTGCGAACCACTGCGTAATTTGATACCCGGATGGCAGGTCTGGGTAAAAATAACTCTTTTTATCGAAAGACATAATTTTTGCAATCTTGCTGTTCGTAAGAACAGCGGCAATAATCCCCAGTTCCACCGCCTTTTTATTGGTGACAGCAGGCATTCCGGGCATACCAACGCAGGCTGGACATACGTTTTCGTTGGCCTCAGCCCCAAATTTTGCCGAGCATCCGCAAAACAGTTTTGATTCGGTGGCAAGTTCAACATGAACCTCTAGGCCTATCACAGTTTCGTATCTCATAAGACCATCTCCAGCGCGGTCAGAAGAACGCTTTCCTTTTTTACGCCTGCAACAAGCTGGATGCCATATCCTTTGAAAGAGAAGGATATTGAGGGCAATCCGGCCAGCGGCGCGAGGGCGTACAGCGAAAGGTTCTCGTATGGGTCGCTGCTTATTCTTGTCGGGAGAACGATGATGTCGCATTCGGTAAACGGCAAAAACTCTTTAATCAGACGGCGTATCTTCATCGCTTTTTCGTAGAAAGGAGAGTAGTTTTCCTTTGAAAGTACCATGAAACCCAGAATGGCAGTCAGCTTTGCTTCGAGGCCAAGTGCCTCGGTTCTCGTGCTGGTATAAAGCTCATTCAAGCTCTTGTAGCCCGAAGCGCGATATCCAAATTTAATTCCGTCGTACCGCATGAGGTTGCTGGCTATCTCAGCGCAGGAAAGAATGTACATAACTTGTTTATATACATCGAAATGTTTTAACTCGATATCACTTGTGTTAAAAACAGAAGAAAAGCCGACGAGGTTCTCACGGGCGCTTCTCTCCATGCGCCCCAGGACGTTCGCAGGTATTCCTGCCGTGAGCTTCATCTCAAGTTTTTGGTAAGCATAGTGCTTCTCCGGGAACATGGCTCCGTCTTTTGGGTCGTTCCCGGATATGACGGAAAGAACTTCGAAACAATCTGCGGGAGTTTTACAAGCTATCCCGATTTGGTCCATGGAGCAAGCAAGCGGGATGAGTCCGTATCGCGACACAGTACCGTAGGTGGGGTGCAGATAACACACGCCCAACTCAGGGGCTTGAGCGCGATAGGTGCCGAATACGTCATTGCATAAGGCGAAAGAAGCGTTGCCTTCGGCAACAGTCTTTACGGCATCGAATATGTCTTCGCTGGCACCGGACATGAAAGAGGGGAGGCCGAATTCATTCATCGCGCTTATCCCGGAGATGCTGATGCCATTCTCAAGCAGTCGCGAGACAACTGTTGCATCAAACGGGGAGATAAAGTTTTCCAGGATTTTTGAACCCGCCTTAGCCGACCATCCTCTTCGCATGATGTTTCCGTATAATACGGCTATGGGTGCACCGGTTGCCGCGAAGGGGTTCAAGTCAGTGAAATTACGTTCCATAATTTGTTACCCTTCTAATGTTTTTGGAACCCTAAAATAGCCGCAGTCATGATCCGGTGCGCTAGCAAGCAATTCTTCGCGCGTAATCTCTTTGGTGCACACATCCTCCCGAAAGATGTTTTGAGTATCAAGCACGGTGACGAGAGGTTCTGTCCCGGAGGTATCAATATTATTAAGAGCACCAAAGCTGTCGAAAATGGCATTGGCGCGATCTGAGATCAGGTTGTGCTCAGTATCCGGAAGCTTTAGCTTGTTCATAGCCTCAAATACGGTGAAATCTTGCATTTCTCCTCCTTTTTCGTCGGAAAAAGTTATACAATGCAGCAAATCGATTCGCCACACGACACCGAGTGCTTAGCCGAAATTTACAGGCATTGTCGCCGTACGAGAATCCGTTTTGGTGTATCTCTTCCCAATCCGTTGTGCGCGAAATCAAATTGCACGCTTAGATCCATCCCAAATATTGCTTTACTTCCCTTACTGTAAACGTTCCGAAGTGGAAAACCGAGGCTGCAAGGGCTGCACTGACATTTGATTTAGCGAATACCTCTTTAAAATCTTCAAGTTTGCCACATCCCCCCGATGCAGTCACAGGAATACTCACAGCGCTGCAGATAAGATTATAAAGCTCAATGTCGTACCCCATTGTTACTCCGTCGGTATCGATTGAGGTGGGAAGCAATTCGCCGGCTCCCAGGCGCTCGGCTTCTGTTACCCAATCGATTAAGTCGATGCCCGTATCGTCTCTCCCGGCGTTTATATAGACGGTATACTTGCCATTGCTTCGGCGTTTTGTGTCTACCGCAAGTATTATCTTTTCCTTGCCGTATTTTTTGGCGGCTTCTGATATTAGACGCTTATCTTTCACAGCGGCCGTATTAATCCCTACTTTGTCGGCGCCGGCGCTCAGCACGTCGTCTATGTCGGTCAGATTTCTGATGCCGCCGCCAACCGACAGCGGGATGCCAATAACCCTTTTTACGCGGCCGATGATTTCAAGCTTGGTTTTTCTTCCTTCAACCGTAGCAGCTATGTCAAGCATGGTCAGTTCGTCTGCGCCGTCGTCATTGTATTTTTTTGCCAGATCCAACGGGTCGCCGACTTCTTTTATTCCGACAAAGTTTACCCCTTTTACCACCATCCCGTTCTTAAAATCAAGACACGGTATAATTTTTTTCATATCTTCTTGCTCCTAGTAATTGTGATGACGAAGTACCGTATGGGAACTGCAGGTGTCGGTTGATGCACAGGTGACTGCCACTCAACGGGCTGAAAGGAACGCCGGGAGGCTGGCGCCCTAAAGGTCTTGCCGCCGACAACGCCACTTCTGCTCGGCGGAATACGGCATGTGTATCACATCGCTCACAATTATGCTGCTTTACTGCGTATTAAAGCCAGCGTTTCTTCTGGCTTCCTCCTGAGTAAGAGCCTAGGTCAAAGATGAAACCGAGGACTACCCAGAACCAATCAAAACCGACGAAGCCGCCGGGGGATACTGCAACATAGGCAAGGAGGGTCCACGGCAGGAAAAGCACACCTAACAGCGGCCACCAGAGTGAAGAGAAGGCCGCGCTCCACCTATTTGTGTCTACGAACCACCAAACGACGGCGGCGAGGCGAGGTCCTAATAACACCATGATGGCAATAAGGCAGCACATGTCTAAATCCTTTTCTCTATATCGCTGGCGTTGCTGCTGAGTGATATAGGGCGCGTTCTCGTTTGTGAATAGCTTCTGCACAACCTAAGTGTAAAACCTGAGTCCAGCTTGTCCAAAATACCTTAGTACCGTTGGGCTTTGCGACGTGCGGTTTTAACGGCGGGTTATGACGCGGTTGCGAATGGATAGGCCGGATAACCCATTTGCTGCCAGCGCATGGTGCCGCCTTCTAAATGCATAACCTTGGTGTAACCTGCGGCAACGAGTGCTTCTGAGGCTGTTTGGCTGGTAATCCCCACGATGCAATAAACAACAATCATTCTGTCTTTGTCCGCAGGGAACTTATCCAAATTCTGGGCAACTTCGTTGTATTTAATATAGAGTTCGGTGGTGGTGCTTATGATAAGAGTTGGCTGTTCGTCTACACACACTAGATACAGTTCTGATCGCTTAAGGACAGCAAGTTGAGGCGGAGTGATGCGCCAGTAAGAACCATTTGGGAGCGTAATTTCGGTGCCGGGCATCCCTGTTGCGGTAGCGGCAGATGAGGTTGCCGGCGCACCGCTGTCACAACCGGCGATAAGGGCTATTGTAACCATGAGGGCAACAAATATGCGCTTCACTCTATTCCCCCTACGTGCGTATTTGATTTATTATACACCATCAGCCGGCTCTTTTGATGATCTGTAAGCCTAAGAAAGCACCTGCGAGCGCGGCTGCTCCGAAAGCGAAACCGTTCAAGCCCAGTGAGGGCACGGCTGACAGGAAACCGCCAACGGTACAAGCCGAGGCCAAGCCCGCACCATAGCCCATCAAGAGCCCGCCCGAGAGCGCTCGTACATATGCTGCTGCCTGGCGTGGGCGGCGCAACCGAAAATCACCCGAAATGGTTGCGGCGATGAACGAACCTGCGATGATGCCGATGTTGAGGAAGAGCCCCCAGGTCAACTGACCCGGCGTGGAGCCCGTAACTCAGGTACCGGGGATGGCGTCAAACGCGGGGGGTGGCAGATGCACCAAGGTAAAAAAACCTTGCGCCCAAGACATTACTTCGCCGGTTGCCGTCCATGGGCGGCCTGCTGTCTGAAATAGGAGAACGTTCATAATACTTAACGCGATTCCGCCGACAGCAAGAGGCCATGCTTTGGTGAAGATTAATCTTGGGGCATCGGCAAGTCTTGTGCCAAAATCTCTGCCGGTTGGACGAGTGACAGGGGATGCCCGCACCTTGAAGCGCCTAACGATGAGGAATAGTACGGTGATAACAACTAGTGTGAGGGCAACTGCTCCCAGCCAGCCAACTTTAGCCGGCAGCCATATAGTTTGGAGTCCGCTCACGTAATTCTGCCACCACCAAGGCCAGGAGAATTGCAAGATACCCATGCCCAAGATGATCCCCAGGAAAGACACTGCGGCGGAAAGCGCCCCTTCGCCGATCCGATATAGATTACCTACGACACAACCGCCGCTGAGCATCATACCGCAACCGAAGAGAATGCCGCCGATTGCGAGATGCCAACCGAAAGGAGAAACGATAGCGGCAAGAGGAGCACCCCCGCCGGATGGGTCAGGCGCCATGCGGTACATGATGAAAGCGAAGCCCAAGGTGGCGACGAAAAGGCCCCCTAAAATTCCTTCCATGAGGCGCGTGTCACGGAAAAGAAAACAGTTGCTTGTCGCTGAAACAAAACAGAAGCGGGAGCGTTGCAGGATGAAGCCCAAAACTAAGCCGAAAATCCAAAACAGCGCCAGACGGGGCATGGCGGCGTTAAGCCAAAAGAGAATAGCCAGTACTCCCGCAATGGCTATGATGGCTGCCAGCAGTTTCCGGTTAAAACTCCGAGACACGCCTGCTTGATCGCTCATAAGAGTAAAAATTATGAGTCAATAGACACCGATAGGGTGAGGCTAAAAAATATCACGCTCGCTTGCTTGTACTGCTTTCTTTAGTTCGTCGTTAAGCATCGGCGGCAAGCCTTCTATATCTACCTTAAGAAAACCCCGGATGATGGCAGCGGTGGCTTCATCACGCGTAAGTCCTCGTGCCATGAGGTACTCTACTTCCTCTTCGGCGATCTTTCCCACGGCGGCCTCGTGCGAGAGGTCGACGCCTGCTTTCGCCCCTTTAAGTTCAGGGATAGCATGGATAAAGCCTGAGTCACCAAGGATAAGGCCGCGACACTCCAGGTGTCCTTTACAGTCGGTAACATTGCCTTCTATGTATCCCCGGGAAACTATCTCGCCACCGGTGGAGATGGCGCGGGCAATCATCTCGGTACGGGAGCCTTTGGCGTCAAGGAAAGCATTTGAACCCGCATCTATCTTGGAGCCGGGAGTTGCGACCATGACACTGTTGAAACGCACGGTGGCATTCTCGCCCACGCACCTCACCGACGGATTGGTTTGGATGGAACGCACGGGGCGCATAAGCACATAGTTTGATAGGAAAAGCCCGTCTTGTTCGATGATTGCTCCCGTGCGAGGGCGTACGTCTGTTTCAGGGGACCAAGAGTGAATCATGCTAAAAGTAACCTTGGCCCCTTTTTTGATATAAAACTCAGAGATTCCAAGATGTAACCCCGGTTCGTTGCCGGCGGCGGCGCAGCCGGTAATGATGTGAAGCTCAGAGCCTTCCTCGGCGATGATGATGTTGTGGACGTCTTGGATGAGGCGTGCGCGGGAGAGATAGAGGCAGGCCTGAATGGGGAATACGGTCTTTGCGCCGGGGAGGGCGCGGATGAAATAGCCGTCGGCACTGTTGAGTTTGACGTGAGCGGTGTATTTATCGGCATCCACCGCGACAGCTTTCCAGAGGTAGTCTTGGAGCCAGTCGTATTTTGAGAGTGCCTGACTTGTAGGAAGAACTTCAATGCCGTCTTGGGCGACTGAGGCGTGCAAGGGATGGTTATCGAACTGCACGAAAGTACCGGAGCGCTGTGAAGCGTCGTCCAGCATGATGCCGGTGGCCAACACCTTTTGGCGGTCATCAGAGTTAATGTCAGACGGCTTAATCTGCGCCGGAGTTTCGGGCAGACGAGTTTCATATTGTGTGAGGTTGATATCGTCACCGAAAGCGGCTTTTTTAGATGCGGCCGCGCGGGCTTTTTCTAATTTCACTTTTACTTCTTCAGACATGCCACACACTCCTGGTATCCTTTTTCCTTAATGCTGTTAAGGATATCGCGGGGATCGCCTTCACACATAATTGTGCCCGAGCAGAGAACATATCCCGTTCGAGCGTTGATGTAGTCCAGTATATGCCCGGTATGGGTGATAACGAGTCCGCTGTGCGTCCGTTGGCGGATGGGGTGAATTTTGCCGAGCAGATCATTAATAAGCTTCCCGATGAGAGCGATGTTTTCCAGATCCACCCCTGACTCCGGCTCATCTAAGAGAGCGAGGTCGGGGTTTTGTGCAAGGAGCTGAAGCATTTCACTGCGCTTTATCTCGCCGCCCGAGAAACCGTGATTGATATCGCGCTCAAGAAAACCAAAGAGATTAGCTCGTTTAGCCAGTTGCTCAACCTCGGCTCCTTTTTGCTCGTCCGGACGCTCGTCTCTGAGGCAGGCAGAAACCATGTTGCGCGTCTTCACACCGCGCACCACAGGCGGGCGCTGAAGAGAGATGCCCATGCCCAACCGGGCGCGTTCATCAACCGGCAGCGCCGTCACGTCTTGGCCTTTGAACACTATCTTGCCCCGCGTGACCTTGTAACGCGGAAAGCCCATGATTGACATCAATAGGGTGGTCTTGCCGCTGCCGTTTGGGCCAAAGACAACATGTGTTTCCCCGGGTTTGAGGGCGAGGTTAAGGCCCCGCAGTATATCCCGGCCATCTACAGATACGTGCAAGTCCTCTATTTCCAGCAAATTATCGCTGTTCACAATGCCTCCTTGAGATTAGAAGCTTAGTATAAGCCAAGCTGGGCGAACGGTCAGTGACCCAAAGTCCAGCTAAGCGCCTAATTATAGCACGGTGTCTTAATTGGGGTGCGGGCGAGTTGGCAAACTGGTTATGACGTCTATTAGCAGTTGCTCTCCCAACCGGTGAGGAATGCGCTGAATTACTACGCAGCGATGCGGCGCAGAAATGTTCCAATCAGATGCGGGCAATGGACGCAGGTATCAATCTTTGCGGTGTCGCTAGTATTGAATATAAGCGTTGAGACAACAAGACTCCCATGGTACAATATGAACTGAAATGTTAAATTAGTACATATTGAGGAAAAGATATGAACTGTTTTGAAATGGGAAAATATATTCAACAAACAGGTGGTTATAAAGCATTTGTCCCGAATCCATTTCCGCCGGCTACAGAGATTAAATTGCCCAAAAAACAAATAGAAGCTCATACGGAAGCTGTTCATTTGCTCGGAAAACTGGACGGGATTACGGAGCATTTACCAGATAGGGACTTGTTTCTTTTAATGTTTGTTCAAAAAGACGCATCAAGTTCTAGCCAAATTGAGGGAACCAACGCAACGCTGATAGATGTGATTGAAAAGCACAATGTTGAACCGCGCCCCGGACTGCCGTCTGATGTGGATGACATAATACATTACATTGAAGCCGTGGATTATGGTATTAAGCGCGCCGGTGAGTTTCCGTTTTCATTACGGTTCATCCGTGAGTTACACAGAAGATTAATGGCTGGTGCAAGAGCTACGCAGTTTTCATATCCTGGAGAATTTAGGACTTCGCAGAACTGGATTGGTGGGACACGCCCAGATAATGCTCGCTTTGTCCCGCCGCCTGTCTCAGAGATGCATCGAGCACTTAATGATTTGGAGAAGTTTATTTATGCCGAAGATGATTACATGGCGTTAATAAAAGCCGGGATGATACATGCTCAGTTTGAGACGATACACCCGTTTACCGATGGGAATGGCAGAACGGGGCGAATGTTGATCACCATGTTTCTCTGGCGAGAGAAGCTTCTTGCTAAACCGGTGTTATATCTGTCCTCGTATTTCAAGAAACATCAGCAGTTATATTATGAGAGGCTGCATGGCTATCATAGCGGCAAAGTGCTTGAGTGGCTTGACTTTTTTTTAGACGGGATAATACAAACAGCGAACGCTGCAATAAAGACATGCATCGGCATTGCGTCTCTCCGCGATCGGGATATGCAAAAAATACATGTTCTTGGCAAAACTGCAGCAAGTAGTACATTGGAGATATTGAATGATTTATACAAGATGCCTGTTGTAGGGATAGCTGATATTGTCAAGTGGACAGGGTTTACCCAAAAAGGCGGGTATAAGGTTATCGAAAGATTGGTTGGGATGCAGATACTTAAACCAATGAAGCCTGGAAACGTTTATGGTCAAAAGTGGTTCTATGCGGATTACCTTGATTTATTTACTGAGGAATAATTCTGTCGGGGAAGCATGACAATCTCGCTCTGTAATGATAGTTTATCTTGTGTTTTGTTGTTTTACCGCGCGTTAGCAGAATGTTAGCAAAAATACGAGCAGCTAGGGCTCGGTAAATGGAGCCTTTACACCATGTTCACCCATCTGGAAGGGATTGATGATGAGTTACAGAGGCGCATTATTGACGTGTTTATTAACTCAGTCTATGCCTACGATGACAAAATCGTGATCTACTACAACGTCAATGGCAGTGAACAGGTGCTGTTCATCAAGATGCCTGATAGTACTGAGGAACCGCCGCATGGTGGCGATCCTGAGCTTTGTAACGGTGTTCGAATTTCGAAAGAGATTGGTAGCGCATACCGGATTCGAACCGGTGATCTCGTCCTTGAGAGGGACGCGTCCTAGGCCTCTAGACGAATGCGCCACAAATTCCTCTATCGAGAGGGCTGATACCAGAAAATTATGCCTGAATTGACACTAGAAGTCAAACACACATCTTGTGTTAATGCAGGCGTGCAGGCTTGACTTGCTTAACTAAAACAGTAATAATTTAAGCCGTTGCCTTTAGGCAGCGGGGTGATTGTTACACACTCCCCGATAGCTCAACGGTAGAGCGCGCGGCTGTTAACCGCTAGGTTCTAGGTTCGAATCCTAGTCGGGGAGCCACTTTAGCTCCAGATTCGAATCGGCTCTGTTTTCGTGAAATGGTCGCATTGAGCTGTTTTCCAGCGGGCAAATCACTCTTGCCGAGCTTATTTCCTAAATTCCCGATATTTTAGGCACTAGCTACAGGATGGAAGCGTGTCTGGCTTGTAATTAGTGCTTTTTTGTGTTAATATACTAGTGCCTATATAGACACTAGTATTGAAGGAGTAGATATTATGCCGGTTCGTTATAAGACTTTTGG
>Ga0209737_10003620_pt1 | contig 10785 bp, 14 predicted proteins | sample TergutCu122P3_FD_187284 | JGI IMG/M metagenome (GOLD analysis project Ga0209737, IMG submission 187284) | Cubitermes ugandensis P3 segment gut microbial communities from Kakamega Forest, Kenya - Cu122 P3 (SPAdes) (version 2) | ecosystem: Host-associated > Arthropoda: Insects > Digestive system...
AATCACTCGTCATTGTGCGCCTCACGACTTCATTCCGCTGGCTGGCGGCAGAATGCCGCCCCTACATACATCTCCACTGAATAGGTTTTTCACTCGCCGTCTGCAAGACGACTGAGAGAAACCGGCTCCAGCACTCCTACAGTCAGGGTGTCATCGGAGAACCATTTTCTGGCGGCGGTGCGGATTTCTTCTGCGCTTACTGTTTCCAGTCTGTTGTTTATGGCTTCGATTGCCTGAAAGGGAAAGCCCAGAATCTCCATCGAGCCGATTTCCATCGCCTGTCCGAACACCGAATCTCTCGCATAAACCCGGCTGGCAATCAGTTGCGCTCGGGCGCGTTTCAATTCCTCTTCGGAAATACCATGCTCAAGAATGGCGGCGATTTCGCGGCGTAGAGCCTCTTCCAGCGCCTCCGGCGTATGTCCGGGCAGAGGAGTGCCGTAAAAATAAAATACTGCCGGACCACGATTCAGATTGTCGTAAGAGACGCCGACACTGGCGGCGATCTTCTGCTCTCGCACCAAGCGTTGCGGCAGGCGCGCCGCGGCATGACCGTCGAGAATCGCGGCAAGCATGTCGAGCGCGTAAGGATCGACCGGCTCATCTGCCTTGGCTGTCTCGATCTTGGGCATTTTCCAGCTCATGAGCAACATGGGCAATTCCGCCGGACCTTTGACGATCAAGCGGCGGATTCCCTTTTGCGCAGGTTCTACCTGCATTCTTCTTGGCGGCAATTCCCGCGCCTTCAGACGGCCATAATGTTGCTCGGCAAGGCGGAATACCGCTTCATGATCCACGTCGCCGCACACCACCAGGGTGGCGTTATTCGGCACATACCAGTTTCTGTGCCATGCTTTCGCGTCGGCAGCAGTCATATTGGCAAGATCGTCCATCCAGCCAATGACGGGGCGGCGATAGGGATGAGTCTGAAAGGCGACGGCGTTGGTCTGCTCGAACAGCAATGCCTGGGGTCTGTCGTCGGTACGCATCCGGCGCTCTTCCATGACGACCTTGATTTCCTGCGCGAATTCTTCCGGCGCGACGTTGAGATGAGCCATGCGATCAGACTCCAGCGCCATCATTTCGCCCAGTTTTTCCTTGGGTATTTGCTGGAAATAGGCGGTGTAATCCATGCTGGTAAAGGCATTGTCCCGCCCGCCTGCCGCCGCGACGAGGCGGCTGAATTCGCCCGCGCCGATTTTGGGCGTGCCCTTGAACATCATGTGTTCGAGCACATGCGCAAGCCCGGAAGAGCCGTCGATCTCATCCACGCTCCCGACTCGATACCACACCATTTGCGTCACGACCGGGGCGCGACGGTCTTCCTTCACCACCACCTTCATCCCGTTTGCCAGCGTCTTCTCAAAAACCGGGGCGTTATTCGCCCAGGCAGGAGAAATAGCAGCCGCGCCTAGAGCGACAAAAGCACATAGCAGGAGAAGCCTGAAGACATAAAAGCGGGATTGTGTCATGGATAAAAAGCCTTTCTGATAGAATTTTGGGGTTTTCAGCCTGAAGAAGCACTACATATTAATGACAAGTAAGGCTAGAAGACAAGCCGCGCAAGCTGTAACATGGCAATCCGTCGCAGGATGCGCTCCTTCGCTTCACCCTAAAATCCAATTTTCATGTTCAGTTTTCTAAAGAAAAAAGATGAAACCGCCGCCGCGCCCAAGGATGCGGCGGAAGAAAAAAACTCTCCTGGCTGGCGGGAACGTCTGTTTGCCGGTCTTGCCCGGACGCGCGCGCAACTGGGCGGACGGATGCACGCCTTGTTCTCGCGCGGCAAGGTCGACGATGAGCTGCTGGAAGAACTGGAAACCCTGCTCCTGACCGCCGATGTCGGCATGGAAGCAACCCAGAGTCTGCTTACCACCCTGAAAGAACGCGCCAAGAAAGAAAAGCTGGAAGGCGCCGCCGCCATTCAGAACGCGCTCACCGAGGCGCTCGCCGAACTGCTGCGCCCGCTGGAAGCGCCGCTGAACGTGGACTCCCACAAGCCATTCATCATCATGATTGCCGGGGTCAATGGCGCGGGCAAAACGACTTCGATCGGCAAACTTGCCAAATACTTCCAGAATCAGGGCAAAAGCGTTCTCCTCGCGGCGGGCGATACCTTTCGCGCTGCGGCCCGTGAGCAGTTGATTACCTGGGGCGAGCGCAACAATGTCACGGTGATCGCCCAGGAGAGCGGCGACCCGGCAGCGGTCATTTTCGATGCCATTCACGCCGCCCGAGCCCGCAAGATAGACATCGTGCTTGCCGACACTGCCGGACGGCTGCCCACCCAACTGCACCTGATGGAAGAAATCGCCAAGGTGCGCCGGGTCATCCAGAAAGCGGAACCGGACGGCCCGCACGAAGTTTTGCTGGTGCTGGATGCCAACATCGGCCAGAACGCGCTTGCCCAGGTCAAGGCTTTCGATCAATCCATCAAGGTTTCCGGTCTTGTCCTGACCAAGCTGGACGGAACCGCCAAGGGCGGCATCATTGCCGCCATCGCCCGCCAATGTCCGAAGCCTGTTCGCTTCATCGGGGTAGGCGAAGGTATTGACGACCTGCGTCCCTTCAACGCGCAGGAATTTGCCGAGGCTTTGTTTGCATGATTGTCGGCAGCCGTCTCGTCAAACGCTATTTCGGTGGCTTTGAAGCTATCCGGGATGTCAGTTTCGAAATCGCAAGCGGGGCGATGGTGCTGGTCGGCGGTCACTCTGGCGCTGGCAAGACGACTCTTTTGAAGCTGATGGGGGCCATCGAGCGCCCTACTTCCGGCAGTCTGATTGTCGGCGGGCAGAACCTCACCGCTCTCAGAAACAGCGCGCTCCCCTTCCTGCGTCGCAATCTCGGTCTGGTCTTTCAGAATCAGAAGCTGCTTTTTGACCGCCCTGCCCTGGAAAACGTACTCCTGCCGCTGGAGATCATTGGTCTCCCCCGAAAGGAAGCGCAACGGCGCGCCCGCGCCGCCCTCGATAAAGTCGGCTTGCTGGCTCGGGAAAAAGCCTATCCGATTGCGCTCTCCGGGGGAGAGCAACAGCGCCTCGCCATCGCCCGTGCGGTGGTCAATCGCCCTTCCATTCTGTTAGTCGACGAGCCTACCGCCAATCTCGATGAAGTCGCCGCCAAACAGGTGCTCGATCTTTTCGCCGCCTTCAATCAGGTTGGGGTCACTGTAGTCATTGCCACCCACGCTCCCTACGAAATTCCGGGGCGTGATCTTTGTTTCATGACCCTAGATCACGGTCAACTTCTGCCATGAATGCCTGGTTCAGACAACATTTTGCGGCTTTCTCCCGCGCCCTTAGACGGCTTGCCGCCGCGCCCCTGAACGCGTTGCTCTCGCTACTGGTCATCGGGATAGCCATGACCCTGCCCGCCGCAGGCTATGTCTTTCTCGACAACGTCCGCAATCTGGGCGCAAATCATACCGGTATTCAGCAGATCAGCCTGTTCATGGAGGTCGGCGCTTCTCCCCGCGCAGTCGCGGCGGTGCGGGAACGGATAGATGAGCGTCTTCCCGGACAATGGCGCTTCGTTCCTCGTGATGAAGCCCTGCAACAACTGAAAAACACCGAAGGCATGGCAGAAATCATCAGCGCCTTGCCGCAAAACCCTTTGCCTGACGCTTTCATTCTGGAGCCGAAGGACACGAGCCCGGAGAATCTGGAAGGACTACGCAGCGAATTCGCGGATCTTCCCGACGTTGCCCATGTCCAGCTCGATTCGGCCTGGATCAAGCGTTTCAACGCTTTTTTGCGCCTGGGGATGCAAACGGTGAACCTGCTCGCGCTGGTCTTTGCCGTCGGACTTGTTGCGGTCACGTTCAATACCATTCGTCTTCAGGTTCTGGCGCAGGCGGAGGAAATCGAGGTTGCCCGCCTGATCGGGGCGACCGATGCTTTTATTCGCCGCCCTTTTTATTATTCGGGGATTTTGCAGGGGGCGCTCGGGGGGCTGGCAGCGGTGTTTCTGCTTTTGTTTGGCCTTGCCATTCTGAATCCTTCCGTTACTGAACTTGCCACGCTCTACGGCAGCAACTTTACTTTACAGGCGCCGGGTTTTGCCTATTTCAGCCTTCCTGTAGTTCTGGGCGCTTTTCTCGGCTGGCTAGGCGCCCAACTTTCCGTCAGCCTTGCCCTGCGGCAGGCGAAATAGTTGTGATTTTCAAGCTGAAATACGCTCTGCTGCTAAAAAGTTTGGACATCCGCTCAACTTTTGGCTAGAATGCGCGGTTCCCACGGAGAGGTGGATGAGTGGTTTAAGTCGCACGCCTGGAAAGCGTGTTTAGGGTAATACCCTAACGCGGGTTCGAATCCCGCCCTCTCCGCCATGTTTGGCTGTACATGCGCTTTATCCTGCTACAGCAATATCAGGCGTTTCCTCTCATCTCAGGGAGCCTACTATGCTTGTCCAGTCGCTATCCCCCTGCATTACCACTACCAAGGTTGTGGAATCCCGCGATTTCTATGTCAAGCACTTTGCCGCCAAAGTCAGCTTCGATTGTGGATGGTATGTCAATCTCGAACTGGGTAAGGGCGCGACTCTCCAATTCATGACGCCACAAGGCGAACAGTCCGCCTGCAATACCGCTGGCCTCACCTACAACTTCTCTGTCGCCGACGTGGACGCTGAATTCCAGTCCCTCGTCGCCTCCGGTGTTGCCGTCATCATGCCTCTGGAAGACCACCCCTGGGGAGATCGCGGTTTCGCGGTGCAAGACCCGAATGGCGTAGTGCTATATATCTACTCCGAGCGGGAACCCAGCGCCGAGTTCAGGCAGTATTTTACGTCCTGACCAGCGCCCCATTATCTTATAATATGCTAATGTCAGGCTTCACCTCATCCACCACCGACTTGCAGTAACAGGCGCCCCAAAATGAATCTTTCGCAACTCGAACTACATGACGCAAACTTGCTCGGGGTAAATCTCGATCCCGTTACCCGCACAGCCGAGGTGAGGATCGCCTATTACCCTGACGAACAGTCTCCTGAGCGTGTTTTGGGAGTCCTGCGTTTTAGCGGCGTCAGCCAGTTCAACCAACTGGTCGATCTCGAACTGCTGGAAGAGCATTCCCAGTTCGGGAATATCATTTCCTGGGCGCATGAGGAACATGTCGGGGTCAGCGACATCTATCTGGCGCGCGGCCTGATTTCGGTCACTGCGACATCGGTAGAGCTTATTGCTGATGTGTGAGGGTTGGGGCGCTGACGGCCTGAGTCTGTGAGGATCATAGTTGCTGTGATCTTGGCAAACCATAACGGCGTCAAACCACTCCTGTAGCCAAAGGAGAAAATTGAAATGATGGAAATCGAGGAAAGCACTGGCAACGTCTATGCCGATTTGGGTATGCCTGACGCTGATGAAATGCTGGTCAAGGCGCAACTTGCAAGCAAGATCGGCGAGATTATCAAAAATCGCAAATGGAGCCAGCAACAAGCAGCGGACGTTCTCGGCCTGACCCAGCCGAAGCTCTCCAAAATGCTGCGCGGTCAATTCCGTGGGATCAGCGAAGCAAAGATGCTCGACTGCTTGACCCGGCTTGGTCGTGATGTGCAGATCGTCGTCGGCCCTGCTCGCCGCATGCCTTCGGTTGGACATGTCGCGGTTGTGTTTGCCGCGTGATAGGATCATAGGCTGCTGTGAGGTAACACGCAAATGCTCCGATTGATGATCTGCCTCGTTTTTTTATCAGTGTCCGCAATGGCAGCTGAACCTGCTCCGTCGATACCCGAAAACAGCAAGAGCTTTGCCACCTCTCAACAAACCATGCCAAAGCTTTACCACCAAGCCTCGCGCAAGGTTGCGGGCGGCACCTTGGTTATTGGAATCGTACTGCCCGACTATAAGGAAGAGAATTTATACCAATCTCCTCAGGCTCTGCTCTACATCGCACTGCAACATCACGACGGAACTGTCAGCGAAGTAGCGAAAACTGATCAGTTCGACTACAGAGGATATGGCGGGAAAACCAGTGTTGAAACCATTGAGATTACTTCCGAAACTAAATTTTCCATCCAATTCAATACTCATGGCGGCTGCGCAGGCGGCTACACAGTTTACAGTTTTGCGCTGATACGCAACAAATGGCGTGTAGCAGGTCAAGATATCAATCATTTCAGTTGTGGCACATGGGAAAACGGACTTGAGAGCATGGACTACTACATCTACAAGTGGTCGGCAAACTTCTTGACTGGTTTGATCGTGGAAAGAGAATATCAAGGAGACAAACTCTTATCGTCAAAGCGTTCCCGTAAAGTATTTCCAGCTTTTCCTATCGAACAATTCGTTCCATTTGACGAGAAATACAAACCAAGACTTTAGACTTTAGTTTACGTAGCACCGTAGGCTTGGTTGAGCGCCAGCGAAACCCAGCATCTAGCGTTGAGCATCAAACGTAAAGCTGGGTTTCAGCTTCGCTTCAACCCAGCCTACGCCAATCACTTGTCATTCCGAATGGAGCCGGAAGGCGATGTCGCAGAATCCATGCGGCTCTGCGGGCGGATAACATCCGCCCCTACATGCTCCTGTCTCCGAGTCGGTTTTTCATTGCTGCCTGCAAGGCTTATTTTTTCGTGTCGCAGCTATCTGCTGAGCAGGTCTTGAAGCCCAGAATGGTATAGAGGGGGCAGAAGCGGATCATCCCGGTGAGGAGCGGAACCGCGCCCAGCCAGCCCCACCAGCCGATAACCTCGGTGACGCTAAGGCCAATGAGAACTGCGCCGAGAATGAGGCGAAGAACGCGGTCGATGGTACCAATGTTTGCTTTCATGAAATTCCTTTCTTTGGTCAAGGGTTAGGTGCAATAAACTCGTCGAAAGCCGTTATGGCTTCCGCTGCCCACATCATGGAAGGACCTCCGCCCATGAGTACAGCCATAGCCAGGGTATCGGCTACTTCTTCTCTAGTTGCGCCCAGTTTGGCAAGAGCCTGGGCGTGGAAGGCAACACATCCCTCGCACCGGGCGGCAACGCCCAATGCAAGAGCGATAAATTCCTTGGTTTTGGCATCCAGCGCAGCAGGCGCGGTAGTCGTCTGTTGCAGATCATGAAAAACCTTCATGGTCTCAGGCATGACTCCGCGCAAAACTTTCAGCTTTGCCCCGATTGCCTTGGTTGCATCACGATATTGCTGAGGGGAATGACTCATGATGACTCCTCTAAAAACGTGCAGACATTTCTGCGATGGTAAAAAAAATCAGCTCGCATCCATCCAGCGGACGATCACGGCGCGCAATAGATTTCACAAAGGGTGTCGATGAGACGAAGCGCATGTCCATCAGAGAGACTATAGTACACATACTTGCCCTTTTTTTCCGTCTCCACTATCCCCTCATGGCGCAAGACCCCCAGTTGCTGGGAAAGAGTAGGCTGGGTAATGCCGGTCAAATCCTCCAGCTCGCCCACATTCTTCTGGGCGCCTCCCAAAGCGCACAGCAGCAACAGACGGTCTTCGTTGGCCAGCGTTTTCAGGAGAGAACATGCCTTCTTGGCATGAGCGCGCAGCAGTTCTGCATCGGGGACGGGTTGAGACGGTAAATCGGACATAGTTGCTAAATAAACAATTTATATAATTATATTATATCTACAACATAGGTCAACTCATATAATCATTTGACCTGATCCTTCTCCCTGTGTAGACTGCCCGCCGTTCTGCCACACAGATTTCATGTTTCTCTGCTGGCGGAGCGAACTTCGCACTCTGGTGCTGCTGGCCTTTCCGGTCAGTGGTTAAACGGGAAAGCGGTGCGCGTCCTTAAGGTCGCAAAGCCGCTGCTGCCCCCGCAACGGTAAGCGAGTGAGGATTCGCCTTCATGCCACTGGGCGCTTTTGCCTGGGAAGGCGGCGAATCAAGACTTGCGAGCCCGGATACCGGCCCGATGCGAACCGATGGAAGTGTCGCGAGGGGCGGCGCTCCGGTTCTCATGGCCGGGGCGTAGCGTAACCCCGTGCGGCATCTCCTTTTTCCTTATCATGATTCCGGTTTGCGGGGACGCCAACCGGTTGGAGATTGCCATGTCTTTCTATAAACATCCGCTGACGGCGACATGCCTGTCAGCCGCTCTTTTTTCCCTTTCTTCCCCCTCCTCTGCCCAGAGCCCGATCGAGACTCAGGCGCTCTCGCCTGTCGTCATCACCGCAACAAGGCAGGAAATGCGCGCCAGCGAGGTGCTTGCCGATGTCACCGTAATCGAGCGCGAAGAAATCGAACGCGCCGGACAAGACACCTTGATCGACCTCCTCGCTCGCCAGCAGGGAGTACAGGTCACCCAGTCCGGCGGCGCGGGAACCGCATCCAGCATTTATCTGCGCGGTGCCAACTACAACCAGACGAAAGTCCTCATCGACGGCATCGACATGAACACCCTCGATGGCTCCGGTTCGCTGTTGCGTTTTCTGCCGCTCACCGACATCGAACGAATCGAGATTCTGCGGGGGCCTGCCTCCTCGCTCTACGGCGCCAACACTATCGGCGGCGTGATCCAGATCATCACCCGTCGCCCCCAGCAGGGATTGCAGGGCGATGTTTTTGCCGGCTACGGCAGCCATGACACGAGACGGGTAAACGCCTCGGTCTCCGGTGGCAATGAGCAATGGCGCTTCCGGGTTGAAGGCAACCATTTCGAAACCGATGGCATTTCCGCCCGCAAGGACGGGATCAACAAGGATGGCGACAGGGACGGCTACCGCAACACGGGCGGCGCAGTATCGGCCTCTTTTTTGCCTGCCAGGGGACACGAAATCGGCCTCTCCTATCGCAGCAACCGGGGAGTTGCCCATTACGATGGCGGCCCCACCTGGCCGAATCGCACCCCTGCGGATAAAAATTACGATTACCGCGAATACTTCACCATCGCGCAGTGGCGGCTGTTTTCCAAGAACCGCATCACCGACTTCTGGGAGAGCGAAATCGTTTATGGCGAAGCCGAGGACAAGCGCGACGATTACAACACCTGGAATGTCCCCACCGGCGGGATGACCCGCACCAAGACCAAAAACCAGCAATGGACATGGCAGAACAACGTCGACCTCCCCCTTGGCCGCGCTCTGTTTGCCATCGAACAGTTGAAACAGAAGACCGGGCCGCGGATCGACCCGGATGCCTGGACACCGGTGCTGTACGATCGCAACCCGCAGTTTCGCAATACTTCCTTTCTCGGCGGATGGACGGCAAACCTCGATAATCATCGCTGGCAGGTCAACGCCCGCCGCGACAGGCATTCCCAATTTGGCGGCAAGACTACCTTTGGCGCGTCCTATGGCTATCAACTGAGCGACGCCATCTCTGCCCATGTCGGCTATGGAACCTCATTTCGCGCTCCCAGCATCGTCGACCTCTACCGTCCCGGCTGGGGCGGCAATCCCGATCTGAAACCGGAAGAAGGCAAAAACGCCGAAGTGGGATTGACCTGGGAGCAAGGCGGGCATCTGACTTCTGTCACTTACTACCACAACCGCGTCACCAACCTCATCGCCTACATGTGTGATGCCTCGTGGAATTGCAAGAACGAAAATGTGAACAAGGCGCTTCTGGAAGGCATCTCTCTTGGCTATCGCGGCTCTTTCGGCGCATGGAGAATCTCCGCCGCCTATGACTGGCTGAACGCGCAAAACCGGAGTAAAGACCCGGCTGATGGCGTGGGTTACGAGCGCCTCGGTCGCCGCGCCCGTGACAAGGCGACATTCGGGGTAAACTACGTCGATGGCAAGCTGGATGTAGGTCTTGAGCAGGTAATCGTGGGGCGGCGCTATGATGGCAACTACAAAAAGAACGCCGCGCAGAAGGAAGAACTGGGCGGTTACGGCCTCACCAACCTCACCGCCAGTTACGCCATAAGCCAGGGCTTGACCCTGGAAGCCCGCGTCAATAACCTGTTCGACAAAAAATATGAAACCGCGCGTTACTACAACAGCGATGGCGCCAACCTGTTCATTGGCTTACGCTATGCGCTGCGTTGATAAGGCATGAAGGGCTTTATTCTGCTTCTCGCCCTTCTCACCGCGCCGGTGGTCTTTTCCCAGACCCCGGCGCCAAAGCGCATCATATCCCTGGATTTATGCACCGACTGGATGCTGACCCTGCACGTAGACAAAGAGCGCATTGCCGCCCTCTCGCCGATGCAGCGTCTCTCGAAATCCTTTCATCCCGCCCCGTGGATGAAAGAAGAAACATCATGGCCTTCGCACAATGGCAGCCCGGAGAGCATAGCCCATTACCAACCCGATCTGATTCTGGTCGGGGAGTACGCGGCCATTCCCCTGCGCGAACAGTTGCGCCGTCTGGGGTTCAGAATCGGGATTCTGCCGCTCGCCAACACCCTCGCGGAAGTAGAGGAATACGAGCGCCTGTTCTTCGCTTATACAGGCTTGGCGTTCGAGCGCAAGAACGAGCTGCCGCCAGCCGTAGAGCCCGGCAAAAAACGTTTGTTACTTCTTGGCGCAAACGCCATCGCGACCGGGCGCAGCACTTTTGAGGATTCCATTTTGAGTAGTTCCGGCTGGCAGAATTATCTCACCGAGAGCGGCCTCGTTCGCCTCGACCTCGAACGCATCGCCCTCGATCCGCCGGATGCGGTACTCTGGGCCGCGCCCTCCGGCGCGGCGCTGGCAAACTCCTTTGCCGAACATTCCCTCTGGCGCTCTCTCACCCCGCCACCGCTAAGACTGGACACCGACTACTGGCGCTGGCAATGCCCCGGCCCCTGGAGCTGGGAACTGATCCGGGAATTGAGGCTTCTTCTTGGCCAAGACGGAGAAGAAAGGGGGGAGAATACGCCATGAGACTAATGA
>Ga0209737_10003621_pt1 | contig 10781 bp, 9 predicted proteins | sample TergutCu122P3_FD_187284 | JGI IMG/M metagenome (GOLD analysis project Ga0209737, IMG submission 187284) | Cubitermes ugandensis P3 segment gut microbial communities from Kakamega Forest, Kenya - Cu122 P3 (SPAdes) (version 2) | ecosystem: Host-associated > Arthropoda: Insects > Digestive system >...
TCAGGCCTACATTGTCTACCCTTTGATTGATGAGAGTGAAACAATAAGTGCAAAAAATGCCACTCAAGAAGCGCAAAAGCTTGCCACAACAACCTTTGCTGACTATAAAATCGGCCTCTTGCACGGTAAACTTCCCAACGAAGAAAAAGACAAAGTCATGGCTGATTTTAAGGCAAAAAATTACGATATTCTTGTCTCTACGACTGTTGTTGAAGTTGGCGTTGATGTTCCGAACGCAACTGTGATGATGATTGAAAATGCCGAGCGCTTCGGCCTCTCGCAACTTCATCAGCTTCGCGGCCGCGTCGGCCGCTCAGAGCACCAATCCCATTGCATCCTCACCACTTCATCCTCCTCAAAGCAGGTCAAAGAGCGCCTCGGGGTCCTTGTTCAAACAAATAACGGCTTCATTGTCGCCCAAAAAGACCTAGAGCTTCGCGGCCCCGGCGAGTTTTTGGGTACTCGCCAGAGCGGCCTGCCTGATTTTGGTCTCGCCGATATTGTGAACGACATCGAAATCCTTGAGTTGGCGCGCGAAAAGGCGATTGAGTTTGTTAAAGGCACACCTGCCTCAGTTGCCGGCGGCGTCTCCGCACCCCGCGACATCGCCGATTACCCGACGCTCAACCGTGAAATTCAAAAGCGTGGAATACTGATGAACTTGCGCTCGGGCTGAATTTTTGTGATAGAATTGATATGAGTTCGGAGTTTCCAAAGAATGATTCAACTTACACAAGCACACGTTTTAGGAGTAATAATCGCGTTTTTGCTGGGCATTTTTATTGTCCCGATTGTGATTTATTTTTCCAAAAAAGCCGGACTTGTAGATAAACCGGACGTGAGAAAAATCCACTCCGGTGAGATTTCGCGCCTCGGCGGTGTTGCAATCTGGCTGAGCGTCATGCTCACCTTCGTACTCCTCATCGTTTTAAGCTACTACCCCAAAGGAGTAGGGCTCTCGGGTATCATTGTCGGCGGCTCGCTGATGTTTTTACTCGGGCTTGTGGATGATATTTTCACCCTCGGTGCCAAATTCAAATTCCTTATTCAGGTCTCAATTGCAACAATGGTAATACTTTTGGGCGTTCGCATCGATGAAGTCGTACTTCCTGTGCTTGGAATTGTCGAACTGGGCGTTTTTGCCTATCCGCTTACACTTTTATGGATTGTAGGCATTTCAAACGCACTCAATTTCATTGACGGCATTGACGGTCTTGCAGGTTCGGTTGCCACAATCAGCTGCTGTGCAATCGGGGTCGTATCCCTTGCAATCAGCCCTTCTTCACCAATTACGGCGCTCGTTGCCTTTATTTTAATGGGCGCAATTTTTGCGTTCCTGATGTTCAACTACAATCCCGCAAAGATCTTTATGGGTGATTCCGGCTCGCTTTATGTAGGCTTTATGCTCGCAACGCTTTCTATAACAGGCATAGCCAAAAATTCTGCCGAATTTGCGTATCTGCCGCTTTTAATCCTTCTGGTGCCGATTTTAGATGTTGCGATTTCGTCCACAAGGCGTATTATGAAAGGCGTAAGCCCGTTTACGGCTGACAGCGAACACATTCACCATAACCTTTTAAACGCGGGCTTTTCGCAGGATAAAGTCGTTCTCTCGCTCGCCTCAATCGGCATGGCATGTGCGCTTTTATCCATTGCAATTGTAGTCTTAACTACTTCAGATACCCCGCTTGCCACGGCAGTAGGCGCCAAGGGCAAATATTTCCTTTGGGCATTGGGGTTAATTGTGGTATTATTATTATTGAGCGTAGCTTCAAAATTAATCAAAAAAACTAACAAATGAAAAAGATTTTACTGACAATATTGTTGTATTTTTTGTTGATAACGCCCTCTTTTGCAATCAGAATAGGCCTGCAAGATGGTGTGAATTATGCTGTTGTGGGTACATCGGTTGAAGGCGGCATAGCGGATAGAAATACAAATAAGATTCTTCTGCGCACCACTGCCAGAAAACCCTATGAAATCAGGCCGTATGAAGGTATTTTAGCCGTCAGGATTGACGGGCGGTTCTACAAACTGAAGACGAACATAATTTCCGTACAAACGCCCGAGTATAAATACTTCGTGAGCGCCAAACGCCGCTGGTATCGCGGTGAATTGATTGTAGCAAATTTGAACGGCAAGCTTGTTGTCATTAACAATTTGCCGCTTGAACAATACCTTTTGGGTGTAATACCTGCCGAAATGCCTGCTCGTTGGAATTATGAGGCTCACCGCGCGCAAACAATCGCCGCAAGAAGTTATGCCATTGCAAATCTCGGCAAACGCGGCAAACGCGGCTATGACCTTCTTGATACTCCCCATGATCAGGCTTATGGCGGTGCTTCGGCAGAAACCCGTCAAACAAATCAGGCTGTTGTTTCCACAAAAGACATTGTACTCACGTACAACAATAAGGTCATTCCCGCTTACTACCATGCTGCTTCCGGCGGTCAGACACTGCAATCGGGTCAGGTCTGGTCCAGAAATTTGCCATACCTGAAATCTGTTGATGGCAGAGATTGGGGTGTCAGAAAAATGGGGCATGGCGTCGGCATGAGCCAATACGGTGCCAATAACCTCGCTGCACAGGGCTATAGTGCGAATGAAATCCTCAATTATTACTATAATAATATAAGTTTTGCAAGGGTTAGAGCGTTACTCTGACAAGAGTTTTACTGTATGCTATCCTTGTAATACAAGCCCTCATTGAATTTATAGAAAAAAAGTGCTTGCCAAGTACCGAAAAATGTGTATAATCGAACATGTACACAGAAAGGAGTTCATCATGAACAAAGAAGAATTAGTCAAAGCGGTTGCAGAGAAAGCAAAAGTTTCTCAAAAGCAATCAGCTGAAGTGTTAGCTGCTGTGCTTGACACTATCGAGAAATCAGTTGCTAAAGGTAAAAAAGTAACTCTGGTTGGTTTCGGTACTTTCGAAGCTAGAAAAAGAGCTGCCAGAACGGGCCGCAACCCTCAAACAGGCGCTGCAATTAAAATTGCTGCTAAAACTGTTCCGGCTTTCACTGCAGGTAAAAAATTCAAAGAGCTAGTTAAGTAGTTTTGAATTTTTGAAAAGAAATTTTGGAGCCATTCCTTCGGGGTGGCTCCAATTTCATGCTAAAATTGGTTATGCCTCACTTTTTAATTAAATCTCAGGATGTTGTAGATGGCTTGGTGGAATTGCGCGAGCCTGATTTACTGGCGCACATTGTCGGCTCTTTAAGAGCAAGGGCGGGCGAAACCCTTAAACTGATTGATGAAAATAAGATTGTTTATTTGTGTGAGGTGACGAAAGTTTCACGTCGTGCCGTCACCGCAAGTGTTTTAAGTCAAGAAGTGTCAACACGCTTTTTACCCTTTAAGGTGAGGTTGATGCAAGCGGTACTAAAACCTGATGCAATGGCGCTTGCGGTCGCAAATGCCACACAGATGGGCGTAAGCGAGTTTTTACCTGTGATTACAGATAATTCCGCTGTTAGTTTTAATACAGCGCGCGCGAAACAGGAGAAATGGCAGAAAATAGCCGATGAAGCCTTTAAACAGTGCGAAAGAGCGGATTTGATGAAGGTTTTGCCTGTTGCCGCAAGTTTGGATGAGGCGGTTAGAGGACTGCCCGGGAATGCAAAAAACGTGATTATTTTTGCCGAATGCAATGCCAATGCGGCTCTTGGCAAGGCGAAAGGCGATATGACCGTGGCCATAGGTCCTGAAGGTGGCTTTAGCGAGCGTGAATTTGAGTTTTTTGCGCACTGTAACTACCCCCTTGTATCGCTTGGAAATCTCATTTTAAAAGCTCCAAATGCAATTGTGGCGGCCTTAGCGCAAATAAACTATGCAAGGAGTCGAAATGGATGAAGTTAAAGTGAACGAGGAAAACAAGGCGCTTGCATCTGGTTTTGTGAGTGAACGTAACAAAAGCAAGCGAAGCGAAGCTTGTGTTTATTTGGTTGGCGGCTATATCCGCGACAAAATTTTAAATAAAACAACGCCCGACAAAGACTTAGTGGTTGTGGGCGAAAGCGCCGGGGATTATGCCAAAAGACTTGGCGGCAGAGTTGTGCTGCTCGATGCTGAAAATCAGATTTATCGCGTTGTAATGGAGGATGGGACTTATTTTGATGTTACATCAATATCGGTTCCGAACGGCACTTCGTGCCTTCTTGCCGAAGCCGCCCTCAAAAAAGACGCTCTCCGCCGCGATTTTACCATTAATTCAATATATCAAAACCTTAAAACGGGCGAGTTTTTTGACCCGCATAATGGCCGCGAGGCAATTTCTAAGCGGCGAATTGAAACCGCGCGCCTTGAAAATCTCATCGACGACCCGCTCAGGATGCTCCGTGCATTCAGATTTGCCGCGGTTTTAGGGTTTACGATTGGTAAAGAAATTTTGAATTTCACACGCCAAAACGCTAAACTCATCCAAAAAGTCGCAAAAGAACGCATTAATTATGAACTAATAAAAATGTTTGAAGGCGATTGGGTAGTCGAAAACCTTTATGTAATGCACAAAACCGGTCTGCTTGCAGAAATTTTTCCGTTCGTAAACGAGATAGAAAAAATCCCCTCAAATACCCACCACCACTTACCTTTACTGGAACATTCCATTGAAACCGTGCGTAACCTCGACAGCTGCGACCCGCTTTTGAAAATCGCCGCATTTATACATGATATAGGCAAACCCTCATGCTGGACAATTGAAAGAGACACGGGCCGCCACCGCTTTATCGGCCACGATATCAAGGGCGAAAAGCTGGCTGTAGCCGAGCTCAAGCGTCTCAAATTTTCGCGCAAACAAATCGACTTTATTTCAAAAATGGTGCTTCATCATATCCATCCGTCAAGCCTGATGCAGCAGGAGGACAGAACAGACAAGGCTCTTATTCGCTTCATTCGCAAACTTGACCCTTATGTTGAAGAAGTGATTGCGCTTGCGCGCGCGGACAGATTAAGCGCTCAGGGGCCAGCCATAACCCCCGAAAAAACCGCACAAAACCTTAAAAACCTTGACGAGCTCCTTGAGTTTTACAGACGAATCAAACCTCGTCTTGTTGAGCTTCCGAAACTTCTTGACGGCAGGGAAGTCGCCAAACTTCTAAACATCAAGCCCGGCAAGGCTCTTGGTGAGGCTGTTGACGCGCTTCGCGAAGCGCAACTTGAAGGCGTTGTTAAAACAAAGGAAGAAGCCGCGGAGTTTCTGGCTCAACAATACGCCCGAACCCCTGAAAAGTCCCGTCCAGATTAGAAAAAATCACCCTCAGATAGCCGTTTTCCGCATCACCCTTGTCATCTATGCGCGCGTAAATTACGGCATTCTTATTGTAATTATCCTCACAGGGACTAGCTTTGAACTTACCCACGGTTTGATGCGCCTGTAAAAATACAATATAATTTTGCCCCTCGATATTTTTCAAATCGACCTGATAATGGCCCGATGCAAGTATAGCGCCGGAGTTGTCCTGAATCTGCGCTCCGAGCGTCAAAACAGGTTTTACGCTAATCGCATTTTTAATTTGTCCTATTTCGCTGGGCGCATCGCTAAAATAATGAGGCACCTGTGAACCGCTTGAAGGCGAGTCTTGTGGCACGCCCCAGAACCATTTCGTAAATTTTGAAGGCTCTTTTTTCTTCTTTTCCTTCTGTTTGGGGGTTTTGCTGCTAAGCGCCTGCTCAAATTCCTTGTTAGTTACCATTTTCTGTCCCGCAAAAGGGTCATTTAAAAATTTGAAGTCAAAATCAAAAAAATCGTCGGCACGAGCGCTTGTACCGCAAAGAAAAATTAATGCTAATAGTAAAAACTTTTTCATACCAATATTCTTAATGCTATTTACAATTCTTTCAACTGTTCGTTCGTATCAAGATATTTAGCGAGAGTTTTCGCGTCTCCTTTAAGCTTGAAGTATTCCGCAAATTTTGCGGTGGTTTTAAGGTTATACGAGCGGCCGTTTTTGTCTTTATGGCGTGCCACAAGGCCTTTTTCGACCAATTCGGCAACATGTTCATAAGCGTTTGAGCGCAATTCTTTCAGCACCGATTGACGGATTGGTTCTTTAAGCGCAATTATCGTCAAAGTCTTTAATACTGCGGGTTTCAATTCAACGGGACAGAGTTTTTCAACGATATTTAAATGCTCGGCGCGTACCTGAATTATGTAACCGTCCTCGTCGTCAATTTCAAGTGCCCCTTCGCGTGAGGAATAGTCAAACATCAGATCCAATAAAGCGCTTTCAACCGCATCCTCGGGCGCCTCAAGGAGTTCCGCGATTTCAGCAGGGTGTATTGCCCGCGCCGTAACAAAAAGCACGGCCTCAATTTGCGCTTTCAGTTCTTCAGCTTGCATCTTTTTTTAATCCCTTAATCATTTTCACTACAGGGTTTCCGCCCTTTTTAACATAAAGTTTCCCGTAAAATTCACTTTGCACAATTATATAATTTTTCTCCGCGGCCAAAAACAACAACGCAATGTAGGCGCTTGAGCGGTCAAAGCCGAGCAGAGAGAGTTCGCGAAGCTCGATTTTTTCTTGGCGTTCAAGAATTTTTGTCAAATTCTGGTCCATTTGTTCAACAACCTGCCTGATATATTCATCGTGCGCAAGGTTTTTGATATCAACTGCGCTGAGCCTTGCGTAGTTGCGCACACGGCGCTTCTGGCGTTCAAGAGTGTTTTGAAGCGAGCGTTTTTTTTCAAGCTCCTCATAAAATTCAAGATGGCGTATTAAATCTTTCAAAGTCACGCTGCGATTACGATTGAGGCGCACACTTGTCCTTCTTTGCAGCACCTCCTCAAAAGAAATTACGTTTGAAGAGCTAAATTGCATCTGCTCGCCCTCAAAACCGTCAGCAGTATCGTCGTCTATAAATTCATCATATTCGGGTTCAAAATCAATCAGCTCAATGCCCTCAAGCACATTGGATTTCAGCTTCAATAAAATTGACGCAAACAACAGCGCACGGCCCGCGAATTTCAAGTTATTGTTGGCTTTGAGTTCGATTAACTTCAAAGTATATTTATCATAAACATCCACAATATCAATGTTCCAGGGGTCGATTTTGCCCGATTTTGCAAGGTCTACAAGGATTTCAATGGCATCCATTTCCCTATCGCGCGGCTGCGAGATAAACTCAAATTCCGCATCCAGTTCCCCGACCCCAGCAACGGCAGCCGTTTGCTCGTTTATGTCTTCACTGTAAAATTCTAAATTTGCTTCCATAATTACTCGTCTTTCAATTTAATTCCGCTGATTTTCGTCACCCCTTTATCCTTCTGGGTCACGCCAATCATTCTATCCGCGCTGTCTATCATCGGTTTTCTAAGACTTATCACCACAAATTGCGTTTCTTTGGCCTGATTGTTCAGCATTTTCGCAAGCTTTTCAACATTGGGTCCGTCAAGGTGCATATCAACCTCGTCAAACGCGTAAAATGGCGCCGGCAGATGCTTTTGTACCGCAAACACAAACGCAAGCGCCGTCAAAGTTTTCTCACCGCCGCTCATACCGGCCAGACGCTGCTTTTTCTTATCGCGCTGTGTCGCTTCAAATGTCAGTCCGCCCGAGAACGGGTCAGTCTCATTTTCCAAGACCAGCGTGCCTTCACCCTCCGAGAGTTCCGCAAAAACCGACTTAAAGTTTTCGTTCACAGACTTATAGGTCTTTATAAATGTTTCTTTTTTGAGGGTTTCATAGCCTTTCATGCGGTTTGCAATTTCGACTTTTTCTGCACTGAGTGTGTTAATTTTTTCGCGAAGCTCACTCTGACGCGCCAGAACCTCATCGTAATCAGTGAGTGCGCGCATGTTAACGGGCTCCATATCGTCCATTCGCTTCTGTAAACGCCCGATTTTATTGGTTATTTCTTCAATTGAAATGTCAACGGCCTCAATTTTATTGGGGTCAATGCCAGCTTCAATCAACTCCTCGCGTGCGGACTCCAAAATCGGCTCGAGCTCGCGGCGGCGCGCCTTATAGCTTTCGATTTGTTCGTCAATGCGCGTCAATTGGTTGTCATAAATATCATTGCGTTTTTCAAGATTCAGAAGCTCGCCGTTAGCCTCATCGCGCTTTTCTTGAAGCTCCACAAGGTTTTCGCCGAGTTTCACAATCTCTGCTTCGAGTACCTCAAGCTCCTTCAATAAGCCCTGAATTTCAATCTCAAAACGCTCTTTGTCGGTTTTAAGGGTCTCATTATCAGCCAAAAGGCGTGTGATATCGGCCTTACGCTGCTCTATGATTGTATTTTGGAAGTTTATATTATTATTTTCCTTCTCAATTTCATTGTTCGCGGCGTTAATTTTTGTTTCCGTGGCGCGGATTTTACCCTCAATCTCGCCCGTCATTTCCTTGAGCTTATTAAGTTCACCCTCGTCAATCATCTTCTCGACATCTTCAATGGCGCCCGTTTTCTCTAAAATTTCATCACTCAATTTGACGTGCTTTTTCTCAAACACGTCAAGCTCGTGCTCGATTTTTTTCAGCATCGGTACGATTTCCGCCGTGCGCGCAAGTTTTTTCTCAATGTTTTCAAGGGTTGTGCCGTTATTTTTAATTAAATGTTGAAGTTCCATTTTGGCACTGTTATATTCATTCGACGCGTTTGAATAATCCGCGCGAACCTTATCCAGTCTGGCTTCAAGGTCATTTTTCTTCTTTTCAAGCTCGTCATACTGGTCTTGAAATTCATCAAGGCGCCTCAGGAATGTTTGCAATTCCTTATCATCAACCTTGCCGAAAGCCGCACCCTCGCGCTTTTTCGCGCCGCCCGTAATCGCGCCTGATTTTTCAAAAAGCTCGCCATCAAGCGTCACAATCCTATACTTACCCATTAATTTCTTGGCGCATTGCATATCCTCGACCACAAGAGTGTCGCCGAGCGCAAAATAAAACGCATCTAAATATCTATCTTCAAAATCAAGCAAATTAATTGCATAATCAACCACACCGTTGTCTTTTGGCATCGGAAGTTTATTCGGTGCGCCTTTTAGTTTATTCAAAGGAAGGAAGGTAGCCCTCGATTTTCCGCTTGATTTTAAAAGCTCAATCGCGCGCGTGGCAACGTTTTCATCATCCACCACAACAAAGCGCGAGCGGCCACCAAGGGCAATATCAATGGCATCGGCATATTGCACATCAACATCCAAAAGCTGCACCAATGGCGCATGAACCCCACGCATATTTGATGCCAGAATCGTTTCAACCCCTGCGCCGAGCCCGAATTCTTTAAAGGCCTGCTTTTTGGCTTCCATCGTGGCAATTTTTTTGTGTGCAAGCTGGATATTATAGTTCGCATCGGAAAGCTGATTTTTCACTTTGTCGAGTTCGTCAAAAGTGATGCGCTGAACGGTTTTGCACTCCTCCATTTCCTTTTCGAGCGTCCCAATCAACAAGCCCAGCCTGTCCTTCTCACCCGTAAAGTTTTTGGAGGCAAGCTCCATATTCTCAACCGCCGCATTCGCTTCATCAGACTCCTTTTTTAGGTTTTCAAGCTGGTTTTCAAGCGGTAGTTTTTCCTTAATCAGCTCGGTTTCAGAGTCTTTGAGTGCATCAAGCTCGCGCCGAAGCTGGTTGCGCTTTTCAATATGCTCATCCGCGGTTTTACTCATACCGCCCATTTGCGCCAGAATATCTTTCAACTCCTGTTTTTCGCCTACAAGCTGCACTTCAAGCCCGACAATTTCGGTGCGTTTTTCGGCAATTCGCACTGTCGTCTGCTCATTTTTCTGCACAAGGCTTTCAATGCCGTTATTAGCGCCCTCGATGGTTTTCAGATTGTCATAAACCAGCTTATCGCAATGCGCTGTGGAAGTTTTTTTGCGCTCAATCTCGCCTTTTTTCTCCTCGGCCTGCTTTTTCACTTCAAGCTGCTGGTCTTCGCCCTTGGCACGGACTTCGTCTGAAAGCCTTTTGCACTCGACCTTTTGAAGCTCAATCTTTTCACCGAGCTCCTTTTTATCAACTTCAAGCTTTTTCTTTTCCTTACCCGCGCCGAGTATATTTTCGTGCACAATATCAAGAGATTTTTTGGAATCAAAATAACGAACAGTCGTGATTTGCCCCTCAAGCTTTGTCTTTTCATCTTTGAGATTCTTATATTTCAGCGCAATTTCGCGCTCCGAACTCAATTGTTCAAGCCGCGTGTCAATTTCGCCCATAATAATGTTCGAGCGACCCACGCGGGAATCAACCGTTTCAAGTTCGCGCGTTGCCTGTTCAATTTTGCGGTCAAAATCCGCTACACCGGCGATTTCATCAAGAATTTTACGTCTTTCGTTTGGCGAGCAGTTGGTTATGCTTGTCACATCGCCTTGCATAATGACGTTGTAACTGTTCGGGGTAATGTTGTATTTTTCAAGCTCAAAGTGCATTTGAGAAAGCGTGCAGACTTTGTCGTTGATGTAGTACGTGCTGTTAAAGCCTTGTGACGACTTCTTTACGCGCCTTGAAAAAGCCATGTCTTCGCCTTCTCTGGTTTCAAAAACTACTTTTACGTAAACTTCGTTGCGGGCATTATGGGTTGAAATCAGGTCGCTAACCCCGCGCTCCGAGCGTAATGCGCGGGATGTTGAAAGGCCGAGGGCAAAAAGAACGGCATCTACAATATTGCTTTTTCCGGAACCGTTGGGGCCTGAAATGGTCGTAAAACCGGGCAAAAATGGTATACTGACCTTATTTGCAAAGGATTTAAAATTATCTATTTCAAGTTCCTTAATTCGCATTGCTTAAAATTGCCCAAAACTAGTACTATGACTATATTAGACAACATTTAGACATAGCATGTCAAATTGT
>Ga0209737_10003622_pt1 | contig 10779 bp, 4 predicted proteins | sample TergutCu122P3_FD_187284 | JGI IMG/M metagenome (GOLD analysis project Ga0209737, IMG submission 187284) | Cubitermes ugandensis P3 segment gut microbial communities from Kakamega Forest, Kenya - Cu122 P3 (SPAdes) (version 2) | ecosystem: Host-associated > Arthropoda: Insects > Digestive system >...
CGCAGACGCGGCCTTTTTACTAATAAGACGCAACCGCGGATAAGAGAGAACTACATCGTGATGGGGGAGCGTTCTGATTTGGTCCTTCCGCGAATAAACGAAACGGCGATGCACAAACCCGTCAAATAGGCCGACCTGCTGCTGTCAATTACTCCTGATATTGTAATATGTTTGGTGGTCATATAATGTATCTCCTGCAAGTGGCTGAACAATGTCATGTCCGCTGTCTCACTCCTTCTGTTATGCTGTATAAATGAACCGCAATCCTTACGCTCGTATGGGAGCGTTGTACCGTCTTTACCTTACATAAACTTTAGGAATGTCCTGCAACACTCCCACGCTGCAGTTTCACGAACCGGCTCCAGGTGGCAGGAGGCGCAAATACACAACTATGAGCACGTTACAGGTCCACTTACCGTCATAATGTGGCAGGGGATGAAAATACTGCGCTGTTATGCTGTTACGCCATTTGATCTGTCGATGGAATCAAGTGTGAACGAAGGTGATCAAGTGCACAACATTTGAGTGTGCAAATACTGTAAGTTTCATTGAGCTACTGCAATAAATGCCCTGATTCTGATACAACTGCACATAATATAACACTGCAATAGTTCAGTGTGATAATACTGTAAACTTTCATTGCCCTGAAACACCATCTGTAATAAATTATCTGATTACTGTGTGAGGAGCACTATGTACAAAGGGCTTAACAACGTCAAGACGCAAGAAGGCACGTACTTTGGCTTATGTTGAAGAAGAGTAACATCTGATGACTCCGAAGCAGAGCGCTCAAGAAGAAAAGGTAATAAACGCAAAGCTGTGTCTTGCTTCAACGCGGAGCTACGCCGACAAGCTGACGATGAAGTTCATACCGTTCGAAAATTAACACAGAAGTGCGAATAATTCAAGAGCAAAACACTGGGCTTCGCACAGAGCGAAGAGCTGAAATGACACCGGAGGAACACATCCAAACTTGAGAGCATCCAGAACGTACGCCGATTTGTGGGTGCAACGATTGGAGAGCTGAAGTCTTGCGAGCACAAGTCCACTGTCATTTGGTGCCTCCATTGCAAGAAATATGCAATTTTGCCAAGCCGTTATATGGAAGAATGAAACAGCAAATAGAGCCTGACATAACGGAAAAGTTATGCCTGCACCTTTGCATCATCATGCTCAAGAGCTCAAACAGTTGTCTAAGATCCGTGTTTTTAGTCAAGGTCAGGCCCTGCGACAGCATCTTTGCATTTACGTCCATGGGTGCATCGCTTACGGAAAATGCCCGGATTGACGAGCAACTGGCCAGCGCTCGAGAAGGAACAATATGTCATCGCGTCGGTACGTTGCCACCTATTGCATCAAGAACAACAAGCTTGGCCCAGTTGAACGTTTTCGGTAGTGATATGGAAGCACAAGTAAATATGCGACGCTGTATTACGGATGTTGGTTAGACAGTTCGCGGCAACAGTTCCGAGCGTCCTAGGCCTAAGTCTAGTGAACTCATTCGTCGAAATGTTTCTGCGAGCTGGCGAATATGTAGGAAATCAAGAAGTTCTGAACGTTCGATTGGCAATTCGTGAAGCCCTGGGGGTCGATTGGCGAACACACAATCGCCCAACGTGGAGCGAGGTGGCCGCCATTTTACTTGATAACATGGGAGCCGAACGAGACATTTTGCACCGGTAAGGTAGCGGATTATAGCGGATTAGCGATACGCACCCGGCGTACGATCAACTGCACTTCTCTTTGCTGTTCCCACATGGTGAACTAGGTTGGCATTTAGCAGTTAGGAATCAAGGTGACGCCACAAGCCATAATAGCAGTAGAGTTTCATGTAGTGAGTTTGCCAAATTCAGACTCTTCATTAAGGCCAGAGGGTACTGACTGCTGCATCGCGCTGCAAGATTATTTCTGCGCGAGATTTCCACGCTAACTACCGGAATGCATGTGCTTAGCGTGCCCAGGTCGCCGGGCACCAGCAGACTAGTGTTTTATAATTTCACGTACATTTCAAATTTACATCGAATTGTTCCACACACACACACACACACACACACACACACACACACACACACACACACACACACACACACACCTTTAAACCTTCATGGCACATTTTAAGTCATGGTTGTTTGTACACTATCAACTACATTCTAAGTAAAATTGTTGTATGTACAGTACTTTACTGTAAACAATTAATTCTGCCCTAATGTGCTCACTTTGAATTTCATGACTTTAGTTTCAGCAGTATCCTGACCGAGGTTTTTTGTGAATTCCCTCGGTTCCCTTAGGCAGATGACTTGATTGCTTTATCAAATTAAGCCATGATCACTTCTTTTTTTAAACTAGCTTAACTTCCCATTGGATGCTAGGGCTGCAGTGCCGCTCATCTATTGAAACACACATCTGCTAACAGCAAATAAATGAGAGAATATGTGATGTCACACAGTTTTGTTGATCTGGAGGAACTTGCTGCTTCCACCTTCAGGGTGTAGGTGCTGTTTTCGTGGTTACTAACAATAGTGTAGAACAGTCTGTTTCTGGTATTTGAGGTTTCCACAGTTGTGTTGTTGAAGATTCAGGTCTTCTAGGATGTGATGCGTTGCTGGGTTGGTGGTTCTCGATATTTGAAGGAATGCACTGATTTCAACTTAAAGGGTCTTTAAAAATTTTGGGAAACTGACCCAGTGACTCAGCATCACAACCCAGAAGACCTGAATCCTCAGTTTTCTTTGGCTGATTTTTGGACTTTGTCTGTCACCCCACTTTGTTCAAACCACAGTATTTTATAAACTGGTTTTGTCCCCATTTTCAGGTGACAGTGTAAAGCAAGGAGCCTTCTCCGTTAGGTGCCTTGACAGTTAGTGTCAAATCTGAGCTCGGTGTTATGATTCCGTGCTGTTTCTTTTACCTAAAGAAGGAAATACAAAACCAGTTTCTGAAATATATAGTGGTGTTAAAAAGAAAAGAAAAAAAACTGGGATGGTGGATGGTGTCCAAAATATCAGTCCTAAAAAAGAAACGTGTAGGATTTGTACTATGTGTGAATGCAACTGGACACCTACATTAGTTGCCTGCAAACCTCACAACTGTATTTTTCAGTTTTTGTTGTCAGAGAATGTTGTATTATGTTATATCCTTATGAATGTCATGTTTAAATGAATGTTTCTTTCTTTATTCTTAGATCAACCTGCGGTTGATCCTGGTCAGTGGGAAGACAAAAGAGTTCCTGTTTAGCCCCAGTGATTCAGCAGGGGATATTGCACAGACAGTATTTGACAATTGGCCAGAAGGTACACACTCCAGGATTGATATTTTGTACTTTTGTGCCTCGTGGGACTTGCACATTTCGTGCTTTATGCGTCTGCCATATTATAGTGGTGGATGTTATTATTAATGCTGTTTTAGATGAAAATGTACATGTTTGTGGTGCAGGCCTGTTTCAGTGACTTTGTTCATGGATTACACTATATAGTTTTGGTTAATAACATGATCTGTGAAGAATGATTTTGGAAGCATGTGGAAAGAAGCTGTCATGGCCTAAAGTAAGGTGTAGTGGGATAGCCTCTATAAAAGTACCCCATTATTTTGCATCACGACCATCAGCGTAAGTCATATCAACTGCCCAAACACATACAGATTACACATGACAAAAAGAGCAGCAGTAGTTCTCTTTTAGCAACAGTGTGAGAGACAAGATCTCACATTCATAACAGTGTAACCTGACCTTACTCTCCCTCTACATCAGTCATGTGATTATATTTGCTACTACATAAGCTGAAACAGAAGCATACATTTCGCAGCCTTGACTGTTGTGGCATTAATTGAGTCTTGTTTACATGACATTGGGGACTTCAGGGAAGTAATCCTGCTGTATGGATGTGCAAGTGTGAAACACCTCAGTAAGAATATCTGGTGTTCTGGCAGAGACTCAGACTGGCCACCGCCTGATTACAAGTTACAAGCATTATAGCTTACACCAACTTGCTTGGTGATAGAAACTGTAGCAGGCGTATGTGTTACAGGATAAAGTTCTGCCATTGCCAAGGGATTGTCCTATTCTGAAATTCATTGATAACTCTGCTTCACTCAAGGAGAAATTTCTTACAGCCATGTAGGTTTCAGGGGACATTTAGAGCTTGTTTACAATGTCAGAATTGGAGCATCACATATATCTGTGACCAAAATATACATCCGTTGTGTCATGTAATAGTTACTGTTCATGTGCAGATGTTCTGCCAGGTGCTGTAGTACCTTCCTGTAGTCAAAGATTCAGCTGCCTCTTGCAGTTTCTATGTGTTTGGTCACTGAAGCAGCCAGTGTGAATGTCTTAGACTGCTTGGATGTGACACTGTATTGCTGGGTGTGATGTTCTGATATTTCAAAGGATTGTAGTGCTTTCGTCAGCAGCGCTGAGCAGTCTTCGATCCCAAACATGCAGATACTATGCACCTTTGAAATGTCAGGAACTGTTCACCTAGTGTCATGGCATCACATTGCAGACATCTTGAATCCTCAGCAGCACCACTGTGTGAACCTGAGATCTTGCAGCCAATGAGGCCAGGATATGAATATGATCAACAGAACCATTACCTGTTGTGTCATGCCCATGCCTGGAAACACTTCTGTGCAGCTGGATTGTAGCAGTAGACATGTGGGCTTTGGAGGGTGACTATGCAGGGAAGCAGTTGTCAGCACAGTGGGCAGTTTGCGAGATTTGAGGTTTTCACAGGTTGTTGCTGACCATGCAAGTCTTCTGGGTGTATGATGCTGTGTCAATGGGTGAGGAGTTCCTGACATTTCAGATTGGACTGCTTGACCCTAAAGATGGAGGCAGATTGATCCTCAGAAACATATGGAACTAGGCACCCAGTGACATTCGGTCCCATACCAGAATGCTTGAATCTCTTGCAGTGTGTTTATGAGGAATGCAAGTTTGTTCTCATTATACTACAGTGTGTGAAGTTTAGTGTCAGCACTAAAAACCAGCTTGCTCTGACAAGCAACACATTTGCAATGCTATAATTTGAAAGCCCTGTACAAAACAAAAGTTTCATACAGGAATACAGTTGCATTTATGATCTATCACCGTTTGTACAATTCACTACAGTAGGGTCTTGGTGTTTTTGATTAACTGGGGCCTTTAAATTCATCACAGTCATCACCATTTTTAATAAATAATGAACACAAAAATCATAATAAACACAAAAAATAAAAACACTTGTTCAAAGCTTAAGTACAGGAAGTCTAAAATATGTTTACAGGCCTAATGTACAAAAAATATCCATACATAATGTATTTGAGGTCGATATTTAGTATACACAGAGAGAAGAGTTTATGACATGTGTAATCAGAACAAGTGTTTGAAATGTTTGCCATTGGTGCCCCTGAAATTGGCAAATGAGTGGTGAATGTCTGCCACGGTGTGTACTGGGATGGGTGCACACATCCTGTCAATTTGTTCCCTTAATTCTTCAGCATTGCTGACTTTGCAGAATACACTGCATCCTTCAGATACCCCAACAAGTGGAAGTTGAGAGGGATTGAACCAGATTAATTATATCTTCCAATTAACACAACTTCAAGAAATAGCTGCAATTCTGTTTTATTTACTAACCAGGTTTCTGCCTGTTTTCTGGTCATCAACAGGTATTTGATTTACAATTGCATAAAAGGAACTATCAGGTAGAGGCCTCTCTTTCACGTATCATACATAGAATAGCCATTGATAAAATAATTAGTCGCAATAATGGAATAATAAAATGATTACATTTAGTTAACACAAAAGAATATTTAACTCCTTTCATAAATTTTGTAGCTCATGTGCCCTGTAGATCAAAGAAAAGAATCTGCTCAGTGATGTGTAGGTGTGTGGGGAATAAGAGTGGCTGGACTGGCTTATAAATGCAGCTTAGATTGTAATAAGTTTTAGAAGACCACATTTGGTATAGAATTAAATGTATACTAAATAAATTTAAGTTCCATTATGGTGTGTCACCTAATGACTTACATTTTTAGATCCATGAAGTATAACTCATCACTGAATTTAGTATGTATATGTTTCAGCTTTCTTTCTAAACCCCCTGTATCACTGCTTATAGGTTGTTGACATCATAGCTGTGTGCTAGGAATCTGCTTCTCTATGTACGTAATGATCGAAGTATACAATACATTTAGTTGTTACTGTGAGCAAAATATCGGAAAAGAAACTGATTTCGTTATGTAGTTATTAAGTCTAAGTAAGTGTTACACAAACATATAGAATAAATTGCCAAATTATTTTTCATTTCTAATACAGTCTGTCCACATTTTAATTGTCATAAAATTCACTGTAAGTTGAATGGCAATACAATGTATAAGCTTTTCATAATATCAGACTCTTCATACCACTACAGCAAACATAAACACTGCAGTGTGCATTATGCCAGTTGTGACCCATCATGTATCTTATCCACTACTGAGTGGAGGTATTCATGAGGTGAGGCAGCAGAGTATTAAGTCAGGTGAGCATGGGGGACACCATACCTTCGATCTCGTATGTCATGAATGCGTCCAGTTGGTTCTTGTGTTGGAGCTCTGCTGCTAGTTCATGCTGTCTTTCATTTTGAATTTCACACACATTTCCAAGTTTCCATTGCCACTTCAGAACTGTCTTGTGCTGCTTGAATGTCCAGTGATCCACCATCATTTTGTTTTACATACTTGCAACTCTAAGGTGGCACTGGTGTTCATGCAGTTAGCACAAATTTTGAGCGTAAGTCACACTACTTAAAGTACAGTACATTTTCGTTTCACATTGAAAATGTGTATAAATTTTTTGAGACATTCTTTATATGAAGCAGTTGAAGGAAAGTCTTATTACATGAAGCATGAAAGCAGTGAACCTCACATAATGAAAGAGAGTGACTGAGCTACAAGTGATATGTGCAATAGCAGGAGTGAAGGAAGCTGACTCACCAGCCATGTGATCTTGTCACAATTTGTCAGTGCCACACATCAAAGGTTGAAGCAGTGGTATTAAAATGGGTGATCATGAAGGGTCAAAATCGTGAGCGCTGAAACTGTACTGTAATGGTACAATATCTTTATTGTTTTGAAAGTATAACAAAATTGCAAGATCTTGCATTAGCAGCTGTTTGAAGATACAGTAAAACTAGTGAAAGTGCCTGTTTTGCAGATGGGTTGGTATTAAAATAAATAGCGCCAAAGTAATGAAATTAGTCAGGCTATTTAATTATCCACTGAAATTGGAATTCATGTGATTTAAAAAATAAACATTGGGGTGTATTATAAAGATGAGCAGAAGTTCAGATACTTTAATCTAATTACATTATGGGATTATAGGAACCCAAGAAACTCTACTGAAATACTTGCACTTTGCCTTCACCGTGTAAAAGCATGGTGGTAACTGTAAGTACTGTCTGCTTTAATGTGGAAAACATATGCATGTTGCCCACTCAGTGTACTTGCTACATGTTTCGTATGATTATTTTAATAAACAGCAATCATTTTCTATACATTAACCAACTGGAATGTGTAATGGAGAAACAGTGTACTGTTGGTGAGGCAGGTACCAAGAATACAAGGTAAATGTTGTAATTTCATTAGGTGTTCTATCCAAACAGCTGGAAACATAATCGTTACACTTGTATACATATTAGGTTTCAGGATTCTGCATTAGTGGTCCCTTTATCATTGACACAAAATCATGATATACAGTGGTGAAGTGGCATACAGTTGTGATGTTCTGTCACAGTTGATGGATATGTGTGTGTGTACAGGGAGAGGGTCCAGCCATAAGACCATAAGCCTACCTTTCCCTATCAGATAAGGAAATGAGATTATATTTTGACACTTCAGCACCTGCCCCTGTTTAGTGCAATTTAGGGTAATTTAAATTGACAACTCCTCCTTCCTGGGCAGTAGCTGGAATGTAAACCCAAGCATCATTCAAGGGTTGTCAGTTGAAAAGTATTAATGTTAAATTATGTAATAACCTAAGAAACTACAGCTGCATATCATATTATCTTTTGTAGCTAATGTAACATTTGTCATGCTGTCTCTTGGAGCTGATGCAACATACCTCATGTTATTAGGTGTAGCTAATGTACCATACATTTTTCTCATTGTAGATTGGGCTGAGGAAGCTGTAGCAAAGGCAGAGATTTTGCGACTTATCTACCAGGGTCGCTTTTTACATAGCAATGTAACACTGGGAGCTCTTGGTTTACCATTTGGCAAGACAACTGTCATGCATCTGGTGCCACGGGAAAACCTGCCAGAACCCAATTCACAAGGTAATTTAAAACGAACCTTTCAGGTTATAGTACACAGTATGATGAAACAGAGACAACAGTGTTGCTTATTTGTGGTGGGGAAACTAGAAAAGTGTATCATATTTCTATTGTGTGTTAATGGTCTTCTGAAGCGTACATTTCATTGATGGACAGTGAGTTGATGGGATATTAATAGGATGGATGTTAGGAAAATGCATTGTGAAGATGAAAACTGGATTGGACTGGCCCAGATCATGATATATAGTTGACTGTGATTGTAAAGGTGTTGAGACTGCAGCGCTTGTGTGTGAAGTGCTGGCTGAATAGTGTCACATAGGCAATGTACATATCAAACAAGCAAGAAAATTTTTTTTTTGTAGATCTGGGTTTTGTACTGTCTCAGATATAGGTGCAGAATGTTCTCTGAACAGATTAAAGCTGAATATTTTGCCATGTCTCTCAACTTTTTGTTTTCCACAGCACACTTGATATATTCCACCTCTCCCCCATGCCATAACTCCAATATGAATACAGAACTAAAATTTGTAATAATAGTAGAGGCAGTTCTTATTTTGTGAAGTTTTGATTTACACATATTCGAATTTATATGGTGCACTGTTCTGTCTCTTGTGGATGACATGGAAGATTACAGTATGCACATTGTAGTTTCAGCACTCAAGTTCTTACAGTACACAAGAAGGTAACTTGTTCATTACAAACAAAATATATACACTTACTTACTTACTTACTTACTCACTCACTCACTCACTCGCTCACTCATTCCACATAGCCGAGTCCTTGAGGAGCTACCCTGTTCTCAGCTAGTCAAGAAATTCCCTGCATTTTGTGGAACCCGAAAGTTCATTGCTGCGTTTACAAGTGCCCGCCACCTTTCCCTGTCCTGAGCCAGATCGATCCAGTACATGCCCCATCCCATTTCCTGAAGATCCATCTTAATATTATCCTCTCATATATACATGGGTCTTCCAAGTGGTCTCTTTCCCACAGGTTTCCCCACCAAAACCCTGTATGTATACTGTCATCTCCCCCATACATGCTACATGCCCCGCCCATCTTATTCTTCTCTATATGATCGCCTGAACAATGTTTAGTGAGGATTACAGATCACTAAGCTCCTCATTATGTGGTTTTCTACACTCCCCTGTCACCTCGTCCCTCTTAGGCCCAAATATTCTCCTCAGCACCCTGTTCTCAAACACCCTCAGTCTGCGTTCCTCCCTCAGTGTGAGCAACCACAAAACAACAGGTAAAATTTTAGTTCTCTGCATCTTAATCTTTTTTTCTGTTGTCTGTTATCCAGCTCTTCACCTCTGCTTCTAGGTCAGGCCATTTTGTAGTATGCTTAAAGGATTCTTCTCAACTGCATTAACTCTGCTCTTGCTTTCTCCATTCATGTATTTTCTTGGTTAGAGGTTTGCTAAAATGCCTTTCAGTATTGTATTACCATCTCCTTTCGCATGCTTACCAAATTAGATTTGACACTTAATTTGTACAGAATCCAAGTTTTACTACACATCTGCAAATGGATTTATTTTCAGTGAACCCATTATCACTGTGTGCTGTGAAACAACTAGTGTAATGAACAATACAAATCTGTTTCTCTCCTTCCCAAAGATTCATGTGTTATTGACCACTATCACTCTGCCAAATGCAGGAAACTCAGTTGCTTTGAAGGTCATACTGACACATACAGGAGAGTTTTATAAAGTGTGTTGCGGGCAAAATGTGTGTCTTACAGTCTGGAAAGTACAGCAGTTGGTAATTACAGTACATAGTGTTGGCACTGTTATGAAACACAAATCTAACTCAAACCAAGATAAAGGTTGATAAAAGTTTTGATAGAGGCAGAGTTTTCATATGAATGATTTTCACTTGAACTGTGTTGCAGACCAACGGCAGAAAAGTAAGGGTGGGGGGAGCAGTTGCTGCTCTGCATCTTGCTGCATTCTGTAATCAGAATGAAGACAGTAGTTGCAGCTTACAAAAACGGAAGGCAGTAGCCGTGGACTTGGTGCTTGTAAGCAATGTGTGTGTGCATCTCAAGAGTGCAAGTGTACTGGTACTGCAGTGGCCTGCTACTCCAAGACTGCAAGGCTACAAACAAGCAGTGTAGTGGAACTGCAGTGGCCTGTTAGTCCAACACTATCAAGCAGGTTTGAATTAGGGTGATCTACTGTGCAAACTGCCTGCCAGCCAGCCAGCCATAAGTCTTGTTGTGAGATTTTCATATTGTTGTGATATTCTGCTAGTGCAAACAACTCTATATGTGTATTCAGTAAAGCAGGTGGGAACTGAGCAGTGAAACGTGGATGTCACACTACTCCTTGCAGAGCTATTAAATTGTTGTTTCATTTCTTTATGTTCATTTTTTTGCTAGGAACAAGTCTTTTTTTTAAAGCCCTGGAAGCCTTTGTTCTAGGTTCCCCACCCTCCCAGAATGGTATATATATATATATAATATTTTACCCTCATTATGCCTGAAGAA
>Ga0209737_10003623_pt1 | contig 10779 bp, 8 predicted proteins | sample TergutCu122P3_FD_187284 | JGI IMG/M metagenome (GOLD analysis project Ga0209737, IMG submission 187284) | Cubitermes ugandensis P3 segment gut microbial communities from Kakamega Forest, Kenya - Cu122 P3 (SPAdes) (version 2) | ecosystem: Host-associated > Arthropoda: Insects > Digestive system >...
AAAGATCAATTGTCTGAGCAATTGTTGGATAACTGGAATAACCAGTTACAAATTCTGGTATTGAACTAACATCTGGAATAGACAGTGTGCTGGTCAGGAAAGGAGTATCCGGAAAGAGAGTGTCGTGATACAGGAACATAAATTCATGTGCACTTTCTCCAATAACGACAATAAAATCCAGATGTTTATATCGAGAAGAGAAAATATTATATATCCCTGGTAGATAATTCTCTGGATTCAGATGCATCGCAACACCGTCAATATGCTCTATCACATAGTGTACATTTGGAGTCTCCTTTACTGTATTTCTAAATCCTTCCAAGAGTGCATCATGAGCTACCCTCTGATCAGAAGAGGTAAGAACAAGTATTAAGTGAGAATTCGCTGAGTACTGGGTATCCACATTTTCGGCTTCTTCACTCTCCTGTATTGAAGAAAATGGATCTTCAAATTCCTGATAGATAGGTAATGAAATATCTGAATCATCTGCTACGACAGGAAGAGCACACAATATTACAAATATGCAGATGAAAGATAAGAACAGGCGTTTTATAAGCGAAAATGTAGCGATCATAAAAAGTCCTCTTTAGGTTCTGTTATTTCTCCAACAGAGTCTCTTATGACATGTTCATCTCTCATGCGTTCCTGTTCTTTCTCTTTAATACGTGCACGTAATGAGTCAACAATTAAAAATCTCCTATCCAACAGGTCGATAGCTGTATTAATATTGGTTATCTGCGTTTCAAATTCAGCTTGTGCATGGATAATGTCAGTTTCAAGTGAACACAGAATAACAGTCAAAGGATTTCGAATCTGGTCATTAAGAATAGCGAGCTCAGTAAGCATTGCTTCTAATCTTTGGGTTGCTGATTTTTCAATGAGATTGTGGTAATAATACTCAGTTTCATCAGTTAGATGAAGGCAGAAGAGGGAAGAATTTATTCCAACCTCAAATATAAAGCCTGATAGATATTGACCTTCACTTTCTGATTCAAAAGTAAATCGCACAGGCGGGGTTTTATCAGTAACCATGTGAAGCAATTCTAAGAAATCATTGCCTACAAAGAATCCGCTCATTTCTTTCCCAATTATATCATCTGAGCGGAGATCCATTAATTCACAAAATTCCTTGTTTACCTTATAATATTGCCCACTTCTGATCTTGCCATTTTCATCATATATCGGCTGGACAAAGGCTACTGCATCAACATCACGTTCAATAAACTGGTCGAGACGAACTAAAGCTGCATGGGTTTCTCGCTCTTTTGCACGAGTTTCTGTTACATCAATGACCTGAATCATCACAAACTGGATATTTCCCATTGAATCGCGGATAGGACTTACATAAAACTGAAATACATGTTTTCCAGTCTCAGTCTCTTTTTCTCCTTCATATATCTCTCCATTTTCCATGACATTGTTTTTAATTTCTAAAAACACTTCATAGTTCTCGTCGATATAGTAAGTAAGACCTGAGTCAATAACTTTTTTCATTGCTTCATTGATATAAATATGCCCATCAGTATAGGGAGCAAGAACAACAACTGCTACAGGCATAAACTCTATCGTTTTTTCCAATATTTTTTGAGTTTTTCTCATATCTGCCTGTGCATGGTAAATTTTTCTCTGTATAAAGATGAAGATGCTAGAAATGACAAGTAAACTCACTGCCAATAAAGCAAGAGTATAGAACAAGTCTCTTGATATGGAAAATGTCTGGATTGAAGCGGTATGTATTGTTGGCTGGAGAGGGCGGTAAATAATGGTTGAAATATCACTTATCTCTTCGCCAAATAAAACCCGACTGGTGAGTGTTCCAAACATCTCTCCAACCCTCGTCATTGATGTTTCATATCCCCCAACAACACCAGTATATTTACTACTGTAAACATCCGTAAGCGTGTAGACCGGAGCTGATATGCTATTTGTAAGTCTGAGTACATCGTCAGTCGTCAAATAAAAAGAGCGATAACCATCGGAAAAACTATAATCATTTAATAAGACAATGGCACCATCATATGAATTGATATCAGCAATAAGCTCTGCGAGGTTAAGATCATATGGTGCATAATGAAAGGTAAGATCTGAATTTAAGGTCTCAATTTCCTTTATTTTTTCAAGGATCAATTGATTTGTTCTGTTCTTGGAACTAATAACATAGAACACATCTCTGCCTGGATGCATCTGCTGTGCAAGGGCTATCGTTTTTTCAATCTCATATGTCCAAAGAATTCCAACGCTCCCTTCACTTCTATAAGACCCGGGAGCTGCCATACCATAGATAATAGGAATAGTAGATTTTTGCAAAAGTGCAAAATGCTGTGCTGCATAAAGTGACTCAAAGTCAATAGAAATAATCGCATCAGGAACGATATTGCCATAGTGACTTATAGCATTTTCAGCAACGGAAACAGCGTGGATAGCAATTTCTGCGTCTGAGGAGTCACTTGGAAGGCATTCTCTGCACAAATTTTGAAAATTATATCTAATATTGGAAGCTAAGGTGAGTGTACGATCCATACCAGTGAGAATGTTTGCGGTTCGTGGGATGTATTCACCGGATGAAGAGAAAACAAGTACATAGTAGGAAGAACGAAATGTGGATGGAAGAAAGTGTTTAGAAACAATTGCTTCGTACTGCGTGTATCTGGCATCATTATTGCTTGGTATTGTTTTGAGATTATCTAATGCTTTTTGATATGCTACAATGATTGCAGGGTCTGTATCACCTGATAATGCATAATAGTAGTAAACAGGCGGTAAAAAGAAGAGAAATTCATAGGATTCAAGTGCATAGTGTTCTTTTAGATAGTCAGATACATTGAGATGTTCTGTGACGATTACATCAACTGCCTGAGATGTTAAGAGAGCGAAAAGATCGGGAAGTGTCCGGGCACTGACGATATTATTTGCGTGTGCAAACTCTGAAACGATCCCGGCAGTGTTATCATATTCCAGAACACCTACACGATAATTTGAAAGATCAGAAGCTTGTGTAACTCTTATATCTTTTTCATTTTCCAGTTCTGCAATGACAACCGGACGTAGATGGTATATAGGTCCAACCCATGAAAAAGAATTCAGGATTTCTGGAGATTTTGGAAGTCCTGCAATGACAAAGTCTGGATATTGTTGTATCAATTTTATTGCTGACTCTGAATTATCAGTATCAATGAACTGAAAAGAAGAACTTTGAGGGTCAGGTGAAATGGCTTTGAAGATATCAATAGAAAGATCTGATAGTTGGGGACTCCCTACTACAGGGAGAATAAGTGTATTTGTATACGAAGGAGATGGGTAGATCGCAGATGCAACACTTACACTACACAAGATAGTCAGTACTAGAAGGAACACACACAGCGTGTCAAATGCAGATCTAAGAGTTATCATGGATAATAGACGACGAGGAAGAAATTAGATACAAGAACTTTATGTTCTATATTACTACATTACCATTCTTGATATAAACAATTTAACTTTTTAATTTTTTGATCTTTTTGGCAATTTCCGAAAACTCTAAAAAATGACACATTTTAATATAATTTAAAAATAGTATAATTTGTTGGTTGGAGAAATTAGTAATATATAAAGGTTATGACGGGACAGATGCATCTATACGGTTCACAGATTCAGCTTGAAAAACGTGAGAAAATGGGTGATCCACTTCTTAAGATAAACAAGATCATCAATTGGGAAATTTTCAGAGACATGCTTGAGAGTACTCTTCGCAAGCCTGATTATAGTAAGGGAGGTCGTCCTCCTTGGGACGTAATCCTAATGTTTAAAATCGTCATGCTGATCTCGTGGTACAATCTGTCATACAATCAAGCACAATATCAAGCCAACAACCGCCTTGATTTCATGCGTTTTTTAGGCGTTGAAATCGGTGAGCGATTACCTGATGAGAACACAATCTGGGATTTACGTCTAACGATTTTTACGCAGGTGTGTCAGGGTATTACTATCATGAAAAATGTAAGTTTCATTTATCACAGTTTTCGGAGGTTGGCGTATGATTATCAATTCTACTTTTTGAGCGCTTTTCGAATCACATCTTCATTTTTCGAAAAATAAAGTGAATCATGCCCTTTCCAGGGATTACATCCCCTGAAAACAACAGCAGGGATACCAGCATTACTCTCACCCATTACAAAGTTTGCAAAGCCTGCAATTTCATCCACAACTGCCTCCTCAGTGATCTCAAGAATGCGTCCAAACAGATCTGTATCTCCTCTGAAATCACGGATAGCAGTCATGCCATGCCATCCGATTGCATGACCCAGCTGACCGCGGCGAAATGCACGACCACAGGTATCAGTGACAATAACACCTGTTTCTACACCGGCATGTTTCAGAAATGCATCATGAAGTTTTTTAGCTTCCTTCATTGGATCTCGTGGAAGATATAATACAATACCATCCTGCACATTGCTATTATCGACACCGGAACGAACACCAATATGCCCACATGCCAGTTCTGTAAGGGTAAAAGGTGTCTCTAAAACAATATCAACTGATTCATCAAGTACAACCTGCATGAAAGCAGGATCTTCTCCACACAGTGCAGCAATTTTGATGGCATCTGGACCTGGCACTATGCTGCTTAAGTCTCTGGTATACCCCTCCGCTTTTGAGATAATCGTGGATGCGATTGTGATGATATCTCCAGAAAGGAGGGTTGTGCAATCACAGATGAGTGAAGCAATATCATCTCCTTTTTCAATCATTTTTAAGTCTGAAATACCAAAAACTGATATTGGTGAGTTTTTTGATGACTCTGATGAACGGTGCATACGAACTCCTTAATTGTGGTACCTATCATGCCTTCAATCTTTGTTGTAGCAATTGTGCAACTGCAACTGAACTGTGAACTGTAATGGTACATATGTAACCAGCCTATTAGTCAACTACCCCTCCCTAAACAATCTCTGAACAAATCATGAGATTGTTTTAAGGAAGGGGCTTGTGATCTCCAAAAAAGTTGTATCACGTACGGCTAGTTGACTATAACCCCTCTCTTGGATTACAAGAGAGGCATTGTAATCAGCGTTTGCAGCGAACCCACACTGTTTACAAACAAATTTCCATTGATTTTTACGATTTTCTTTTGATACATGCCCACATTTAGAGCATGTTTGGCTTGTGTATTTTGGATTTACTAATACTACAGGGTTTCCAAGTTTAGTAGCCTTATACTCAATAAACTGTCGCAATTGATAAAATCCCCACGTACCTAATCGTTTTCGCTGTGCTTTGTTAGCCGTCTTACTCTTCTTTTCTCTATTTTTTGACATTCCCGTCAAATCTTCAAGAGCAATTGCTAAAGAGTGTCTTAAAGCAGTGTTAACGATTTCTTTACTGATACAGTGATTTATATCTGTACACATTTTTGCTTCTCTGGAGCCTATCTTTTTGATGAGTTTCCTAGCAGAATATGTTTTCTTGGACTGTAATTTACTTCGAAGTTTTTGATAGCGTTTTCGTAAGTTGTTTATTTTTGCACCAGAATATTTTTTGCCATTAGAATCGTATGCAATGCTTATAATTCCTACATCAATTCCAAGAACTCCAGATACTTGTAATTGTTCTACAGACGGATGTTCTACTGCAAATGCAATGTAAAATGTGTCTGTTGATTTGTTGTAAAGTAAATCAAATTCCCCAGCACGCTTTTGATTTCGAAGTGTCTCCTTGATATTATCAGGAATATCTAATGCTACGTGTAAACGTCCTTGTGTTGTTGTAAGTTTTACAGAATCTAATCCCTGAAATGTTGCAATCCTAGGATCATACACCATTGCACCATAAAAATTAAATTGTGACAATTCATCTGGATTCGTTTTGTAAGCATCAAGAACTTTTCCAATAGCACGTATTACCATTTGGCTTGTAAGTTCTGGAAATGTATTACGTGCATCGTAATATACTTGTTCGTGTAGTTTCTTTCTCGAATACCACGAATTGTAAAAGCAGTCTTTACTGATGTAATTGCAACATTCGTTAAATTGCTGCATAGTTTGTAAGAGAATCTTACGTTGCTCTACACTAGGCAATAGTTTTACCTTAACAGTAGTTACAACTGGATTCATTAGATACATATTTATTCTTAAAATTATTAATAATTATTAGTAGTTAAGTGCATTCCTCTCCTCCCTACTGCTATGCAGTTAAGGAAGGAGTCTCCTGCGCTATTTTAGATGAAGTAAGTACAAATCTGTTTCTGATGTACACAATTATCAAGTGTGAGGGGTGCACCAAAATGTTTGCTGTATCACGTAAGCAGCCATATGTTATTTGTCCTGCATGTGGATGCTCATTTCGACGTGATGCATGCACATCATATCTTGACTGCGAGTATCGCACAGTTGCGGTAGAGATTGCAGCAAGACTTGATAAACTTATACAAGGCAGAAGCACACCTGAGTTGACACCTGAAGAGATGAGAATATTGCAAAGAGACTATCAGAAATTTTTTGAAAAAGGTGTGGAGGATCATCAAATAGGAGATAATCACGGGGAGGAAACTTCAGATGCAGAGGGAAAGCCTGACGTAAAAAAGATTGATGCGTTTGGAACTGATGAAAATGATGAATATGATCTCTTTGATTGAACACGCATTTGTACAATGCACAATTCACAAGGCACCATTAATGTCCTCTCCCTTCTTCCTCCATTTTGCAGACTTCAAACCATTTTCAGACCCATTTTCAGACCCATTTTCAGACCCATTTTCAGACCCATTTTCAGACCCATTTTCAGACAATAGACAGTACCTATCCACGCCCTCAATTGTGCATTTTGCATTGTGCATTGTAAATTGTCTATAATCCAAGAATGCGTGCAGCAAGATGAGCAGCATTTTTTCCATTATCTATCCCTACGCATGCAACAGGAACGCCGGAAGGCATCTGAACAATGGAAAGCAATGCATCAAGACCTCCGAGCTTCCCAGAGACTGGAACTCCAATCACCGGTTTTTTTGTGCGTGCTGCGACAACTCCCGGAAGAGCGGCTGCCAGACCTGCAATACAGATGAATATGCGAGCATCAGAAGATGATACATAGCTCTCCAATGCATCTGGATCACGATGAGCCGAGAGAACCTGATTATCATAACTGATACCATATTCATCAAGTACCATAAGGACAGAGTCTGCAATATCAGAATCAGAACGAGAGCCACAGATGACAGCGACATCAACCATACTATACTTGTATGCACTACTTCGTATTGAATCATGACTTTGTACAATAGATAATTCACAAATCAGAATGTACAATCTATTGTGCTTTTTTTGTCGTTTTCCAAGACTGAATGAGAGTAATAACTATAAAGTGGACAATGAGATGTTTTTGAATAGACATTATATGAAAGAGTCAAAAATAAAAAAGTGGGCCCGATGCGGTTCGAACGCATGACCTCCCGGTTATCAGCCGGGTGCACCACCGGGCTATGCTACGGGCCCAATCAAGTGACTCTATATAGTTGTTAGGAGAAGCATATAAATCTACCGACTGCTTGATATTGTGAGAGAAAATGGTGTATTCAATAGTCTTAATGGACATTTGCGTCTCATATCATATCGTGAATGATACACTACTTTACTAATGGATGTCATATGTATAGATCAATAGACCTATAGACCATGATAATGAGGAATTGATTTGGAATGAAATCACACTATTTGCTTGGAAATGAAGCCATTGCTCACGGTTGTCTGGAGGCATCAGTAGAGTTTGTAGCGGGATACCCAGGAACACCATCATCAGAAGTTATTGATATGCTTCGGGAGTACAGTGAACGCTGGTATCACGCTGAGTGGTCTGTAAATGAAAAAGTTGCATTTGAAGAAGCTCTCGCTGCATCATGGTGTGGCCTTACTTCTCTTGTAACAATGAAACATGTCGGACTAAATGTAGCAGCGGATCCTTTGATGACATCTGCATATACCGGTGTTCGAGGCGGATTTGTTATTCTCTGTGCTGACGATCCATTTGCGCATTCTTCTCAAAATGAACAGGATACCAGAAGATATGCTGCATTTGCAAAGATCCCATGTCTTGATCCGGGATCCGTACAAGAAGCTCATGACCTGATAAAAGGTGCATTTGAACTATCTAAAGAATTATCACTTCCGGTAATATTTCGTCCAACAACACGGATCTGCCACTCAAAAAGTGATGTGGCACTTGGTTCAGCCGTTCCATCTACACAGGCAGGTGAGTTCAACCGAGATCCTACTCAATATGTAGTTATTCCTGCGCATACACGCATATTACATAAGAAACTGAATGAAAAGCAGAAAGCTGTTGCAGAACTGCTTATAAAACGGGGATATAATCACTATGAACTCAAAACCAGTGGCGAAAAAAAGAGAGCAGTGATTAGCGGAGGCATCTCTACGTCTTATGTGCAGGAAGTGATAGGAGATTCCCTCTCTCATGCCATCATTACTGCCTATCCTATTGATGAAGAATGGCTTTCGCGTTTTGTTACAGAGCATGATGAAATTTTTGTTGTTGAAGAATTGGAACCAGTAATTGAAGAGATGGTGCGCCAGGTAGCTCCAGGAACAACAGTAATCTATGGAAAAAAGACAGGACATGTTCCATATGAGGGAGAGTTCACAGCTGCACGTGTTTCATTGTTCTTGCAAAGTGCTGGATTTGAAGCAAAGGAATTCCCAACTTCAACGCCAGTTCTCGCTCTACCAGGCCGACCCCCTATTCTTTGTGCAGGTTGCCCTCATCGAGCAGCTATGTTCTCAATGAAAGCTATATTCAAAGATGCTATCTTCCCAAGTGATATTGGGTGTTATACTCTTGGAATTCAACTTGGAACAGTAGATAGATCGGTCTGTATGGGAGCATCTATCACAGTTGCATCCGGTATCGCATTATCTGGAGATAAACGGGACATTGTCTGTACGATTGGAGATGGAACATTTTTACACACCGGGATCCAGGGGCTCCTGAATGCAGTACATAATGGAGCAAATATCATTGTTGTGATTTTAGATAATAGAGTAACTGCGATGACCGGTCATCAACCAAATCCTCTGACAGGCATTACGGCAACAGGAGATAAATCTCCTCGGGTTTCTCTTGAGGAGATTTGCAGAGGATGTGGAGCTTCGTTTGTAGAGACCATAAGTCCAAATGATATGGTGCAGTTTCGAGAAGTGCTGAAGGAAGCAAAGTCACGTACTGGAGTCAGGGTCATAATTGCAAAACAGGCATGTGTTATTTCAGAGAAGCGAGCACGCATTAAACGTCCAAAGTATATGGTATCAAAAAATATCTGTAATGGATGTAAAGCATGTGTGAAGTATGGATGTCCTGCAATCGAACTTACAAGTGAAGGATTTTCTGAAATTACGGAACTATGTTCTGGATGTGGATTATGTCTGCAGATCTGTCCTATTGCCGCGATTAAAAGGGAGGTCGAAGAATGAGCTTTGATCTTATTATTGTAGGAATTGGAGGTCAGGGTACCATTCTACTTTCAAATATCATCGGTGAAGCCTGCGTAATCGAAGGGCGGTCAATACGTGGTGCTGAGACGCATGGTATGGCACAGCGTGGTGGATCTATTGAATGTCAGGTCCGTATTGATCAGGAATATGGATGTCAGATCGCACCTGGGAATGCAGATTTAATGATTTCATTTGATTTATTAGAGGCTGCACGGTTTGCACATTATATGAAGCACCATGGAACTGTTGTAACGAACAGTGAATATACCCTTCCAACATCAGTGTTTGTGCAAAGTCTTCCGGATCCGGGACCTGAGATCTTGTTATCTGCATTTAATACTCAGAGAGTATATTCCATCGATGCTCGAAAACTTGCAGAACAAGCTGGAGATGCCCTGACTCAGAATGTGGTTTTATTGGGTGCAGCTTCTCGATTTATTCCATTAAACGAAGATTCACTCCGTGAAGCTATTTCACGCAGAGTTCCAGAGAAAAGTAAGGAGATGAATCTCTCTGCATTCGACCTTGGGCGAGAATTTGCAGCACAGTGATTCATTTCAGATCACAATAATTCATCTCACATTTTTTTAGGCGATAGAGCTAGTAGTCCATCCGTGCGATAAATTAAAGAACCGTTTGATATGAACGTTTCAACTTGATTTCGGTGCCTTTTGTTGTAAACTGCCAATTTTTTTGGGAAGTTACATCGCGTGAACGCAATTATTGAAACCATATTTTATCAGCGGATGGACTACTACCTATACATTGTGAATTTTTCATTTTTTATACTATAAATTTCATTTTACGCACGTAACCTTCTTCAAATGAATAACAAGACCAATTTTCATGGGTTTGACATAAATATATTTATGAAATGATTATATAAATAATATATTGAGTAGCCTGAAGAATGAGTCCCTTTTATTTAATTTTTATGTTTCCAATATATATTAATTATTTGGGCTGGCGTGCAAGAATACGCAATGGAACGTGATGAATTGTGAAAATAACTTCAAAATATGGAAATGTTTTCTAGTTTCTAGTATAAAAATGAAAAACTCACATATACATGCATCTTGTTCTGCTAGTATTTGATGCATTGAAAGGTTTAGTGAGTAGATCATCCGATTCTGATAAGTGCCATAAAGGATGAATAATTACTTTTATATTTTAATTACATACTATAATGTCCATGTCAAACGAGTATTTAAAATCAATTTTGATAACTACGTTATTTTTGTTTTTGGTAGCTACAATTATGAGTGCTGGATGTATTGGCGGTTCTGATGATGCTGGCCTTGAG
>Ga0209737_10003624_pt1 | contig 10778 bp, 12 predicted proteins | sample TergutCu122P3_FD_187284 | JGI IMG/M metagenome (GOLD analysis project Ga0209737, IMG submission 187284) | Cubitermes ugandensis P3 segment gut microbial communities from Kakamega Forest, Kenya - Cu122 P3 (SPAdes) (version 2) | ecosystem: Host-associated > Arthropoda: Insects > Digestive system...
ACCTTGTCGCGTATGTTATTTTTTTCCAAAATATGACCCAATGCCGGCTCACTGCCCGGATAATAAAATGCCGTATCAAAAAAGTTAACTCCCTGTTCAATCGCTTTTATAATTATATCTTCGGATTTACGCAAATCAACACTACCCAAAGCACCCGGCAAACGCATACACCCCATACCAAGAACAGAAAGCCTATTCCCGGATTTATTATCAAGTCTATACTGCATATAATACCTCACTTCCTGACATAACAATAACACATGGGGTATACACCATGTCAAGTGTAAATTTACTTGACATAAACAAAGATAACTAAAGTCTTGACTTAAAGAAACCCTTATGTTACAATGCCTTTCGACAAGCAGTTAAGTCAAAATAACAAGCGCGAGTGCTGGAACGGTTAGAGCGCACAAAAATAATCAATAAATATATATATATTTACATTACAGATTGCTATTGCTATAAAAGAAGTCATCCGACATAAAAAGCGGATGACTTTATTTAATATGTTTTTATGAAACTCACGCATGTAACATTTCATCAAGTATGACATGAATAGCTTGTTTTGCATTTTCCGGGAGCTTTCGATATTTACTATAGAAAACAATCTCATCATCGGGAATTTCGATTTCAGTTGATCTTAGTTCGATGCTACCGTTTTCGCATTCAATAGCTTCATTACATGAAGTGACTAAATCATTGAATAGGTCTTTTTCCATCTTAAATTTCTCCCTTTATAGTTTTTATCAATTTCTCAAGTTGCTTCTTTTGCGCGCTTGTTAGATCATCTTGTTCGCTTTTTCCATAACATAATAACAGATATGTTTTGTTTATATGAGTAATGTCGGTGTAAATAACCCTTACGCCACCACTCTTACCTTTTTCAGGTAATGCGTATCTTAATTTTATGGCTCCGCCAGTTCCAACAATTACGTCACCGGCAGTAGGATTGTTCATAATAAATAATTGTAGATCATACAAATCATCGTCACTAAGATTTAATCCAAACCATCTTTTGTCGAAAACAGAGGTTGATATAAATGTTCGTTTCATCTAATTAATCACCATCCAACCTTTATTTTACTACAAAGGCTCTGTTTGCGCTATCTATTTTAATACTATATGGGAGCAAATTCCATACCACCTATTTGAATTCCGGGTTCAGGATTTATATTACGACCCCAGTCTGTGCCGCCACCGGGAGAACCAGGAACTACTAATTCATTACGAGGTATATCTAGTAACTCATCTTCACTATCGGCTATATAAATTACTTGAGCTAATTCTATAACAGTTGGATCTTCATAAGCATTACCTTCAACAATTGAAAATCTGTACCAGTTGTTGGGATAATGAGTTTTTAATTCTTCTACTGTCATAACGGGTTGGTTTTCTACTTTTTGCAACACAAAAATCACATCCTTCATAGTGAACCCACGATTTGCTTTACTTTCTTTCCTAAGAATAGCACTTTTTTACGGATAATTCAACCATAGAATCGTTACTAAATCAGGATTAAGAGCATCTTTTGCTATTTAATTACCAAATTACTCTATGTTTAAGCTGGTTATTCTTTCACTAATTTCATTAACTAGTTCTCGGGATGGAGCTTTGTCTTCATCAAACCCAAGATTAATGGCTTCTTGGGTGTAATCAATTTTTAATTGACTTCATAACACAAAATTGTTATAGTATTTCTGCAAGTGAAGGTGCTTGTTCTGTCACAGAGAAGGGAGTTGTAAGTGATGGTAACGGGTAGCTTGCAAGCAAAGGCAGAAACATATTACGCAGTTTTTCGCATTCCTGATAATGCCGGGAGAATTAAACAAAAATGGATCTCTACCGGTATCGAAGTCACCAGAAATAATAAACGACAAGCAAATGCGCGCCTTCGTGAAATCATAATCGAAGTTGATCAACAGAAATTAGTGTATACAAATGAAATAAAATTCGTTGATTGGCTCAATAAATGGATGGAACAAAAGAAAAATGAAATCCGACTTAACTCATATGAAGGCTATGAATCATACGTCGAACAGCATATTATTCCATACTTTGAACCGTTAAACCTAACATTGAGAGATGTTTCGGCAATACATATTCAGGATTATTATAACACAAAAAAAGCCGGCAGTAAGAAAGCCAAAGCTCTATCATCAAATACCATAAAGAAACATAATACAATACTGCGTGGTGCTTTATTGGATGCGGTCAGAAAGAACATTATTCCGTTTAATCCAACAGAAAGAGCAACACTCCCACCGCCGGTTAAGTACAAAGGCAAAGCTTATACACTCGAACAAGCTAACATGTTGCTGAGAGCAATAAAGGATGATCCGGTGAAACCGGCGATTATATTGGGATTATTCTACGGTCTGCGGCGAAGCGAAGTCTTGGGTTTGCGATGGCAGGATATTGATTTCAAGAATGACACGATTTTTATCTGCAATACAGTAGTCAGGACAAAAACCATTATTGAATCGGAGCAGACTAAAAGTGACTCAAGTAATCGGACACTATACATAGTACCGGAGACAAAGGATTATTTACTCGGCTTAAAAAAGCAACAAAAGGAATACCGAAGGCTGATGGGGGACTCATACCACGAAAACAATCATGTCTGCGTGTGGGAAGACGGCAGAAAGTTCAGACCAAACTATCCGAGCATGAGATTAAAGAAGATACTCAAAGCTAACAATCTGCCGCAAATCCGTTTTCACGACCTACGCCATACTGCGGGGAGTCTGTTATTATCACAAGGTTTATCGGTGAAACAGATTCAAGAATATCTTGGACATGAAAGAGTATCAACGACACTCGATATTTATGGTCATTTGAGCATAGAAGGTAAGAAAGAGTCATCAGTAATAATGGGTGGAATGCTTGCGATTTAGGGCAGTTATAAAACAAAGAAAAATCATTTTGTTAGAAAATCTGTTAGAAAATGGCAAAAAAACACAAAGTCAAAATTTCCTTGACTTCCAAAAACCCTTGTGTTACAATGCTTCACAGCTTTATTATCTAACAAAATGACATGCGCGAGTGCTGGAACTGGTAGACAGGCACGGTTGAGGGCCGTGTGTCAACAGACGTGAGGGTTCAAGTCCCTCCTCGCGCACCAAACCATGATAACTCGAACCCGATACCAATAGGTGACGGGTTCGGGTTTGTTGTGTGTGCCGAGCGGGCACAGTAACTTGGCGGTGAAAGTCCGCTACAGGCTTGGCAGTAGGAACTGTTAGCCAAAGGCAAGGGTGTCCACCGTGAGGTGGAATCTGAAAGAAGCCGGAGGCAAACCCTCGGTCTGACGAACAGAAACCACATATAAGGCATTTGCGAGGCGGACGAGCTTGCATACCAAAGCAAAGTCCAATACTGCCCGAACCTCGTGGTGTAAATGTGGCAGATATATGAGGGGAAAGTTGCTGTGAGTACCTCGGGAGGTCTCGCAGGGCGGTGAAAGACAGGTTACCCCTGATACCCACCGAACCCATGCAGTGATGTATGGTTAAACTGTGAGAAGTCAGCAGAAGCCATAGTACCTGGTGACAGGGGAAGGGCTGAACAATGGTAGTTTCCAGAACGAGAGGAAGGTGAAACAGTGCGTAGAGAGCAGAAAACTGAGAAATCAGGCTACCGCCGTGAGGGTATGGTGGAAACAGAGAGTAGCGGTGGAGCGCAGAGTGCTGTTTCTCTGGAGTCCGCAGACGGAAACGGTGCAAATGCTTTACTTGAGCAAGTGCTGAGTCGGAATAATCTGAACTTAGCATTTAAACGAGTGAAGCGAAACGGCGGAGCAGCAGGAATTGACGGAATGACAGTCGAAGAAATGTTGCCATATCTACAGGGAAACCGTGAAGAACTACTGGAAAGTATCCTCGGAGGGTGGTACAAGCCGAAACCAGTCAGGCGAGTGGAAATACCAAAACCTGACGGTGGAGTACGGGAACTTGGAGTGCCAACGGTCATAGACCGCATGATACAACAAGCGTTAGTACAGGTACTACAGCCAATCTTTGAGGAAACATTCAGCGATTCAAGCTATGGGTTCAGACCAAATCGAAATGCCCATCAGGCGATAAAACGGACAAAGGAATATTATGAGCAGGGATATACCCACGTGGTAGATATAGACCTCGCAAAGTATTTCGATACCGTTAATCACGACCTGCTGATAGATATGATAAGGGAGCATATTAAGGACGAACGAATTATTAAACTCATACGCAAATACCTTAAAAGTGGCGTTATGAAAGACGGTATAGTTAGTCCGACAGATGAGGGTACGCCACAAGGCGGTAATCTCTCTCCGCTCCTGAGCAATATCTACCTGACGAGTTTTGACCGAATGCTTGAAAGCAGGGGTCACAAGTTTGTAAGGTATGCCGATGATAGTAACATCTACGTCAAGAGCCGCAGAGCCGCCGACAGAGTGATGGAAAGCTGTACAAAATATCTTGAGGGCAAACTAAAACTCAAGGTAAACAAGAAGAAGAGCCAAACAGGAAGTCCGACAAAACTCAAATTTCTGGGATTCTCATTGTACAAAGTTAAAGGGAAGATAGGAATACGCCCACACGAAAAGTCCTTGAAGCGATTTAAGGATAAAATTCGTGAACTGACAAGTCGCAAGCAACCAAGGTCGGTAGAACAAATCTTACTTAGATTAGAACGCTACATCACAGGATGGCTCGGTTACTATGCCATTGCCGATATGAGTAGACGGATGAAAGACTTGAACGAATGGACAAGGCGACGAATCCGACAAATCTTTTGGAAGCAGTGGAAGAAGATACGTACCAAGCGTGATAACCTTGTGCGCCTTGGTATACCTGACGGTAAAGCGTGGGAATGGGCTAACTCCCGACTGGGATACTGGCGAATCTCCGTTAGTTGGATTCTGACAAGGTCACTCACAAACGAATACCTCGCATCCATTGGCTACGATGATTTCGCCAAGAGATACGAGGTACTGCACTCAAACCATTGAACCGCCGTATACGGAACCGTATGTACGGTGGTGTGAGAGGTCGGCTACTCAACTAATGGGTAGCCACCTACTCGATTATTCCGTTTACTATTTTATGTTGAGCCTCACTTAGTAGTACACAAATTTCTCTGGGGCAACTCATCATTAAAAAGGAGTAAATCATTATGAATGACAATAAAGAAAGAGATATAGTTCGTAACATTCCTATAAGCCACATTGTGACATCATCTGATAACCCTCGTAAATCATTTGATGAAGAGAGTATTGCATTAATGGCATCGAGCATTGTCACACACGGCATCTTGCAACCAATTAAGGTAAAACAAACAAGTGACGGTAAGTATAATATTATTTTTGGTGAACGCAGATTCAAAGCGATGCAAAAACTTTATGCAGATTCAAAAGAAGAAAAATACAGTAAAATACCTGCAATCGTAAATAATGCAATCCTAAAAGAAAGAACGCTTTTAGAATTGCGTCTGATTGAAAATATAAGTAGAGAAAATCTAAATGCGATAGACCGAGCATTGGCACTACAACAATATAAAGATTATATGGTAGAAGCTGATGTGGAGATTAAAGATAAAGATATTGCAAAGAAGACAGGTTTAACGCCATCAGAATTTAGTAAATCATTATCATTAACAAAACTACCTGAAGAGATACATGATTTATTTAGGTTTCCGGCAAAGAATGATAAAAGTAAATATGTATTAGGGCAAACTCACGGCTTGATTTTGTTAAAACTTGAAGATGAAGCAAGTATTATTAATATGGCACAAAAGGCATTTGATGAAAAAATGCGACGTTCGAGGCTTGAATATCTTGTAAAAAAGGAACGTGTAGCAAATAAAGACCCAGTTATACCAACTGATGTTGTTATGAAGGCTACATCGTGGCTAACTGATTTATTGGTAAGCCGAGGAGTTGAAGCACAAGACATAAGCATCAAGTCAAAGGGAAAAAGGAAAACTACGGTAACAATAACTTTTAAAAATGTTGAATTAGAAGATGATTTTCGGAAAGCGTTTAACGATATAGAAGTTGATGTAGAAGATATGCTCGCTTTAAAAGAAGAACCAGATTCTAAGACAGCTAATTGCATAGAATCAAATAAGCCAATGGTCTTACATTATTCTATTGATGATGTTGAAATCATAAGTATTAAAAAAATTGACTTGGCAAAAAATGGCAGTAAACGTGTAGATAAAATGGAATCGGATTCTCTTTTGCATGCTATTTATAATAAACAAGCAAATTTGGTAAGTGAGAAATACTTGAGCGGTAATTCTCTTGAAGCAGTTTATACATGGAACGATGTAGATTATGTTGTAGTTTTTGATAAAGACTATGATATACCGCATCACACCACCTAATCTGATGTGATCCTTTTATGCTGCCTGAATTATATTTTGCTCATGCTGCTTTACAAGAGAATAAAATTTATCACGTTTTATTTTTAGTAATTCCATAGCTTTTACTGCTGTGATTTCTTTGTTGCGCCATCGGGTATATACACGCAGGAAATCATCAGCAGGGACTTCAATCGGCTTGCGACCTTTATACTTGCCCTTTTCGCGTGCCTGCGCTATGCCTTGGGATTGGCGTAACTTTAGCTTAATGCGTTCTTTTTCTGCAACATAGCTTAATAGTTCAAAGACAATATTACTGATTAGAGTGCGTTCTAGGTCTGATTTCCCCGAGGTATTAAGAAGTTCATTCTCAATGACTATAATATCAATACCCTTTTCCGTAAGGTATCGCCATTCGTCTTTTATAGCTTGCATATCTCGACCAAGGCGGTCGAGTTCAGTTATTATTAACGTTACACCGGGACGGAAACCTATTTCCTTCAAACTATTCCATTTAGGTCTATCAAAATCTTTACCGCTTGCTTGTTCAACATAAATATCTTCATCAAAAAGATTTATGTTGCTTTTTTGTGCATACTCTTTGACATTTGCTATCTGGCGGTCGGGGCACTGCTCTCTGGTTGAAGTCCGTAAATATGCAATATATCTTTTTTCTGTCATCTCGCCTACCTCCATTATTTTGCAGATTTAGTCCTGATATGATAGCGTCGGTGTCGGTCTGAAGTCAACATTTTTTTCGATATATCGGAAAATTAGTTTTCGGACTTTTTATCGACAGCATAGAGGTTAATGGCTCAAACGGTTTGAGGTATACCCTATAACGACACTCATATCGGCAGGATGGTCACTTATTATGAAGTGTTATAAAAAATTAATCTGCTTACGTATATGTAAATGGAAAAAATAGATACTTAGCACTCTTTTATGCGATACAGATTACGATATCCCTCATTATGAATAAACGTTAAGAGATGTATTAGCTTCCTATAGACAATAAAAACATTGTTTGATATTATTAATAAAATTGATTTTGATTGGAGAACATAGATGACTCAGCCGTGTTATAAGTTTAAACCAGATAAAAAAAAATATTATGGAGATTGTAAGAAATGTTCTAATTGTCCATTTTGCAGAGCAAATAAATTAGGAAAAAAAACAATAGGGATAAGGATAGGTTGTATTCTTAGGAGAGAAAACATTTCTATTGATGAACTGCATTATGAACTCAAAGAGTATTTTAGGAATAGCTTAAAACAAGAAGTGCCTTACAAAATTAAATCTTTATATAATTATCGTAATGGTAAGGCAAGCCCTTCTATTGAATCTCTTGCAGCTTTTATGAAAATTTTTAACACTTCAGAAGAATTTCTTTTAGGTATTACTAATGATAGATATAAAACTCCGAATCAAAAAATCGTTAAACCTAGTATTGAAGAAACAGAAGAATTAATTAATACACAAACATCTGATAAAGGAATAAGTCTTGAACTTACAAAAGAGGAAGCCGAGATTGTTCACAGGATGTCAGCAAAGTTGAAATCAGTAGAAAGCGGTTATCCAGAAAAGCCTTTAGAACGAGCTTCAAACGTAACAGTATCTTATGATACTAGTGAGTATATTGTTATAAATGGACGAATACATCTATCTAATAATGTAGTGGATTTTGAGAATGAATTAAATAAAATTTCTATATACGATTTGATTGATAATGCAATTAATAATGATGCTCTTGACGTATATGAAAAATATAAAGAATTGAGTTACATTAATGTTTTAAAGAAAGCTTATAGCACTAAACGTTTTACTATGGGAGTTTTAGGAGCCTTAGATGCTGATGATTATCTAATGGTTTGTTATTTATTAGGACGCCATGAAAGATTAAATAAAAGATAACAGTTAACATAATATAAAGAGTCGGTATGCAAGTCATATCGGCTTCTTTTTTTATAAAAAACGGAGATAAGCAAATTAATGGAAACGAAATATGATATTTATATGAGATACGTAGAATAGTGGAAATCATTCACAGAAAAGTTATTCTCATAGTCAATTTATTGTGATAAAAAGATTTTGAATAATAAATTTGTTTCAATGAAAAGATAAAAATACCTGTTCTGATTCAGGTTTATATAGATAAATATTTGTACAAAAAAAAGAAAGGTAAAATGATGAACATTGAAGTAATAGAATTTTTAGAGTGTTACGAAGATGCTAAACAATGCAAAGACAGTACATATGTGGTATTTAATGAAGATGAATGGATAATGGAATACTCGAACGGTAAGTCTATATCGTTATATGATGATTTACTATTAATGCATTTCAGTCAAGAGGAAGATGATTTAATTTGCAATGGGTGTGGAGAAATCCATAACCACTGCATTTTATTAGAATTAACCAACTACATAATTGAGAGCATGATAAATCAAGTAGATGAAGGAGCATCTTACTCAGATGTAATAGCATACTTCGAAGAATGGAATCATTTAGGAAGAAAATATGAAAATTCTTGTATGATTTGTAGTGATATATGGGACTTATGGATGTCGGTAGCAGTTATTAATGAAAAGGAGAAAGAATAAATGAAAAGAATTAGATTAAATGACCTGGAGCAGCTTAAAAAAGTTATTGATGATGCTGAAGGTAGGGCACAGAAACGTTGGATTTCGGCAGAGGAAGTTGTAAATCATGTAAAGAACTGGGAAAAACGATGCTTTAATTTACCAAAAAAGATACTCGCTGGATGCAAAATGAAGATTCAGGCATGTGCAAGTACAGTAGCTAAAAGTTATCGCTATATTCCTTATGAAACGGTAGTTTATTTAATTCACGATACAAAAGATTGGTATATTGATGAAGTCCGTCGAGAGCCAATGAAAGGGCATTCGTGGAATGTCGAAGTGACATTAACCGACAATGCTAAGGAACGTGTATTGCTAAGTGCAGCAAGAATGTAATAACAGTAATCGCAGGCGACAGGGCTTTTAGCCCTGAAATGCGGGAGTGGCGGTTCGTACCCCGTCAAAAAAGGTGTCATGCCGTTAACAAAAGCACATAGTGAGGTAACTTATGGACAACTTAAATATTAATTCTGTTGATTTTGCTGATTTAGTGATGGATTGTGTTAATGCTAATGCCGATTCAAGCTATCCATTGCAAAATCTATTAATGGGATTTAATGAATTTGATTCAGTATTGAACTTCATTGCATCATGGTGTGAATGCCGACAATATTATAAGGAAGAAGAAGCGGTAGAATATGCAAAATTGCTTCCTGATAAATTAATCAGTTATGCAAAAGTTCTTAAAGGACGGACATGGTGTGAGGAACATGAAATATTTAATAGAGGTGAATGTTTAATATGTAGGGCAGAAAAAAGAGAAGAGGAAGAATATTATAATTCTTTTTATGATGATGATATTTATAATAACGAATATGAGGATGGTTATTATGACTACTGATGGGGGATTCAAGCAACCAGTAACTACGGATAAAAAAAGTAGTAAAAAAGCTCTTGCTGCTAAAGAAAGAGCAGAAAAGAAGTTAATTAAACTTGGTATTGAAATTAATATGTCTGACTCAGAACGGTTTAAGATGATTAGTAGAAATGATTTTAAACTACTCCTTGAGTGCAGAAAGTATTTTCCTGCTACAGATATTAGCACCATTGAAAAAGTAATAAGTACAGGCTCAATCTCTACTGTCGAACACTTAATGTTAGTAAATCACGTCACCAGAATTCTCAACACTAAGAGATTCTTAGACAATAATCAAGGATTAATAATTGAAGCATTAAAGAATAAGTATTTGTTATCAGCCGAAGATATTGAGAGGTTGGAAAATGCAGATGATAGCGATTGGATACTTGGACGTTATATGGTTATTATGAAATATTTAGCCAATAAGGAGAGTGTTCTATCAAGCGAGCAATATAAAGCACTGTATGACAATGTAGAAATAGCGTTACAATTATGGCGATTTATTTTGAAGAATAAAGAAAGCTGGATAGAGTTCAAATATATACAAAGAAAACTGAATTATTATCAACAACTATCATCTGATAAGACCTCGGAGGGTGCTGCGATTTTTATACAAAACGCATCAGATATATTGGCTTATACAGATAAAATAATAAACATTTTCATTAATCATGTTGTTAAAAGAATTACGCATGAATACGCTGATTTAAGCTCACATTCAGTTTTTGAAGTTGCTGAAATAATCAATTCTTGTGATACGTTGAATGACACGAGCATAGAACCGGAAACACAAGGTATGTTTTTAAAATTATTACACGAGCATAATCTTAGTATTTTTTATTTTGATAAAATTACTAATATAGATGCATATTTAAGTTTCATTATAATGAGCTGTGAGCGGTATAATAAAGTGAACCAATTTCGGCAATAAGGGA
>Ga0209737_10003625_pt1 | contig 10777 bp, 11 predicted proteins | sample TergutCu122P3_FD_187284 | JGI IMG/M metagenome (GOLD analysis project Ga0209737, IMG submission 187284) | Cubitermes ugandensis P3 segment gut microbial communities from Kakamega Forest, Kenya - Cu122 P3 (SPAdes) (version 2) | ecosystem: Host-associated > Arthropoda: Insects > Digestive system...
ACCGCAGTATTTGGGGGAAATATATACGAAAAAATCAGGTAGAGTTGAAGCGCTCGGATACCTGTTTTTGATTGTATTGTTGTTGGCAAAATATCTTGAAGATTCATAGTAGATACAAAAAATCGCTCGGCGTCCTGAAGACGCTCGCCGAGATGAGTGACGAGTGCGAAGTGTATGATAACACTGAGATTCCATATGCAATATACCGAAAAGACACTGATGGTGAAGAAATCATGCCCAATAAATACTGGGGCAAGGAGCAAATCCTGAGATTGCTTCACTAGCTCGCCACGCCGCGAGGGGGCGATTACTTACTTAAAAAATAAAGGGGTTGCCCATACTTGTCAGGTTATACCCCTAATCTCATGTCTGCGGGTACTCCCGCTGACATGAGGTCACCTCGCCCCCTCGCGGCGTGGCGAGTTGTGCAATCTTATTTCGAAGCACGATTGCTTCTTCAAAATCAAGCCTGCTTGCTGCTGCTTTCATCTGCTCTTCAAGATCGATTATCAGATCCTCAATAGATATACCTGACTTTTGTGCCTCTATCTGTTCTTCAAGTTCAGCTATCTGCTCTTGTGAAACCGCCTTAATAATAGTCTGCGGAGTTATGCCATGTTTTTCATTATATTCGCACTGTAGCATTCTTCTGCGCAGTGTCTCGTCCATGGCATTTTTCATCGATCGCGTTATAGTATCTGCATACAATACAACGTGTGCATCTGCATTTCGAGCGGCTCTTCCAATAATTTGAATCAGACTTCGTTCATCACGCAAGAACCCCTCCTTATCTGCATCAAAAATACCAATAAACCCGATTTCGGGGATGTCAAGTCCTTCACGAAGGAGATTAATACCAACCAATACATCGAATGTTCCAAGTCGAAGCTGGCGAATAATCTCCATACGATCAAGTGTCTCGATATCTGAATGCAGATATTTGGTTTTTATTCCTTGTTCTTCGAGATACTCAGTTAGTTCCTCAGCGAGCCTCTTGGTAAGCGTTGTTAAAAGTACTCGATACCCAATCGATACTGTATTTTCGATTTCAGTCAGCACATCAGCCATTTGTCCTTGAATTGGTCTGACTTCTACAACAGGATCTACAAGACCGGTTGGACGAATGATCTGTTCGACAATCTGGGTAGAATGTTCCTGTTCATATGGTCCTGGCGTTGCAGAGACGTATATTACATGCTTCAAATACTGCTCAAACTCATGAAACATCAACGGACGGTTATCAAATGCAGATGGTAGTCGAAATCCGTAATCTACAAGTGGGATTTTTCGCGAACGATCTCCATTATACATTCCTCGAATCTGCGGGAGCGTCTGATGACTCTCATCGATAAACAATAAAAATTCGCCAGGGAAGTAATCAAACAAACAATATGGTTTTTCACCCGCCTCTCGCCCATCAAAATAGCGTGAATAATTTTCAACTCCCTTACAGCTTCCTGTCTCTTCGATCATCTCAATATCGAATTTTGTTCTGCTCTCAAGCCTGTGGGCATCGAGCATCGAGAGGTGAGGAAGGCGTTCTTTCAGTTCTTTTCTAATTCCTTGGAGTGCAGCCTCTTTCTGCTCAGGATCAATAATGTAATGAGATGCAGGAAAGACATAGATATGACGGAGTCGCTCAACAATATCTCCTGTTGTTCGGTTGATCTCAGTAATTCTATCAACTTCATCTCCAAACAATTCAATGCGGATGATATGGTTATAATAACTCGGCACCAGATCTATTGTATCCCCTTTTACCCGAAATCTACCTGGAAGCAGTTCGATATCGTTTCTGATGTACAGGTTATCTATTAACCGATTCAGGATATCATTTCGAGTGATCTTTTGACCAACACCGAGATCAAATCCCATATTCTCGTAACTATCAGGTTTGCCAAGACCATAGATACATGAAACAGATGCAATAACGATAGTATCTTTCCTTGAAAGCAGCGATGCTGTAGTGGACAACCGCATCATCTCAATTTTAGGATTAATCTGTGCGTCTTTTTCGATGTACTGATCTTTTGACGGAATATATGATTCCGGCTGATAGTAATCATAGTACGATACAAAGAATTCAACGCGATTTTTTGGAAAAAATTCTAAAAATTCATGGTACAACTGAGCTGCAAGTGTTTTATTATGAGCAAATACAAGCGTTGGCAGCTGAAGTCTCTGAATAATATTTGCCATGGTAAAGGTCTTTCCAGAGCCTGTTACACCAAGGAGTGTCTGCTGCGAAAAACCAGCGTGGTATCCATCAACGAGTTCAGAAATAGCTTGAGGTTGCGATCCTGCTGGAGGATAGGGTGAGTGTAGTTCAAATGGAATTGAAGCATCGTACATCTGGTATAGTCTCTTGAAGTGTTTGATGTGATGGTTTATGTGCTCATAGGAGTTACGCAGAACAGCATTTTTGTAAATGCTAATTTATTAACAATTAATACAAATTTTGCATTTTACATTGACTAAAGTTTAAGTCCTGTTGATTTTTGCGTAACTCCTAGCTCAATTAAAATATCTGCTTGCCTCAGTAAGTAGACCAGGGGAATTTCACCCCTAGCCCCTCTCAGAACCGCACGTGAGACTCTCGCCTCATACGGCTCCAAATCACCCAGCTGTCAAAGAGATGAGTGCTTTTGTTTCCTTCATAGGTTCGTCCTCCTATTCAAATAGTCATTGAAAACAGCAAACTTGTATTCTATCAAACGCCTACATTGTTGCTGAGTTCAAACCCGTTTGTCTCAGAGTTGACAGATTAGGAAACGGGTGATCCCGAGCCCTTCGCTCCACCCTCATTACAAGGGCTTCTTCACTACTACAGCTCAGTCTGTCCCAATGACTGCATCGGTACTCTTATCTTACGGCTTTTTTTTCGCTTGATATACTCCCTTAACATCAGCCGTTGGTTCCCAAGTTCCGTATAAACGCCTGTATCAAGTTCATGCCTCCTGTGTGCCGCCCGCCGCTTAGACAGTAAGTCAGGTGGCCTCTAAGCTTATCCCAGAAAATGACTGTTTAGTACTGCCTTTTCCCTAACGCTCAGTACCACGGCTTTTGTCCGCAGCACCTTAGGGTGGTTTGGCTCCCCCACCTGCATGGCGAAGCCGGCGGGTCAACCGCCATCATTTATACAGCATTGCCTCGATCAAGCACCTGCTTGACCTTGCATTCGTGGCGCACTGCCTGCCAGCAGGTTGTGCATTGCTATGTCAGTCATATAGAAATTATGCAAGAATTAATATTACTTAAACATTTGCAAATCTAAAATACTTTATTTAACCGATTTACTAAGATATTGTAATTGACAAGTATACAATTTTGCGTAACTCCTATATTCTACACCGTGCAACAGATATAGATGCCAATTAGACTGCTTCCAGGTCATGGACAATATGCAAACTCTTACGTTGTGAATGGAGTGCTTGTCGATGCAGGTGCGACGCCGATGGCGATTGCACATCATAAAAAAATCATTAAATACATTATAATCACGCATCGCCACTACGATCACATGGCATATCTCAGTGACGCCGTGCGCATGACAGGAGCTGAGGTACTGATCCACGAAGAAGATGCTTTGGGCCTTACTGATGATCTCGTCAGTCTCGCAGGACATTTTGGAGCACATGCACCAGGAATCCCACCAACACGCTTTATAAAAGATGGAGATGTTATCGATAACCTGGAGGTTATTCACACTCCTGGACATACAATCGGTAGTATCTGCCTGTATGATGAAGCTTCAAAGGGTTTGATTAGTGGAGATACTGTTTTTGGTGATGGTGGGTATGGCCGTTACGATCTGCCAACTGGAGATCGAGATGCACTCATTGCATCCATTGAAAAACTAAAAGATCTCCGCGTTGATGGAATATACTGTGGCCACGGAGTCCCTGCACGAGAAAAAGGTGGCGTTGTTATCAATAAAGCATATCACAACATTACCATGGGATTATAATCACCTCGCCACGCCGCGAGTAGGCGAGAAGACCCCTGACGGGGATCTAAAAAATATCTTGATCGGCGTTGTGCATCCTCGTGCTCTTAATCTTCTATCGGTGGCTTGCTTGCCGATAGGAGGTCATATCGCCTACTCGCGGCGTGGCGAGTTCAGCATCATCATTACCTCCTCTGTTGCTTTCTTTACCCGTGCAACGGATGCTTGAAATGCCATTGCTTCTTTTTCTTCGATATGAATTGCAACAGGATGGATACCTGATTTATTAATACGTACAGGAACGCCGATACATACCCCTCCTATTCCGTTTATTTCTTGATTGACATAGGCAGATAGTGTGAGGATTCTATTTTCATTGCCTAAGATGACACGAACAATTGTGGCAATCGCTTCACCGGGCCCCCATTCCGTTGCACCACGTCCTTCAATGATCTTCTGACCAGTTTTTTTGACAGTATCCAGTAATAATTCAAAATCAGGTAGGGAAACTTGAGGAAAGTGTGTAAGCTGGATTCCCCCGATCGTTGTTGCAGACCAGAGAGGAACCATGCTTTCTCCGTGCTCTCCTATAATGCGAGTATGTACCTCACTTACGTGAACATGATAGTGATCTGCAATAAGAGATTTCAGGCGCATAGAATCAAGATGAGTGCCAAGTCCAAAGACACGGTGCCGATCTTTTCCTGAATATTCAAGTGCAACAGATGTCATGATATCAACAGGATTTGACACGACCATAATCAAGGAGTCAGGCACAACTCGTGCAATACTTTTAGAGTACTCTGCCACAATTCCAGCATTTTGATATGCAAGATCAAACCGATCTTGTCCAGGTTTTCGGGGAGTGCCAGCAGTAATAATGACGATGTCTGATCCTGCGAGGTCATGTATATCAGAACTCCAGGAAACTTTTGTTGGAACGCCGATAGCTGCAGAAGAGTCCAGTAGATCTCGAGCAATTCCTTCAAGCATAGCCTGACTGGAAGATCTTCCAAAGAGAAGAACCTCATGCATATTTGGAATTCGAGAGATTGCAAGTGCAGCATACCTCCCTACTGTTCCTGATGCACCGAGAATGGAAACTTTATACATGAATATACATGTGGTATGTACTTATTTAGCACCAATAGTACTTTTTTTCTGTGCGCGATCTCGTTTTATTCTTACATATGAACTCCTGATGCGGTAATTCCTAGAAATATAGGCAAAAAAGTTGGTTTTTGCCCATTGAATATGAGAATGGAAAATGAGTATACCCACATGCCTTGTTCCGCTTTACCTGATCAGAGAGATCGCATTTAACTATGACAACGATGAATAATAGGTATGGCAAAGAAGCAAAGCGGAGGTTTGATCTCATCTGCTGGTCTGGTCAACTATTATGATAGTGACAACAAGAGAGCCATTCAGATCAATCCATATTTTGTAATGGCTGCCGCAATCATATGCGCAGTCATTATTTATATTGCTGATTTATACCAGAAAGCTGGTTTCTAAATCTAAACTTTCATCTTTTTTATGTATGAGTTTTGACCGTGATAATGTCGCCTTTGAAGAGGGGTCCCATACCATAGTCGTTACACTTATCATTCTCAAAGCAGGCTTTTCCTTAATAAAAAAATCATATGATGATCTTATTGACTGTAGTCTATCAGAGGAAGAACGAAAAGAGATTGAAGAGGTTGCATGAAATGCACTGCAAAATGCGAAAATAGGCTTTTTAAATCTGCAAATGAGATTCAAAGATGAGATTTTTAGTTGTATGTCTGTGAAAAGCGCCCATTAACACCCGCCATCAGCACCCGCCATCAGCACCCACCATCAGCACCCACCATCAGCACATAGGTCTATCCCTGATACGTAGTGATATTTCTTCACAAACTGGGTTACATATCCTGCAACTCTCGTACTATCAGATACAGAATAGGATGAAGTAACTGTTCCATTTGAATATCCTTCAACACCAGATGCAGAAAATGAAGCACCGAATATTCCCTGTGCATACGCTCTTGCAGGAAACTGAGGGATGTAGTTCCCATTTTCGTCTAAGTTGACGCTCATTGCATCAAAACTCTGTACATTCACAATTACATGCTCAAGATTCAGATTTTGTTCCAAATGATCAGTCTCAGGAGAGATTCCCTTTAATTGTTGAATCATGGCAAGTACACTACTCTCTTGTGATGAAAGAGCAGGATCAATGTCAACAGATGGTGATGAATTAGTTATGAGAGATACACCTGAAAATGCTGCCTGGTATATGAGCTCATCATCTCCAAAAACGGGAGCACCATGTAAACAAAGCAGTATGCATCCCATGCATAATATAGATGCTATACGCCGACTCATACTCATTACGTATGAATGAACCATAAGAAGAGTTTTCTGGTCTCATCACGCCGCGAGGGGGCGTAATGACCCCCTCGCCTGCGTCGAGGAGATTAAGAATAAGAGTTGCTCGTCATACCGCATCGCATCAGACATTAAACCCCCGTTAGTGGGGTTATCCCGCCAACTCGCGGCGTGGCGAGGACTTAAATCAAAGCATGAGTACTGTACTATAGTTTTTCATGCGAACTCCAATAATACAGATTACACCAGAATCAGGCTCTGTTTCAGCAATCGGATGGGCACACGAGATCCGAGATCTGGGTGGGCTCGCCTTTATCTTACTGCGAGACAGAACTGGCATTGTTCAGATAACAATTCCAAAGAAAAAAGTCAGTGAAGAGATCCTTACAACATTTAAAGAGATCTCACGTGAATCTGTCATTCAGGTAACAGGGGAAGTAAAAAGTGTAGATAAAGCTCCAGGAGGGAGAGAAATAATCCCAGAGGCCTTAACTCTCATCAGCAAAGCTGAGACACCCCTTCCTCTCGATGTTTCTGAAAAAGTCCCAGCAGAGATAGACACCAGACTTGACACACGATACCTTGATGCCAGACGGCCAAGAATCGCCTCTATCTTTCAGATCCGAAGTACAGTGCAACATGCTGTAAGAGAATTTCTCCATCAGCAGGAATTTATTGAGATTACAACTTCAAAAATCGTTGCCGCTGCGACTGAAGGCGGAACAGAGCTCTTTCCAATTGCTTACTTTGAAAAAGAAGCATTTCTCAATCAAAGTCCACAGCTCTATAAACAAATGATGATGGCCGCAGGATTTGAAAAAGTATATGAGATCGGGCCAATTTTCCGTGCAGAAGAGCACAATACCACAAAACACCTCAATGAGGCAACTTCTATCGATATTGAGGTTTCTTTTGCGAACCATGAAGATGTCATGGATTTGCTTGAAAATCTTATTTGCACGATATATCAACGTGTAGCAGATACATGCGAAAATCAGTTAGAAGTCCTTGAACTGACTGATTTCTCTGTCCCAGAAAAACAGTTCCCTCGTCTTACGTATGCAGATGCCATTGATATTGCCGCCCGAAAAGTAGAAAATACTATTGCATATGGTGATGATCTCAATACTGCTGCCGAACGAGCGATAGGTGATGAAATGGGGCGGCATTACTTTATCACGGACTGGCCAACCGCGATCAGACCATATTATGCCATGCCATATGAAAATGAGCCAGAAATTTGCAAAGCCTTTGATCTAATGCATCCAAAAATGGAATTATCGTCAGGTGCCGAGCGTGTTCACAATCATGATCTTCTCCGCCAGCAGATCAGTGCAAAAGGATTAAATCCCGATAACTTTGAATTTTATTTAAAACCCTTCAAATATGGCATGCCACCACATGCAGGGTGGGGAGCAGGTGCTGAACGCCTGATAACAACGATGCTTGAGCTTCCAAACGTCAGAGAAGCTGTTCTCTTCCCACGTGATCGTCACAGAGTAGTTCCATAACCAAAGAAAAGAGCATAACTAACCATACAATAGATCGCACGTGACTCCTAATATAAATAAGGAGGTAGAGAGAAAAACTCGCCTCACCACACTTTTTTCAAAGCTCCCAGTGCTTCCAACAACTGTTGTTGGTAGTTATCCAGCCGTGCCTGCAAAAACGTTAGCAGAACGTGTACGACATTTTGCAGATCCACTCAAAGCATCAGTCAACGTAGCAGTACAAGAACAGATTGATGCTGGGATCTCTATCATATCAGATGGACAGATCAGGGGGGATATGATCGAGACATTCGCATCAAAACTTCCAGGTATTCGTGAAAAAAATGTGATTGGTCCTGTCAAGTCGGCATCACACGATATTACAGTCGCTGACACAAAATACGCCTTAACCAAACACCTGTTTGTAAAAGGTATCATAACTGGTCCTTCTACATTGACATATGGTTTGCACCTCGATACATCATATTATCGAGATAAAAAAGAACTTACTGTCGATATCACAGCAGCACTTTTGAAAGAAGCAAATGGACTATTTCAGACAGGTATCAGCATCCTTCAGCTTGATGAGCCGATATTCTCAACAGGTGTTTCTGATCTCACTATCGGAAGAGAAGCAATACAGCGATTTCGGGATGAAATTCCTCTTCCTCTCTGTCTGCATGTCTGTGGGCCAGTCCACACCATCATTGATCAATATATCAATATGCCAGTAGACATTTTAGACTTGGAAGGCACACAGGACGCACAAAATCTTTCGGTGTTGTCTCGAAATGAACTAAAGGACAAGTACATCGGTTATGGGTGCGTGGATACTACAAAACCAGTTCTTGAGACGGTGCAGGATATCATCTCCCGTGTTGAACAAGCACTTGAGTATGTATCTCCACAACAAATCCTTCTTGATCCCGACTGTGGCATGCGAATGCTTCCTCATGATATTGCACATGAAAAAATAATACGTCTGTGTGCAGCAGCCACGATCATTCGAGAGTTAATGTAACAGAGAAACAATCATTATGACACCAAGAACAGGAGAAGCGTTCCGCCTCATCATCCAAATAGAACCACATCAAGCAGCGATTGGAAGAAAAGCTCTTGCTCTCAGCATCCGGGCAGGTATACCTGTTGAACAACCAGATGCGCAGTTTGGAGCACTGCTTGAACAAGTGATTACAACCTCACAGACCATTGTTAGTGAATCATTTGATCAGATCGCATCTGCCTGTTGTCATGTAACACAGATGATGACTGGTCAGCCATTTGTGCTATTTGGTCTTCGATATATTGCTGTTGTACAGGATAATGGCCCAAGCATCTTTTCTGGAGAAGTTGTCATTGATCCTGAAATGGCGAAACTAGATGATAGACGTATTGCTGATATTGCACAACAATGCCTCGATGAAACCATGCCTGCTTTATTTGAAGCATATGAGCGCTGGCCATATGAGTTGCTATAGAGAAGCATGCATCATCTTGGTTCAGGTCAATTCTGAGATGTACATATAAGTTATGGTGCATATAAGTGTAGAGTATAGACAAACTATGCCTGGCAACACTGGTGGTTTACTATGACAGTCTTACATTCGTACATGACAGGACGATTTTTACTTGCAAGTCTTGCATTTATCGGAGGATTCTTTTTTTTGGGAATCAAACTGTTGCATCCAACACCGCTTGTGATCTGGAGCACAGGGACAGATTATTTCATCCAATCGAGTTACTTAGGAGATATTTTTACAATTACTGACGTTATCATGATCGTAATTGCTTCTCTTCTTGTAAGTGCGAGTGCTCTGTATCTGATACTGTATGATCGAATGAAAATGATACAAGATACCATGCTGCGAAATCAACAAATGCAACAGATGGTGCCAGTGCAACCGCTAAATCAGCCATCTCAAGCTGCGGGACCTGATGTTTCAGGATCGCAAATGCCAATAAGAACAAATACATACTCAGAGCTGTCAGAACAAACCCATCCAACACCACTTGAAGAGCGAAAAGCGCGATGGGAAGCAGTTATTCCATCCCTCAAAGATGATCAGCAGATCATTTACCAAGCAGTACTTGATGAGGATGGGATGATGGCACAGAGTGATATTGTCGAGAAGACCGGGCTTTCAAAGTCTAATGTCAGCAGAACACTTGATATCCTGGAAAGCATGGGACTTGTCGAGAGACGGCGAAGAGGCATGGGCAACATAATTATGTTGAAATGAGGAAGTAAAAATGAACAAACCAAGAATTGTTATGATCTTTCTAATACTTTTGTTGATCAGCACTGGTCTTGTTGCAGCGGCTACTTTCATCATGAGCCAACACTACTCACTTGATAGACAAGGAAAACTAATAGAGGATTACAATCAGCTTCTCAAAGAAAATGGAATGGTAGGGCTGAATAATCTAACATACATGATTAATTCAGGACTTGTGATCAGCTTTAATCGACCGATTCAAAGCCATGGACTTGTGCGGCCCACTAATAATTCTTATTTCCTGATATAGTTTCAATTTATTTTTTTGGAGAGTTTTGACTTATAGATACATAATGCCGCATCCTGGAAGACCTTGAACAGATCAGGATCTGTCAGTGCTTGCAATAATTTAAGTGAAATTTCAATGATATCTTGTTTTTTTGTAACAATTTTTGTTTTTCTAACAAACCTACCTATATAATGGGGCGTGTCACTATTAGACCTGTTCTAAAACTTATATAAGACTTTTTTTTACCTCTCTTAAAGTGAGCGTGATCTAAAACCTCAACTCAAAGTTCTAAATTCCACAGATCAGAGAGAAGCGCAGCATGTGTCTACGCTGTTTATTTCGGTAACGATATTGAAAGATCTTAAAGCGTTTGATGCGGCGGTTTACATGCTCAATCAAAATCCTGAATTTCGACAGAATTCTGTTAAACTCTTTTTGCTCTGCCGTTAATTGTCCATTTCGT
>Ga0209737_10003626_pt1 | contig 10777 bp, 2 predicted proteins | sample TergutCu122P3_FD_187284 | JGI IMG/M metagenome (GOLD analysis project Ga0209737, IMG submission 187284) | Cubitermes ugandensis P3 segment gut microbial communities from Kakamega Forest, Kenya - Cu122 P3 (SPAdes) (version 2) | ecosystem: Host-associated > Arthropoda: Insects > Digestive system >...
GGGGGGGGGGGTGATTATCAGCGAGTTACGGAAAACTTGCCTCAAAATCGGCAAAAACAGACTTCTTATCCATTGGAAATGGAACACGAAAAGGCTACTTCTGCTCATTTTTTCCATGATAAAAAATCATTGAAACTTGGGCGCAAAAATACAAAGTTTTTTAATACAAAAAAAAATAATTGTTAAATAATTCTAACTGCTTATGCACAATCGGCAAGTTTCAAAAAAATAGTATCATTTGCGGAATGAATATAGAAGAAAAATATCCTATATGAACGTGTATTCTATCTTCTTCATTTGAAAGGAGGCTGTCTCAAAAGTCTTTTTAAACACAAAGGACACTAAGTATTCACAAAGGCGCACTAAGATAGCAGTCTGATATAAAATACTTTGTGTTCTTAGTGCCTTTCCCCCATTTTGGGGGAACCGAAGGGGGCTTTTGTGTGCCTTTGTGGTAAAAAATTTTGACTTTTGAGACAGCCTCCTTTTTCTTTTTCAAATTTTGGGATCATTTTACCTTTTATCACAAATTTACAAGATTAAAATTATATTTTAATGCGTTTGCACTGAAAACAGCGGAAAACTGTGCATCAACTTATTAACCCGTTGGCGTACGGAGGCGATAACAGTTTCATTATCAATATTGCTGATTACTTCATCAACCAAATCAACGATGTAGCCCATATTTTCTTCTTTAAGTCCGCGTGTGGTGATGGCTGCTGTTCCCACTCTGATACCTGATGTCTGGAATGGACTGCGGCTGTCGAAAGGCACCATGTTTTTGTTGATGGTAATATCTGCTTTTACTAATGTGTTTTCGACCTGTTTTCCTGTTATTTCCGGAAATTTTGAACGCAAATCAATCAGCATCAAATGGTTATCTGTTCCTCCGCTGATTACTTTGTATCCTTTATCAACGAAAGCCTTACTCATCACAGCGGCGTTTTTCTTAACTTGTTGAATATATGTCAGGTAATCGTCTGTTAGCGCTTCTCCGAATGCGACTGCCTTTGCGGCGATGACATGTTCCAACGGACCGCCCTGTATACCCGGAAAAACGGCTGAGTCAATCAGTTGCGACATTTTTTTGATTTCTCCTTTAGGTGTGGTATATCCCCATGGATTGTCAAAATCTTTCCCGATGATAATCAATCCGCCGCGAGGTCCTCGGAGGGTTTTATGGGTTGTTGTAGTTATGATATGACAGTAAGGTACAGGGTTGTTGAGCAGTCCGCGTGCAATCAATCCGGCGGGATGGCTGATGTCTGCCATCAGAATAGCGCCGATTTTGTCGGCAATGTTTCGCATACGGGCGTAATCCCAATCGCGACTGTATGCAGACGCGCCCGCTAACAGCAATTTTGGTTTTGTTTCTAAAGCTTTTTGCTCCATTTTATCATAGTCAATCATTCCCGTTGCTTCTTCAACCTGATAGGCAATCGGCTGATAGAGAATGCCGGAAGAATTAACTGATGAGCCATGCGAAAGATGTCCTCCATGTGCCAAATCCAATCCCATAAAATAGTCGCCCGGTTTTAAACATGCCAAAAATACCGCCATATTAGCCTGAGCGCCGGAGTGAGGCTGCACATTGGCATACTCCGCTCCAAACAACTGACAAGCACGGTCAATAGCCAACTGCTCGGTCTTGTCCACCTCTTGACATCCGCCATAATAGCGTTTGCCCGGATAACCTTCGGCATATTTGTTGGTCATCACCGACCCCATTGCTTCCATAACTTGTTCGCTAACAAAGTTTTCGGAAGCAATCAATTCAATGCCTTCCATCTGCCGTCTTTTTTCGGCTGCAATAATATCAAAAACTATTTGATCTCTTTTCATTTTATATTTGTTTTACGTTGATATAACCTGTTATGTATTTTTAATGCGTTTGCCCTGAACAAATTAAAAATCTTTGTGTAAATTTGTGTAATCAGTGGCTTCATTATTGTTTTATGACTTTTTTCGTTATTACACCGGTTTCCGTTTGGATACGTACAAAATAGATACCGGATGGTGCATTTGATAAATCAAATGTGATTTCGGGTTTAACGTTTAACGTTTCGTGTAGAGACGCACGGCCGTGCGTCTCTACGGCAACAATACGACCCATCACATCAAAAATCTCAACACTCTGAACATTAATCATTAAACATTGAACATTAATCATTCCTGTCGTCGGATTTGGATAGATGGTGATAATGTTTTCATCTGTTGTGGCTGCCACGCTGTTTGTGGGTACAAAAGTTGCGGTAATGGTTTGATTTGCCGTTATATTGCTGAAGGTATAAGTTCCTGAGATAACAGATGCTGCGACGTTTTTACCGTTGACAAGCACCTGTTTTATCATAAAGCCAACATCGGGTATGATGAAACAAGTCAGGCTGTTGCCGTGCTGTATCGTTGTTATGCCGTTTGGATTAATTTCTCCGCCTGCTCCGGCTGATGCTGTGATGGTCCATGTACGCAGTTTGAAACTGACGATGATAGTATGGCTGTCGGTTACATTGTTGAAAGTATATTTTCCGGAAGATGCTGCCGTTGGGTTGTTGATGCCGTTAATCAGCACTTCGTCAATCAGATAGCCTGTTTGTGAGGTGAAGGTATAGGCTTTGCTGCCGCCGTAGGTAACTATAGATGCTCCGAGCGGTGTTACGGTGCCGCCGGGGGTTGAAACGGAAGATATAATTGTAAGATTTCGTTTTTCGAATTTTACGGTTATGATATGGCTATCGGTAATATCCTCAAAGGTGTATTCGTAGTTGGTGGCGCCCGCTGTGTTTGCTACGCCGATACCGTCAACTAACAACTCTTGAATTTGATAACCGGCTTGAGCGGTGATAATGAAAGTTTGATTTTCGCCTGTCATTACAGGAATTTTTCCGGAAGGGGAAATTGTTCCGCCGGTAGTTGTTGCCGATGCGTTGATAAAATATTGATCTATGGATACATAGGTGAAAGTAGCCATCAATGTATGGTCGGCGCTTACGTCGGTAAAGGTATAGAAACCGTCGGTTATTGCCTGTGTATTTTCTATTCCGTCGATCAACACGCGGTTTATCTTATAGCCATGATTGGGGGTAATATTGAATGTTTGATTATCTCCTGCCATTACTTTTACATTGCCGTTCGGGGAAATTTTACCTCCGGATCCAAATGAAACTAAGATGTTATAATAAGGTAAATCTAATTTTTCAAACACTATTTCGATGGTATGATTATCTTCCACATTGGTAAAGGTATAGTTTCCTGCAATCACTGCATCAGGATCATTGACACCGTCAATCAAAACCTGTTCTATCGCATAGCCGTTATTGGCAGTAAAGATAAAGGTTTGGTTGTTGCCTTCGACTACGTTTACTGCTCCGGAAGGAGTGATCTTTCCGCCGGTTCCGGCAGTTGCGGTGATGGTGTAGGTGGGTAGAGCGGAATTTACGGTGATAGTAAAGGTCATCTCTTCACCAATACAGGCGGCGGCAGATACCGGAGTTACTGTTATTGTTGCCACAACCGGTACACTCGTAGTGTTAATGGCGATAAACGACATGATATTGCCGGTTCCTTCTGCAGCAAGTCCGATGCTTGGCGTATCGTTTGTCCAATGGAAAACTGTTCCTGCAACGCTACCGGTAAAAGTAATAATTCCTGTATTTTCGCCTGCATTAAAATCCAAGTTGGCAATCTGTTCTGCATCCGGAATCGGATTAACGGTTAAGGTTAATGTAACTTCAACATCACACCCTAATCCATTTACAATGGTTGCAGTGTAAACGCCTTCTTCAGTCAGCATTTCGCCGTAGAAGTCGTATTCTTCGCCTTCGCAGATGCTCGCTACGATGGTTTGAGTGTAAACAATGGGTTTGAAAGTAACATGAATAGTGTGGTTTGCTGTTACATTGGTAAAGGTATAACTGTTGTCGGTTACTGTTGCCGGATTGCCGTCAACTAAGACTTCGTTTATTTCGTAGCAGGTTGCGGGAGTGAAGGCGAAGGTTTGGTTTTCGCCTGCGTTGACGGTTATTGTTCCTTCGGGGTCAATAGTTCCGTTGGAGCCGGCTAGGGCGGTGATGGTGTAGGTGGTTGCTGGGGCAGGATTTACGGTGATGGTAAAGGTCATCTCTTCACCGATACAGGCGGCGGCAGATACAGGAGTTACTGTTATTGTTGCCACAACCGGTACGCTCGTAATGTTAATGGCTATAAACGACATGATATTGCCGACTCCTTCTGCAGCAAGTCCGATACTTGGCGTATCGTTTGTCCAATGATAAACTGTTTCAGCAACGCTGCCGGTAAAGGTGATAATGCCTGTATTTTCACCTGCGTTAAATTCCATGTTGGAAATCTGATCAACTTCCGGAATCGGATTTACGGTTAAAGTCAAAGTAACTTCAACATCACATCCTACGCCATTGACGATGGTTGCGGTGTAAACGCCTTCTTCGGTTAAAAATTCGCCGTCAAATTCGTATTCTTCGCCTTCACAGATGGATTCGGCGATGGTTTCGGTGTAAACAATGGGTTTGAAAGTAACATGAATAGTGTGGTTTTCCGTTACATTTTCAAATGTACTACTACCGGCGATAACTGCTGGTGGGTTATTTATACCGTTAATCAACACCTGGTCTATTTTATAGCAGGTTGCGGGGGTGAAGTGGAAGGTTTGGTTTTCGCCTGCATTGACGGTTATTGTTCCTTCTGGGTTAATTGAGCCATTTGCGCCGGCGGTGGCGGTGATGGTGTAGGTGGTTGTAACATTTACAATTTCAATTTCTGCTTTTGCGCCGGAAAGGATTGTTTTTTGGTCTTCGGCGACAAAGACAAGAATATCCAAGTCTTCTAACACAACATCAACATTTCTGACATCTGCTGGGATGTCATATTCAAAGGTATGTGTGTAGAAAGAGGTGGTGGTTGTGGGCGTTACGTCCACACCCCATTGTCCTGTGATTAAATCACGAAGTACGTGGTTGTGTTTGTACAGGTCGCCTACCATCATTTCGGGATAATAGGTCGCTCCGCCTGTTTGATTTCCTAAGATATTATTTTGGATTAAGGCGACATTCAATTTATTGGTTTCGCCGGCTGCGTTTCCTGTATAATATACTTCAACCAAAAGGGTTAAATGTCTTGTTTGCCAATCAATAGTACCTTTTGCGGCAACGTTGACGGGGGATGGTTCGGCAAGACGGGCATTGGTTTCGGTATTCCATGTGTTTCGTAAGGTATTTACAGCAACGCCTCTGTTGAAGGTAGCAGCAGGGTAAGAGTAGTTGCCGTATTGATTGTTTAATGCGTCTCCAAAATCGGTTTTCAAATCGGGGGTAGTATTGGCATAACTGCCTTGATGAACATTAATACCCCAAACGCGTCCGGGATTACTATCCATAATCTGGTCAACAACCTTATTTCCGGCTGGGCAATAGAGACATGTTGCACCTGTAAATTCTTCTATAATCACGTTTTTATTGGATGGCGTTGTGGAAACGATGGTTGTCGGGTCGGGTTTTACGGTGATGGTAAAAGTCATCTCTTCTCCGTAGCAACCGTCAGCCGATTCCGGTGTTACGGTTATCGTCGCAACGATTGGTGCAGTAGTAATGTTAATGGCTATAAACGACATGATATTGCCGACTCCTTCTACAGCAAGTCCGATACTTGGCGTATCGTTTGTCCAATGATAAACTGTTCCGGGTAAACTGCTTTCAAAATAAATCTCCGACACTGTTTCTCCTGTCAAGATTACGATGTCCAATATCTGATCTACATCGGGTATCGGATTTACTGTCAGGATTAACGTTACCGACACATTGCAGCCTGTACTGTTTTCAATGGTTGTGGTGTAAACGCCTTCTTCGGTTTTCATGTCACCATAGAAGTCGTATTCTTCGCCTTCGCAGATGCTCGCTACGATGGTTTGGGTGTAAACAATGGGTTTGAAAGTAACCGAGATGGTTTGGCTGGAAATCACATTGATAAAGGTATAACTGTCGGTACCTTCCGATAGCGGCATTCCGTTCACCAATATCTCGTCAATTTCGTAGCAATTATTGGGGGTGAAAGTGAATGTTTGGTCTTCACCTTCGATTATGGTTATTACGCCTTCGGGATAAATAGTTCCGTTTTCGCCGGCAGTGGCGGTGATGGTGTAAGTTGGTAGATTGCAATCCATTTCGCCTTGCCATTGCAGCCATGGGAGTTTTACATCAAATTCGCAAATTCGCCATGTAGCGTTTGGGTTTGCCTCTGTTGAGATACTCCATACGCCTCCGTTCCAATTACCAGCGGTGTTGTAGAAGGTATAGTTTTTCAGCGTGTTAATGGTTTCGCCTTTGCCGGATTCGGTGTTTAAGCCATCGTTTGTGCTTGCATCTGTGCCGGCTGCCTGCAACAGCATTTCGTTGTAAGCATAGTTGTTTTGGAGTATTCCTTCATTGTTTCCTACTACACGATTGATGCCGGCAGTATTTTGCGTTGCGGTAACGATGTCGTTGGCTGCTACGCAATTACGAATAGTACAACCACTTTTATTATATCCTGCTATTCCGCCCACAAAGTTGATTCCGTTTACGTTTCCGGCAGCGTAACAGTTCGTAATTGTAGAATAAGAGTCGTTATATCCAACTAATCCGCCACAATTATTGTACGTTCCTGTTATATTACCTGTTGAATATGAGTTGGTAATGGACGATAAAGTAGAATTATATCCAACTAAACCGCCTGTAAAACCGTCTCCGGTTACATTAACTTTGCTGTAGCAGTTATTGATGACGGCATAATATGTATATCCTGCCAAACCGCCTGTGTTTGAAAGTCCGGTAACGTTACCGCTTTCAATACCTAAGTTTTCAACTTTTGAACCACTATCAAGAAAGCCAAACAAACCAATATGATTTGTATTTTTGTTTATTGTCAAATTTTTCACCACAAAACCGGCACCATCGAAGTTACCTCTGAACACGCAGTCATAATTCGCATAATTTCCTATCGGCTCCCAGTTGGGGTATCCTCCTAAGTCAATATCCGCTACTAACACGTAATGTACTCCTGCGGTAAGGTTTCCGTTTCCGCTGTTTACATAAGCGGCTAAGCCTGCAAGAGTAGGGGCATCGCAAATCTCGAAAGGTCTTTCCTGTGTACCATTCCCGCCGCCGGTGCCTCCGCCAAAACAGAAGCCAGCCTGACGGAAGGTAACATGGATGCTACAATCTTTATTTACATCCGTAAATTCGTAGTATTCGGTTTCCCCCGCTCCGATATAAACCAGCGCATCATCTATAAAGAGTTGGTCAACTTCATAGCCTGCATCGGGAATGAATGTGAAAATTTGGCTACCGCCTACGGGTACGGTTATTTCACCGCTGGGGTTAATGGTTCCGTTTTCGCCCGCAGAAGCGATGATGGTGTAGGTGGGGGCTGAAACTTCTCCTGTGCTACCGAAAATAGCCAACCCGTTGGTACCTGCCGGATTGGAAAATAATCCCCAACCGCCTGTAGTGGTTTGTCCCTGTGCATAATAACGCAGATAAATGGTGCCTTCTACATTTTGTAAATCGGATATAGAAGAAACGTCAAAATCGAAAGTTTGAGGATTTCCGGTTTTAACCTGAGGCGAGCCTATCAATGTAAATGTTGTCCCATCCAAACTGTATGCAAATTGAGTAGAAACGCCTGGAGTCACTGCGTATGATTCCGTACCGTTGGCATTACCGCTAATTGAAGATAACGAAACAGTTTTCCCTTCGTCGGGTTTTATTGTAACCTGAAAATAAGCAGTTTTACTAATTGTGATAGGGGTATTTTGAAATCCTGTAGTTCTGAAAGAGTTTGCTCCGGTTGACGATGCAGCGCCCGGACCGCGGGTGATATTTTTATAACTTGTTTCGGGGGTTAAATCCGAATGATAGGTCGTAGCCGCAAAAGTTACAGGTGAACTCTGTCCGAAAAAGTCCCATCCTATTAGAGGTATCGGAACGCCTATTCCCGTCAAATTGAGCGTAACAGGCGGAATCTCGCTACTGCTAATCATGAGCGAAGCGGGATATGATTGAATTGCAGTCGGTGTAAAATTTACTGTAACATCAAAGCCGGCTACCGACATGGCATCTTCCTTGGCAATGGTAGTGGTTGCGGCGCTATATCCTGCACCGGTAATTGTAACAGTCAGGTTTTCAGTTAAATTATACCCTTTAACATTTAAGTTCAAAGGTTTTGTTTCATTAACATAAACATTTGAAAAATTTAATGTCGTAGCAGGAGTGGTAAATAGCGTTGGGGTTAATATAATGGTATATGTGGCTTCGCCAATTTCGCTGTCTTCCATTCCTGTTGCTGTAGCAAATGCTTTTACAGTAGCATTGGAGGCTACATTAACCGGCGTTGAATAGACCTGTGAAGCGTTTGTGGGCGTAGAGCCGTCGGTGGTGTAAAAAATTGTTACATCTTCGGTAGCGCAATTAATTGAAACATTTTGTGTAGCATAATAAGTGCCGCCGCCCGGGCTGAATGTGGGGATGGCAACTTTCGGAAGTGTCGGAATACCATACACTTTCACATCATCAAGGTATAAATTGACTGTACCGGTGGGATTGCTCGACTGTAATGATACTTCAAATCTTAAACGTACATTTTCATATTCTCCCGTTTCGCTGACAGCATATTCCAAACTGCTTACGGCAGTAGTCAAAGTAAATATTTGCGGGTTTTCCCAGTTAGTTCCTCCATCGGTAGAATAAGAGACTTTCATATTGAGACCAAAACCTCCGGAAGCGGTGTTTTTCGCCTTAAAAGTTACTCTTGTTGCTTTTTTCAGGTTAAAATTGGTATAGGTATAACCTAAATTTGATGTCGCAGTGGTGTACCATCTCATCTGCATGGATTGTCCTCCGGTTATGGGAGATTGGGAAGAAGTTGTTCCGTAAAAAGTTACCCATTGTTTACCGGCTTCGCCTTGATGTACAGGCGTTGTGTTGTTATAAGTTGAGCCGGCAGGGAAACTTTCGGATGCTTCGAACCCTGTACTGTAAATTTCAACTTCTTCAATGTCGGTTTCACATCCGTTACCGGCATTGGGGTAACCTGCCGGCGTTTTTAATTGCGTCGGTGCAGTGATTTTCGAGGCAGCGCCTATTGTAATTCCATCGCAGAGCATGCTTGCAACGGGCAACGTCTGGGCTTGGATCTGAAGAACACACATCATTAACACACCTACTATAGGTGCGGTTAATTTTACTGATTTTTTGATAAATTTTACCATAACTTTTTGTTTTTTAAACTGTTAAATATGAACTTAGTTCGGACTTTTTCATTAAAATTTGCGAGCAAAGGTAAGAAAAATACTACACATTTTATCTTCCGAAGGTTTATTATTTCTGCCTACATGTAAATCAAAAATTTTACGTACATTTGCGCCTTGTTTTTCATTAAATTCATATTTAATATTTTTTTAAAATTCTTTTAAATTATGACCAAATTTTCATTAAAAAGTTTAGTGGCATTCATGCTGATAGTATTGGTTACAAGTGTGTTTGCCCAGAATCAGATGTTGACGTTTTCAAAAAACAGTGAAGCGATGAATCAAACGCTGTTAACATCTCAAAACGACAATCAGACAACGATTCGTTTCGATGTCAATTCTGTTGCGTTGATGGAAGTAGAAACCGATTGGGGACAGGCTTTTATACCGGCATCTGCCAAAGCGCCGCTGATGTTGGAAAAAGGAAGCCCTGAACTTATCTTTTTAACAACATCTTTTATCATCCCCGACAGGGGTAGTTCCGAATTGGAAATTTCTTATGGGGAATTTTTTGAGTTTGAAAACATCGAAATTGCGCCGTCGAAGGGTAATATATCACGCAGTATTGACCCCAACAGCGTTCCTTATGTAAAAGGCGAAGTGTATCAAACAGATGCTTTCTTTCCCGGAACGTTGGCAAGTTTAAGAGAACCTTTTATAATGCGGGATGTCAGAGGGCAATCGTTGGATGTCTATCCGGTGCAGTATAATCCGGTTACAAAGGTTTTGAGGATATATTCGGAAATTACCGTTTCAGTTATTTATACCGAAAATGAAGGAGTAAATGAGTTTACCAACCAAAAAAGGCATAAAACCGTTGACCCAACGTTCAGTCAAATGTATCATAATCTGTTTATCAACTACGGATCTATAGACAGAGGTTATCCCACCGGCGAAGAAGGCGAACTGCTGATAATTTGCCATACTCCTTTTGTAAGTGAAATGCAGCCCTACATCGATTGGAAACGCACCATCGGACGTAAAACCACCATCGTACCTACTTCAGCCATCACACCACTCACCGCTGCCAATATCAAAACTTACATCCAAAACTACTACAACAACCCCAGCAATAACCTTGCCTACGTATTGTTAGTCGGCGATTCGCCTCAAATACCCGCACATCAGGCTCCTAATGCGCCTTCCGATGTCGTTTACGGACAATTAACAAGTCCACCATACATGGATATACTTATCGGAAGAATGTCCGCATCCGAAGTAGCACACGTACAAACTCAGGTACAACGCTCTATTCAATATGAACGTGACATGACAACTGCAGATTCGTGGCTGCCGACAGGAATCGGAATAGCCGCCAACGAAGGTTCCGGAGGAGGGCACGATGGCGGCGAAGCGGATTACGTACACATGAATAATATAAGAAATCGGCTTCTATCCAACGGCTACACAACTGTTTATCAGGAATATACTTCAGGATGTGGAGTGCCCGCTACATCTGCAAATCAAATCTCACAACGATTC
>Ga0209737_10003627_pt1 | contig 10776 bp, 9 predicted proteins | sample TergutCu122P3_FD_187284 | JGI IMG/M metagenome (GOLD analysis project Ga0209737, IMG submission 187284) | Cubitermes ugandensis P3 segment gut microbial communities from Kakamega Forest, Kenya - Cu122 P3 (SPAdes) (version 2) | ecosystem: Host-associated > Arthropoda: Insects > Digestive system >...
GGTGTCAATAGGCTCTGTTTGCTTACGAATCCATTTGGGAAGCGGCATTTCGCCCAAGCAGAAGAGGGTCTTTTTAAACTCTTCATAACTTCCGTCGAAGAGGAAACGCAGGGTGCGACCGCGAGAGGTGGTGTTGTCAATAACCTCGGCTACCAAGGCGTCATTTTCTCCGAAATACAATTTGTTGCCGATACGAATTTTACGCGCAGGGTCAACAAGCACGTCCCACAGCCGTTGGTCGCGGTTGAGCTCGCGTAACAGGAATACTTCTATCTCAGCGCCGGTTTTTTCTTTATTGCCGTAAAGACGGGCAGGGAAAACCTTGGTATTGTTTAAAATCATCACATCGCCGTCAGAGAAATATTTCACAATATCTTTGAAGATTTTATGCTCGAACTTTCCGGTTTTGCGGTTGATTACCAATAAACGTGATTCATCGCGGTACTTTGCCGGGTATTTAGCGATGAGGTCGTGGGGTAATTTGAAGTTAAAATGCGACAGTTTCATATATTTATGATGCTCCCATAGTTAAGAACCTGCAAAGATATATCATTTTTTAGGAATTTCCATATTTTTTATCATATTTTCGACAGTTTCTATGTCGAAAGCCTCTTCCACCCTGTGTTGACCGCTACGGGTACGCCGTAATGCGGTGAGGTGTCCCCCGCTTTGCAAGGCTACGCCAAGGTCGCGGGCTAAGGAGCGAATGTAAGTCCCTTTACTACAGGTGATTTTAATGGTTATATCAGGAAGGGCATAGTTTACTAACTGCAATTTGCTGATGGTAACAACAGCGGGTTTCATTTCGGTTTCTTTGCCTGCTCGGGCTAACTCGTAGGCTCTTTTCCCCTCAATAAGCTTGGCGGAGAAAATGGGTGGAATTTGTTCCTGTTCCCCCGTAAATTGTTGGAGTATTTGCTCAATAGCCTCTCTATTAATATGTTCGAATGGATAAACAGCGTCAATTTCTTTTTCTAAGTCGAAGCAAGGGGTGGTGGCGCCGAGACGTATATCCGCAACATACTCTTTTTCTTCGGCTTGCAGGCTGTCGGCTAACTTGGTGGCTTTGCCTACGCAGACCAAAAGCAGTCCGGTAGCTAAGGGGTCGAGCGTTCCGGCATGTCCCACCTTGATTTTCTTGTTGCCTGTTTTCTTTTGCAGCAGGAATTTTATCTTGCGCACCACATCCGCCGAGGTCCAGCGATAAGGCTTATCAATGGGAATGATTGCGCTTTCTTCTATGTTGATGGGTATCATAATTAAGCCTTAAACTTTAGAAACTGTTTCAATAAAAACCGCGGCAAGTTACAGAAAATTTTGCCAATCCAAAAAATAATGCTAAATTTGCTATTGATTATAAATTTTTAACCGCTACTCAATATGAAAGAATTAACAAAAACCGCCACACAAGCTCTCGTAGAGAGTATACTCTGCTAAGCAGTAGGCTCAGCCTACTGCAGATAAGATAAACGCTCCACTCTCCACCTGCCTGCGTAGCAGGCAAACCTAAGAAAAATCCACTATCTTTGCCCTTGAACTAAGTAATCAACCACCTTAAATCGTATGGCTAACTCCTACACTCAACTGTATGTGCAAATAGTTTTTGCCGTAAAAAACAGACAGTCACTAATCTCTTTTGAGGTCAAAGACAAGATTGAAAAATACATCTGTGGTATTGCTTCCAATATCAACTGTAAACCTATTGCGGTCTATTGTAATCCTGACCACACGCATTTACTGGTAAGTATTAAGCCCATAAAGTGCGTGGCAGATGTCGTTCGGGATATAAAATCGTTTTCAAGTCGTTACATCAATGAAAACCGCTTGGTAAAGGGGCGTTTTGAATGGCAAACCGGCTATGGCGCTTTCAGTTATGGACAATCGCAAGTAGAGCGGGTAAAAGCATATATTCGCAATCAAGCTGCTCATCATAAAAAGAAAGCTTTCAAGGAAGAGTATTTGCTTTTACTGAAAGCATTCCGCATTGACTACGATGATAGTTATTTGTTTGATTCGATAGATTAGGTTTGCCCCGTATGGCGGGGCAGTTGCGGCTTGGTGCGCTCATCTGCAGTAGGCTGAGCCTACTGCTTAGCAGGGGATGCTCTCTACGAGAGCGCCTTATGTTTTACTACTTCATTCTTGCCCATAACTTTTTTTGCAAATCCAAAAAATAATGCTAAATTTGCCTTAGACACGTTGTTTTACATGTTTGAAAATTAAAGCGTTAGCTTTTATTTTGGCATCTGAAACTTAGGAAATTTCAAAAGCCGCAAAAATAAGTAGTTAATGCTCACGTTGTTTATCGGCGTGGGCTACTTATTTGCGGCACAGGTATCCTAAGACCTCAGATGCGAGTATAGTTAATGTCCACGTTTTTTTATTATCAAAATTTATACCGATGAACGACAAAATACATATGGGAAAGTTAGTCTATCAAAAATTAAAGGAAGATGGTCGGAGTGCGTCTTGGTTAGCAAAACAAATACACTGCAGCAGGACGCATATCTATAAACTATTTCAGAAGTCAGAAATTCCCCATCCGCAGTTAGTGCAAATTGGCATTGCATTAGAGTCTGATTTTTTCACTCATTATTCAAAAGTTGTTTATAAAGGTATTCAAAGAAAGTTATCAAAAGTCGCCAAATTGGCTACATAATGTCGCCACATTGGACACACAATTTCTTGATTAATATTTAATTATACATTAACTTTGCAGGCAGGAATTAAGTGAAATTTATCTGCCAATGATTAAAAAAGGAGTAAATATATTTACCTCATTTCTTCATGCATTAAAGGTAAAACATACGGCATCGTTTTCAGACAAGTATTTTAACGAACACCCGCATAAATACAACCTGTTTGGAATATCCAAGATGTTGTCGGACTACGGTATTGAAAATGCTGCTACCCGAATTGCTGACAAGGAAAATATCAGGGAAATAGCAACGCCATTTATTGCTCATTTCGGCGGCGATTTCGTTATTGTACAGAAGGCAGAACCTGACGAGGTTTCTTTTTTATGGGGAATGAACCGCCATGTTGTACCAACCGCCAAATTTATAGAGGCATGGACAGGTGTTGTGCTGTTGGCAGAATCTTCCGAAAAATCAATAGAGCCGGAGTACAAAAAGCACAAGAAAAGCGAACGATTAAACCTGCTGAAAAAATTATTACTCTTTTCCGCTTGCGGCTCAATGCTGTTGTTCGCCTACGTTTATCAATCGCTCCATACAAATACGGGGCTGTCTCTGCTTATATTGATAAATTTAGTTGGAATATATATCAGTTGGCTGTTGTTGTTAAAACAGATGCACATTCAAAGCCGGTATGCGGATAAAATATGTTCGCTGTTTAAACAAAAAGATTGTAATAAAGTATTAGACTCAAATGCAGCGAAGCTCTGGGGAATTATCGGTTGGAGCGAAATAGGCTTCGGTTATTTTCTAACCAATATGCTGTTACTTTTGATTTCGCCTGCTATGATTACATATATTGCGCTGATTAATATTGCTACGCTTCCATACGCATTCTGGAGTGTTTGGTATCAAAGTTCAAAAGCCAAACAATGGTGCGCATTGTGTTTGATTGTACAGGTTTTACTGTGGGCTATATTTATCAACAACTGCTTATGGGGTTACATTCAAATACCGATATTTGATTTTCAGGAATTATTTAGCCTGAGTGTAATAGGAAGCGCTTATCTTGCTGCAATATTAGGCATTAATATGCTTATCCCTAAACTTGGTGTAAACAAAACAGTTCAGTTTCTTCAACAGACCATTAACAGTATAAAAGCCGATGAAAATGTTTTTGAAGCATTATTGAAAAAACAAGCATTTTATGAAACCAAGCATGATGATTCCATTATTCGTTTTGGAAATCCTGAGAGTTCGTTGCGGCTTACCATTTTCACAAACCCTTATTGCTACCCCTGTTTGCTGATGCACAAAAGGATTGAAACTTTGTTAGAAAAGGTGAACAACAAGATTAGCGTACAGTATATACTTTCATCTTTTACTGAAGAATTAAACTCCACCAACAAATATTTGCTCGCCGCTTGTTTGAAAAACACTAATGATTGTAATATACAACAACTTTTCACAGACTGGTTTGAAAAAGGAGTAAAATTACAGAACGATTATTTTAAAAACCTGTCTTTAGATATAGAAAACGACGAGGTTGAAACAGAATTTCAAAAACACAAAATATGGAGAGAGAAAACCCAATTACGCGCTACACCAACTGTATTGGTAAACGGCTACCGATTGCCCGATAATTACAGGATAGAAGATTTACAGTATTTTCCGGATTTAATGTTAACGTTAAATAATCCTTGCCCCGTTGCAGGCAGGGAGCAATAAACTGCAGGTTATTGCAAAAAGCAACGAATTATTTTTTATTAACCCTTTAAATTAATTTTATGATGAACAAAATTTGTTTAAAAACAGTTTCTGACACGCTTAGTAATAGCGAGATGAAACAGGTAACAGGTGGTGATGGTCACGCTACCATCGCGAAAGACATCTGTAATCTTATTGGTGCCAATATGTATAACTGCTCCTGTACTAATGGTGCGTCAATCTCTCCATGGATGCCAACCTGGAGCGCTTGCTACATAACTGAGAAAGAGATTACAGATGCTCTAAAGGCTCGTTGTGTGTATAGCGGCACCTGCACCCGTGCTTATTAGATTTAAGTGACGCCTGGTTGATGAGGGGTTGTGTCCTCTTAAACACAACTCCTCTTTTTTACACTTTCAGATAAGACATTTAGAAAAAAATTGTTTAACTTTGTACAAAAATATATAAAATGAAAAGAATTATACTTTTACTTATCGCCATTGTCTATGCTATCATAAGTCATGCACAAGGAGAAGCCTTGGTTACCTTTACCTCAGCAAAACATATACCGGTTGAACTGTACAAGCCTATTGACGGGGCATGCCAATTTGAATCAATATCGGAAGAGTTGGATTTGAAACCCACAATGGCTATAACCTATAAGTTCGAGGTAAATGATTTCACTGTTATTCAACTACGAATGTCATACAATAAGGTGTGTCTTTTTCTGTTTCCTGGCGACCATGTAACAGTACACTACATAGATAGAGAGCAAATAAAAATAACCGGCAGCAATGCCGAGGCACATACCTATTACAATAATAATTTTGTAATATTTGGCACTATGAATTATATAGGTCGAATGCGAAACATGGCTATGGAAGCCGATGATTTTGGAAAAATGGTTGCAGACTTGGAGCAGACCATGTTGCAAGAGGTTAAAGATTCCTTGACCTTGCTCCGACAAAATCCTGAGATTTCATCAGAATTAATATCCTTATTATGGGGCGACCTCTCTATTTACCTGTACAAAGAGATTCAAACAACCCTGTTCGTGTTGGCGCTTAACAGAACTCTTAGCGAGGAAGAATTTGCAGCAGCCTTTGCTGAAGCGGAAAAGATATTCTTGAAAATAGCTCCTCCCGAGCCTAATGTTGTCAGGTATCCTTTTGGAAGTGGAATGTTTAGTTTTTACTATGCTGTCCTTTTTCACATGAAAATGAACGAGCAGGAAAGGCAAAATTTATTACAGGGCTATAGCGATGATACCTTTGGCGCCTATGCTCCTTATCTGTTAGCGCCTGATTATATCCGACTGCCTTCGTTAGGAAATGGGCTTGTTTTGAGGCTAAAATTTAAAATGGACGGTTCTGCCAAACTCGACGACAAGAAATTATACCAATACCTTAAGGAGAATTACCCCGAAAGTGAATATGTTGCTTTGTTGGCTAAGGATTTTGAAACCGCAACCAGTGAGAGTGATATTCCGCAAAAAGACTCCGTTTACTTTATTGTGCAATCGGTACATAAATTATCTGATTTTTCAAATTTACCAATGTTAAAAGGCAAATACCTCTTGGTTGATTTATGGGCTACCTGGTGCATACCTTGCCGTCAAGAATTTGCTTACAAACACCGGGTTAAAAAAATATTAGATACCTATCCTAACTTAGCCCTCTTATATATTTCGGTTGATGAGGATAAACGGGATAGCGCATGGAAAACTGATGTGGAAAAATCCCAACTGTATGGGTATAATATTCGCGCACAAAAAGACTTAGTTAGTGATATTAAAGAGAAAATTTTTCAACTTCAAGAAATTGACATTCCGCGATATGTCCTTATATCGCCTGACGGGAAACTGCTAAACGCTGACTTGCCAAGACCAAGCGCCGGAAACGAATTAGCCGAAGCATTGAAAAAATATTTAAAGTAGTAGGAAGCTGTTGTGCACCAAAACACGTATAAGTATTTAGCTTGCTCTTTACGCTAAGTAATATTTATAATTTTTGTTCGTGATTTTCTCTTGAACAATCTTCCCCAATTTTCACAAACCTTGAACTTTAAACTATTGTATGCCTCGCTTCCCTCATATTCGCCAACCCGACGCAATACTAAGGCGGAAGGCAGCAGGCGGAAAGCGGAAAGCAAAAAAACTTTCAGCATTCTGCCTTCTGCTTTTAGCAAATTTTCCCTTAACTTTGAACCTTAAACTTTAAACATTGAACTATTGCATGCCCCGCTTCCCTCATATTCGCCAACCTGACGCAATGGACTGCGGCGCCACCTGTTTGGCTATGGTGGCAAAGTATTACGGCAAGAGTTATGGCATACAGCGGTTGCGCGAAATGTGCTTCGCTACCCGCGCAGGCGTAAGCATGTTGGGCATTAGCGATGCAGCCGAGAAATTGGGCTTTAAAACCGTAGGCATCCGCGTGGGCTTTGAACAATTAGTCAAAGAAGCGCCCCTGCCCTGCATCGTGCACTGGAAGCAAGAGCATTTTGTGGTGGTGTATGAGATAAGGCGGAAGGCGGAAAGCAACAGGCGGAAAGCAGAAAACCATTCAGCGTTTAGCCTTCCGCATTCCGCAGGCGAAGCCGTTCCGCATTCCGCCCACAAATCCGAAGGATTAGTGGCGGTGGCAGACCCTGCCCACGGGCTTATCACCTACACCGCTGAGGAGTTTTGCAACCAATGGATAAGCACTAAGCGAGACGGAGAAGAAAAAGGCGTTGCCCTGCTTTTAGAGCCTACGCCTGCTTTCTACGAGCAGGACGACGAGAAACATGACCGCTCGCGGTTTTCCTTTATCTTCCGCTATCTTAAACCCTACTATAAACTGATTGCTCAACTGTTTCTGGGACTGCTCTTAGGCTCGCTATTGCAACTGATTTTTCCCTTCTTAACACAAAGCATCGTTGACTACGGAATCAGCAACCAAAACCTGAGTTTTGTAACCCTTATCCTCATTGCCCAGTTGGTGCTTTTCGCCAGTCAAACCACAGTGGAATTTATCCGAAGTTGGATATTGCTGCACATCACCACGCGCATCAATATATCCATGATTTCCGACTTCCTGATAAAACTCATGAAACTGCCCATCCGCTTTTTCGACAGCAAGATGATAGGCGACATCATGCAACGCATACACGATAATTCGCGCATACAGAATTTTCTTACCTCAAGCACGCTGAACACCCTGTTTTCATTCGTTAATCTCATTATCTTTTCCATTGTTTTAGCCGTTTATAATTTGAAAATATTGGGCGTTTTCCTGTTTGCAAGCGTACTGTATGTATTGTGGATTGTCATCTTTTTAAAGAGGCGAAAGACTTTGGACTATAAGCGTTTTGCGCAAGCCTCAGCAGAGCAAAGCAATCTCTACCAACTCATCACGGGCATGCAGGAAATCAAGTTGAATAACTGCGAAAAACAAAAGCGCTGGGAGTGGGAAAATATTCAGGCAAAATTATTTAAGGTAAGCATAAAAGGATTGGCGTTAAGCCAGTATCAACAAGCAGGCGCTTTCTTTATCAACGAAAGTAAAAATATTATCATCTCGTTTTTCGCAGCGCAGGCGGTTATCACAGGCAATATGACCCTTGGTATGATGATGGCGGTGCAATACATCATCGGGCAATTGAATGCACCCATCTCGCAACTGATAGGCTTTGTGCAATCGGCGCAGGACGCCAAGATTAGCCTTGAACGTTTAGGTGAAATTCACAACCGCGAAGACGAGGAAGACCCAAATGCAAACAAGATAACAATGATACATAGCGGAATGCAGAACGCAGAAAGCGGAAGGCAACAAGCGGAAAGCGGAACGCCTTCTGCTTTCCGCCTTCCGCCTGTTTCTATTCAAAATTTGACATTTCAATACGAGGGACCGCATAGCGAAACAGTTTTAGACGGCATAAATTTAACCATTCCGAGCGGAAAAATCACCGCCATTGTGGGCATGAGCGGCAGCGGAAAAACCACGCTGGTGAAACTCCTATTGGGCTTTTATCCGCCTGTAAAAGGTGAAATCAAAGTGGGTGAATACAGCCTGCAAAACATCAACACACAGGTGTGGCGCGAGCATTGCGGCGCAGTGATGCAAGACGGTTTTATCTTCTCCGACAGCATTGCCCGCAACATCGCCGTGAGCGACGAAACCATTGATACTACGCGCCTGCTTCACGCTGCACGGGTGGCAAACATTCAGGAAATGGTAGAAAGTTTGCCTTTGGGTTTCAACACCAAAATCGGGCAGGAAGGGCAGGGCATCAGTCAGGGGCAACGGCAGCGCATACTCATTGCCCGCGCGGTGTACAAGAATCCCGCCTACATCTTTTTCGACGAAGCAACCAACGCACTTGACGCAAACAACGAAAAGGTGATTATGGAAAACCTGAACGAATTTTTTAAAGGAAAAACAGTTGTTGTGGTTGCCCACAGGCTAAGTACGGTAAAGAATGCCGACAATATTGTGGTATTGGAAAAAGGAAAAATAGTAGAGCAAGGAACACACAAAGAACTCGCTGCATTGAAAGGCGCGTATTATGAATTGGTGAAAAATCAGTTGGAGTTGGGGAACTAAGGGCGGAAAGCGGAATGCAGAAGGCGGAAAGGAGAATTTAATTCTAAAATATATGGACATAAAAGACAAAAAAACAACAATTAGTACTTTTGAAGATTTGGAAATCTGGAAAGAAGGAATGCGCATAAGCATAAAAATTTATGAAATGTTGAAAACCTGCAAAGATTATGGTTTGAAAGACCAAATGCAAAGGGCTGCTGTTTCTGTTCCTTCTAACATCGCTGAAGGATTTGAGCGACAAACTAACAAAGAATTTATCCAATTTCTATACATAGCCAAGGGCTCATGCGGGGAATTACGCACACAACTTTATTTGGCAAAAGAACTGAACTATATCAGCAAAGAAGATTTTACAAATTTGCTAAGCGATGCAAAACGCTTATCTGCTATGTTATATAAATTTATCGAAACAAGAAAAAGAAGACAGACATAAAGGCGGAAAGCGGAAAGTAAAAAAGAAAAACCTTTCTGCTTTCTGCCTTCCGCCTGTTGCTTTCTGCAAAAGTATGAACGAGAAAAACGAAAATAGATTAAGCAACTCCGAGCAGGTGGAACTTCGCAGCGAGAGTGTGCGGGAAATACTGGGGCGACCGCCGCGAGGGATTATTCGCTGGGGAATTACGGTGGTTTTTATCGTAATTGCAGGACTGTTCGTGGGCAGTTATTTCTTTAAATATCCCGAAATAGTTACTGCAAAAATAGTGGTTACTACCGAGAACCTTCCTGTTAACGTAGTGGCAAAAACATCTGGACGTATTGACACCTTGTTGGTACAGGAAAAACAAAGGGTAGAAAAAAATCAACTCTTGGCGGTTATCGAAAACCCTGCACGAACCGCCGATATATTTGCACTAAGCGCCATCTTAGGCAGTTTGCAATCTACAGGTTGCAGGTTACAAGTTACAAGTTACGAGTTACAAAATACAAGTTACCTGTCCCCAGTTACGATGGTGTTGCCAAGCAATCTGCGGCTGGGACTTATTCAGAGCAGTTACAACAATTTCATCAAAGCCTACGAGGATTACAGACATTTTTTGAAAGCCGATTATTACCAAAAAAAGATAGCGGTAACAGCAAAACAGATACCGATACAAACCGCTATATTGGCGCAAAGCCGCAAGCAACTCGCATTAATGGAAGAACAAAACACCATCGCAAAAAAACTGTTTGAAACCGACTCCATACAGGCTGTAAACCGCCTTATAGCCCCCATTGAATATGAAAAAGCAAAGAGTGTTTTGTTGCAGCATTACCAACATTACGAGAGCGCAAAATCGGGTTATGAAAATCAAAAAATAAATATTTTGCAGTTGGAACAAACTGTTTTTGACTTGGAGCAGCAGCACGTTGAACAACTTACCCGACTTCGTTTAGCCTTAACAGGCGCGTATGACTATTTGCAGGCAGAACTGAAATCGTGGGAACAAACTTATTTGTTTCGCAGTCCCATTGATGGCACGGTTACGCTTACAAAATTCTGGCAGTCGAACCAAAACCTTAATGCGGGAGAAGCTTTGCTTACGGTTGTTCCGACAGATTCTACGCAGATTACAGGGAAAATATATTTGCCTGTTCAAGGCGCAGGAAAAGTGAAGGTGGGGCAAACGGTGAATGTGAAATTCGACAACTTTCCTTACATGGAATACGGCATGGTAAAAGTGTTTGTTAAGAACATCGCTTTAGTTCCCATTGTACAGGATAATGCACGCTATCATGTGCTGGAAGTAGATTTCCCGAACGAACTGCAAACCAACTACGGCAAAATTCTTCCCTTCACGCAAGAAATGCAAGGCACAGCCGAAATAGTCACCGAAGACCTGCGCCTGCTGGATAGATTTCTGAGACCG
>Ga0209737_10003628_pt1 | contig 10776 bp, 7 predicted proteins | sample TergutCu122P3_FD_187284 | JGI IMG/M metagenome (GOLD analysis project Ga0209737, IMG submission 187284) | Cubitermes ugandensis P3 segment gut microbial communities from Kakamega Forest, Kenya - Cu122 P3 (SPAdes) (version 2) | ecosystem: Host-associated > Arthropoda: Insects > Digestive system >...
ACATCGTGCCTACGAATGACATTTAAACACCTGTCGCACTGTGGCGCTAAGGCGTTTGTCCTGGTGTAGAAGATATCGATATATGGAGTCTGTAGCGAGGATGACGTTTCCTTGCTTTGAGCCGGCATATGTTGCAAAGTTTTCTGAGTCCGGCGCTTCTAAAAGAGGTACTCAGAAAGGTGGAAATCAATGGGAACGATACTGGAACTGACTGGACAGTGTTCCATAACCTGCCTGCGGTAGAGCTTTATGCGGTCAAAATCTGCTAGTAGTTTCGGTACTGGTTAGGAAGAGACGAACAGCGTCGAAATATGAAAGGTAGCTGCGAATGTACTGAATATGTAGTCGAGAACAGTTGTCAAGGTTAGTCCTTGGGAGATTGTGTGAGGTGCTATAAAATTCTACCCTAACAACTTACAATATGTCAAAACATTTCACAAGTCCTCGCACTTGGACTGATCCATGGGAACGAGGCAAGCGATGGAAAAGAAATACGGGATTTCGCAAGTGGAATGTGAAGAACCTGTATAGGGCAGGTTATCTTACGACAGTGGCTAGGGGATTAATGAGGTTTAGGTTAGATTTAATGGGTGTACATTACCTTAGGCGGGAAAAGAGAGACACTGTACTAGCAGCGGATTGGAAGAATGAGGGCGGCGTGGCATGTGGCACGTATTAGGGACAGGAGAGTTCCATACAGGGTTTTGGTGGGGGACCCGAAGGAAATAGTCCACTTGAAAGACCTAGGCGTAGAGGAGAGAATAATATTAAAATTGATATTCAATATGTTGGATGGGGAGACATGTACTGGATTCATTTGGTTAAGGATGGGTACGGGTGGCAGGCTGTTATGAATGTGGTAATAAACATTCGGGATTCCAAAAACTCCAAGGAATTTCTTGAATAGTTGAGGACCTGTTAGTTTCTAAGGAATCACTCTGCCGCAAGGAGGAAAAACGCAATGCTAAATCTTCTGTCCTTGATTGGCGTATCGTTTCAAATGCATGACAGCAAGAGTTGCTGTCAAAGTGTTGTGTGACTTTTGACAACCACTGTACAGAAAAGCTTGTGTGATCCAGTTGACCACGATCAGTGCTGGGAGCAGCAACGACCGAAACGTCCATCTGTCGGTCGATGTCCATCAGCTTAATTAACACTTCCCTTTGAAAATGGCATTTGCACGTACCGTATTTTCATCAGCAGTGGACGTGTTTGGTGTCCGGTTAGCTGCTCGCCGTCAAGGTCATTCCTGCCTCTGTCGATAGAATTCCATCATATTCAAACCTGTTCACTTAATATTATGTTTGCTCCCCACACCTTTATTAAGTAGCGAAAATTTTCCACCGGTGCGATACCTTTCACAAAGTTATGTTTCATGACGACATACAAGATGGAGGTCGAAGAGCTCAGTAAGCATTGACGAACCTGCGGGATAAAGGTCAGTGGAATCGTGGGCGACTCCAAGCACCGTCAAGAAATACACTTATGTCCTTATGCACAGCATCTAGATCGGATCTTGGTCCCACACAGGGAGCCTGGGGTTTTTACGCCGAAGTTAAAGTGGTTGGAACGTGAAGCTATTTAATCACAGGCAACTATTCCCGATTCTAAAATGGCGTGATGCTTTACCTCCATGCTGCATGTTTTTTATGGAGCGGTGCCTAATCAAAAGCAGGGGCTACTGTACATTTTAAAACAGGTAATTATTTGGGCAGTAGAGAAATATGATGAGGCTGTAGAAATTACGAAGGACTTGTAGATTTAGCAACTGATATAAAACAAAGATAGGCAGCCAGGAAGAAATATAATAAATCCTTTGAAGGGATTAGGAAACTACGAGAAAACGTAGGATAAACTTTCAATAATTTTATTGTGTTGTACAGCTTTCCAGTCAGTATCGCCCACAGACAACATAATGTGAAATCGTTAAAAAAACTTATCTGCTGCGATAAGGTGGGGTCCTTATCTCATCCTGACTGGTCAGGTGCCTCAGTTGCTCTACGACTCACAAATCGGTGTTAACAGCCTCAGCAGACAGAAGAGGCTTCTGTTTGTCGGTGAGTAAATGTTATTTGTTATTAATTTTATATAGCAGATCGCGATCAATCGTAATTCCCGCTTAAAATGTTGAATTTCTCTTGCCAAAAAGTCCCCCCAAAATCACCCTGCTTCTTAATACCTTGTGATGAAGTGATAAGTATTTCGACTATTAAATCTGCACTATACTTTGCTATACTCTGAATGTGTGTTATCTCTAGCAGCCTCTAAATGGGTGCGAAATACAAAATGTTAGCGACAGGCGTTTGTTCTGTGTGCATCGCAGGGCAAACCACATGGGGCTTGTGGTGAACAAGTGGCACTGTGACAGGTTTTCACCCAAAGTATTTCGGTTTTCCTTTGTCAATTATCAATCCACTGTCATTCATCGATCTAATTACGACTCCGTAAACGTTACCATCTCCAGCGTCGCTAGATGAAAGGACCACATTTTTTATCAGGGCTCTGCGTAGGCATGAACACAATTTTACCCAAAACAAACAACACGCTGTAGATTATTGTTTTTTAGTTTTATTGAGCATTATTATCTTTATTAGTACTAGTTCTCACTGTTGTTGCAATATGCATCTAAAGAGTGCGTTAAGGGATCGAAGTCCTGTCTCTATGTAGGCACACGGCGAGCGTTAAAATCTATAATGGCTAGATGGTTTTGACGAAATTTATTGTGCATTTCGCATCACACCAGGCTAATCCAAACTCATGCTTTTAACCCTAACTCAGAAGAGAGAGAAGATGGTTCATGAGATGATGTTCGAACTGGAAAAAAATGATAAATATTCATCTAAAAATGTATGAACGTTATGCAACTGGACCCTTCTTCCATCGTAGAGTTTGATCCTCTAAATCAGTAACAAGTTGCACGCTCAAAAAACTGAGGTGTAATACTATGGCCTCTTGCAAACTCATAATACAATTATCGGAAAGTACGTAATTTAAGATAAGGTATCACCTAACTAAACTTCACATTCCCATCTGTAATTTTCTTCAGATAATGCCTTCGAATGGAGCGCTATAACTGACATGGCAGCCATGTTATCAGACTAGCAGCATAAGAAGGGCACACATTACAGTACAGGACGTTGGGAAGTCAAAAAATACACTGGCGAATTTCAAAATTAGAAGACGGAAACTTTGAAATTAAGTATCAAAATTTTGTGTACATGTAGCTTCTATGCTAAAGTAATACATATAAAAGCTCAAATAATAAAATGAAATAATAATATTAATAATAAATCTGGAGAACGAAACATCTATGCAATGGGAAAGTAATTATCTAGCCAGGGGGGCACATCGTTTCGGGGGAGTTTTCTGGGCTGCAACCTCAAAAGACACCCGAAAACCCGAAAAGCAAAATTTACAAAACAACACTTTTCCAAACACGACAATATCAAACGTTCCATTTGCTTCACCCAACATCACCCACAGAACTCGGCCGATGACCGGTACATAAGAAATTTGAAAAAGAAACTAATAAAATAAAAGAACAAGAAAGTAGGACACTGTGATTGAGTGGTGGAACATGTAGTTAGGTTACATAAATGCAGCTGTAAACAGTCTTATGTTACAGTTATATTAACGACATGATTTTATAACATAATTATTAAATTCTACACAAATTACATTCAGTCTTAGGCTTAGCGCTCCACCTCCCCCGTTTCCAAATTAAAAGTTTTCGGCGCGGAACTGCATTGAGTTGAATATTAACTTCAAAAATTAAACAATCACTGCGGAGGAAGCAGCAACAGCGCCAGTAAAAATATGCGGTAATTACGGTAACCACGGTAACCATGAGACGCAAAGTGAAGACAACTAAATCAACCAGAGCATTGAACTGTATGAGCTATGAGAAATGTACTTTTACGCTCCATAATTTTCCCGGAGAGGGACGTCAAACGTGCAGACTATGTCATAAAACCGACAGTATTCGAAGTTACACATCAAATTTCAATTTGCTGCGTTTTTACAACATGCTGAATAAGTTTATCGACGTTCCGAAAGAATGTGTTGTCTTCATCTTCAGGGAGAAATCGGAATTTATTGGGGATTAGAAAAACGTCATTTATGTAGGATAATTGCAAGGATAGTACACGGTAAAAGTAAAGGTAAACGTCACCCCAGAACAGGGCACAAAAGACCAGAGAGGGGTAGATGAACAGATCTACTATTTCTTTAACCTCAGCGCTAGATAGGGTGAGTGACCAACGGAACGCCCCCGTCCCTTTGCCCCCAGGAAAGCTCAAATCTCAACACCAAAACCGGCTGTCCTGATTTCGGTGTATTCATACTTATCTACTGGATCGACGCGATTTTGACCATTTTTGTTCATTCAGTTGCTCCCACGTTCAAATCTGAAAACCGACACATATCAAAATTAATTTTGTACCTGTTTGGTGCAGTATATTAATTACACACTATTTATTCCGACTAATGGTAAATATTCATGCATAAAAATTTGTTTTGTTATAATAATTTCTATTACATATTTCGGCCTACGAAGGCCATCCCCAGGGAGAACGTAGATACAGAGAAGACATTTAGGAAATAATATGCGGTCGTAGGTATGGACACATAAATTTAAAATTATACTACAAAGATTTATGGTAAAAAAAATCATTATTAAAAGTATATATATGCAGTTACTTGCAATAAACAGCCTATACCTTAACCCAAAGCTCAAACATGTAACTTTTAAATTAAGCAGAAGGAAAATCCCAACTGAATGAACCCACAGTCTCAATCACATTAACGTACAGTCAATACAAAACAATTCATGCTCTTTCGTAAGCATTGCGCCTTAAGACATATCCGGCAGTGGAGGTATAACAGCACACAACTTCTCAACCTGGACACCCCTGTAGGTGTGGCTCAGCCTCAGTTGCGGCCGCTTTAACCTACGAAAAAAATTCCCTGTGTCCAAAAGGGAGAAGTTTGAGAGGACCTCATACCCAGTCTTCACGTTGGGCGGTGAAAGATTTCTGTACCTGCAGGGAATAAAATTCCGATCCCTTGGTAGGCTAACCGGAACACAAAATCAATAACTTTAAGAATGGAATTCGCCTAAATTACATAGAGCACAAACCTTCTTCAGAACCCGCTATGCCCTCAGCCAGTCCAGGATATTCCGGCACTTCAAGGAACGAGAAGATTCATCACAGTACTCAAAACAGCCAACCACTTGGCCTAACCGGAACCAAGTTAATAACTGTCAAACCATCCAATACTATTTCTTGAACATCAATTTTAATATCACCCTTCTATCTGCGCCTCGGTCTTCCAAGTTGATTCTTTCTCCAGGTTTCCCAACCAAAACGCTTTATGTATTTCTTTTCTCTTCGTTTATACCACACCCTTTCCCTTACTCATCCTCCTTCACTGAACCAAAAAAAAATTTAATGAGAAGCAAAGGTCGTGCAGATCATTATTAAGTAAAATTGTTACAGCTTCCTGTCACTTCCTCTGTGTTAGATCAAAACATCTACCTTATCAACCCATTTTCGAATACCTTCAGCCTGTGTTCGTCCGTCAACATAGGAGGCCAAGTTTCACATCCATATGCAACAAAAGGCTTAATTATAGTTCTCTCATCAAAAGATCAACAAAACAATATGTTTAAAATACTTATTTGGTGATTGAAGACAAAAACTTGCAGTAAAATATCCTAAAGTTCAAATTGTAATTAAACATTCGGTGTGTTTTCTGTATTTAAAACACAAACGGTACGACAATTTCTTAAGACACTCGCAATATTTTCTGTACATCTACGACAGATGCATTACGTTTTTCAGGAAAGCATTACAAGTGCCATCCTACAGTAATTTACATCATACACCTGCCAACACACTTCACGAATTGTTAACAATTGGTGCGTACAATTACGTGAACGATTGTTAAAAACACGTGAAGTTCATAACTTTCTCGGATGTAAATACATGTATTCTGTTATCCTGTTGTTAATTTATATACTCCGAACGGAATAAAGTGTTCGGCGTAGCGACTACGATACGAGCTGGAAGGTGATGAGACCTGGTGCCGGTACAGGCAAGAGTGTCTTCCCTTCTCCCAAACATGACAGACTTTGAAGCCTAAACAGCCAACTGTACAATGCATAGCGGGGTCCCTTCCAGAGGTAAGGCGGTTTGTGCTTGAATTTATAAACACACTTCCATCTAGTCGGGAGGTAGGATATGACAGGAGATACACCTCTTCCCCTAAACTCACATTTCACCAGATGGCCAGATTTTCAAGAAGTGCTACATTTAGTAATCACCATGCTTGAGGTAAAAATTCAACAAACAACATGCACAAACATGCGACACTTATGTTCTAGATATGGATGTCGACGGAGAACTGTTGAAGGAACTGGAGTGTCCTGTGTGCAGGGAGTATATCGTGCCACCCATAGAGGTGTGTACAAACGGACACAACATCTGTAGCAGGTGCAGACAGAGAGACCAACTTTGTCCAACATGCAGAGCCAAGATTTTGGGAATCAGGAATGTGGCTCTGGAAAACATCGCCAGAAAACTGAAGTACCCTTGCGCCAACAGGCAGAAAGGCTGCCTTGCCTCGTTCTCCATGGAACACATAGCCATACACCAAGCTGCTTGTGTTTATGGGAAAATTACATGTCCGTTTCACATATATTGGTCCTGTCCTTGGCAAGACTTTAAATGCAATTTGAAGAAACATGCACAAGCAGCACATCCAGAATCCTTCTTTGAGTGCTCAAAAATCCGTTTAATCAAGTTACAGGCTTTCTTTATTTTATCCTGTTACGGCGAATTATTCACGTACAACCAAATGTTACGAGATGGAGAATTCTACGGTGCTGTTCAGCTGATTGGAGCAAATAGCCAGGCTTGTAAATATAAATGTGAATTTACATTACGTGCAGCAAATGGTATTGAACAGATAAATAAAATATTGTTTGTTCGAAGCTGTACAGAAGACTGGGAAACAAGTTTCAGTTCTGGAAAATGTCTCCGTCTTGGCGAAGTAACAGTAAGAAAATTTTGTGTAGAAAATAACCTCAGTTTGTCCGTAAAACTGTTCAGAGTGTAATGACATGTTTAGCGAATTATCCAAAGCTCTCACACCGGTGTTCTGAGAATTGCTGTTTTCAGGGTCATCTTTGATTCTTCTCCCTCAGCCACTTGTACTGACCGTGTCGTTGATTTATTGAGAGCTGACAGGAACGAAGGGGAGTGTAATTTGTGAGGCTGAGAGGGTGGCAGCTGAAATCATCTTCAGCAATTATCGTGTGTAATATTGCGAGCTTACAAAACCAGAAGCTTTTTCTTGGCCTAAATCTGCCCCTCATTTTTTTCGTTAGATAGCAGTATTAATGATATTTGGTAATTATGTTGGAAGATATTATTAAACGGTGTTTCTGTTAATATTTTATTAAGGTTAATTTAGTGATTAATTTAACATTATTCACACTGTCCAAGCTGTGAGATGCGTATCATTTCACAAGAACAACAAGTTCACACACACACACACACACATACATACATGAAATTAGTCAATTGCAACATGTTTGGGCGGTCCACTGCCATCTTCAGGGAGCCACATCAATATTGAAAACCCAACGAATTATGACACAATATGCAGTGTAAATCTACTACCGTAGCAAATTAGCACAGATCATTATACTATATACCTGCATTTATAAATTAACTTGGAAAACATCACGGTTTAAAAGTTCTGTCATGGCAATGAGCTAAATATAGAATTAGAAAATATGCCCTAAAAATTAGGATTAGAAGGGAAGTTCACTGACCCCTATACAACATGTAATATTGTGTCAATATTAAGTTTACAGTAAACAATATATGATATGTTTGCATATCTTAAAATCCTGCTATATTATTATGATATCAGTTGTCATAACGCTACATACTGTGTCACAGTTCACTGAGTTTTGTGTGTTGGTGCGTCTTCCTGATGATGGCTGTCAGCAGACGAAATATGTAGCGGTGTTTTGATGTCATATATATTTTTTGGTATGTGCAAGTTGTTGGACCTATACTTAAAAAAATTAGCAACCTACAAATTTTCTTTTGATATTATACTTTTTTGTACATTCTGCCTATTAATTAGCTTCTTTTACATATATATATATATATGTATATAAGTATTATTTTTTCATTTCATTTATAATTTCACGGTCTCGGTTTGATATATTAGTGTTTTTTTCAGTAGGTCCCACCACCACCCCCACCCCCACCTGCTACCAGGAACACCCATTCTGCTGGCCCAACCAGTGTATAATGGTGAACACACAGCGTTTATATTGACGCTAAAAGTGGCGAGGTAATAATGTTCCATTACTATTGCATCCCTCAGACCTCTTTTATACAATTTGAGATGGTAGGCTCCCCTGACACGTCCAAGTGCCTATTTACCAACTGCACGGTGTTCGCCCCAAAATACAGCTACCTTGACTTCAAACATGTGATTTACACTCACGGTGTATTTACGTGACAAGATCGTACAAATAATAAAGTCTGCTTCTGAAAACTTGGAAGAAAATTTTTATAATATATATTATAATTCTAAATATAATCTAGTACAAACCCACCACTGACTGCACACAGACACACACACTACGCAACACAAACTGCAGTGTCCATCAAATCATGTCGATTCTGTATTAACATCTTGCGGATGAGAAGAAGATATGTGGGAGACCTAGATAAAGATATAAGTTTAATAATTAAACGAATATTAGTGAATTGGATGCGAAGGTTTGGAAGGAAAGAAAGTGGTTCGGGAAGATAAAAATAATGGGTGTTTGTTAGCATAATAATAAATATAATTCAAATCTTAGCATTAGGGAGATTTCTGCCGAATAAAGTGCTTGGCAATACCTAAGGTAACGTAAAGTAACGTGACGTGACGTGACTAACGCCACGCACAACAGTCTATCCTGAACAGCGTGTATCTCGTCAGTCACTCAAACCACAAACTAACATTCATTGTGGTGAAAATAAAAATTCGCCGCTATTGATTACTAATATTTCTTAACATATTATCAGTAATATTGTAATGTCCAAAGACCGCATTCTGTTATACTGTTAAAGGTATTATTATCATTATTGTTATTATCATTATTATTGTATTATTACTTTTAATGTAATGCAACTAACAATGGTACACACGTACAATTACAAACACACAGTAATATTCAACTGTCGTTTACAAGCAATGAATTTTGTCACTGTGTACAGCCATTTATTGATTGTATTTGACATTTCAAACTTAACTCACTGTCCTATCCACCATTCAGGATATTTACAGTTTGACGTGGCACTGCTATTTCGATACAGTAAATCAGAATTCAAATAGCAACTGATACTGTATACAAAATGCAGTGCAAAGTGTTACGGAAGATTATGCAATGGAAATTAATGTTTGTATTAACGAAAAAGATATTTTGATAAAATACTGTAATGGATATTTTATTAATAGTATTCCAGATGTTTAAGATCAAGAATTGTGTTACATTACGTTTTATGAATACTGAAATATACAATCGAATTTATGTAGCAAGCTAGCAGAGGCAATACTTTCGGAGAAATATTCTTAATTAAAAGGGAATCGTTAAATCTCCACACAAACACACAAGTGTTATGTAAACATGTTTCTTAATTTTAAATAATTGTATGCAAATTAGTTAAATAATAAAACACTGAATACTTTTCACACATATGAATTTTTTCTCTTCTTCCAAAATGTGACTCTCGAATATACATTTCAAAAATTTACAAAGGGCCATAATTCAAAATTTGGAGATATTTTTAAACTCAGTAAAAAGAAAAATGACATATATTTAGTATAATGTTCTTCGCCAAAATCAGATCGATATATTTTCCTTGATGCTGCTCTGTTGTAACAGCCAATTCCGACAGTTGCATTCTACGTGTATGGATGTGTTCAGAACGACAGTTATTTGCACTGGGCCAAATGGAAGGGCTGGACGTCGATCTCCTGCCCTGCACATCCAACAGACCTTTCACAGCTACAACACAAATAGGCTGTGACACACCGAGCTGCACTGCACTGGCATTCTGCAGAGAATATTTGGGAGGTCGGCCAGAATAAGGATAATCCGCACTGATATAATTTTTGCGGGCGCAATGTCCATATACCAGTGGCTTATCATAACTTTTGTCAAGTTTTGTAACAAATTAAACATAGTATTGGTATAAACTACTTAAAAGGAAGACAGACAAATTAACCCCTAGGCTACTGGATTAAATTTCATTTGCCATTTAATAACATTAAATGGCTGAGCGACTATAGTCGTCGCTGGCAGGTTAAAGGTTAAGGGAAACAGGAATAGTGTGCAGTGAGAGTGAGGGGTACATTGAACTGAACAGAGAAACCCCCAGTTCTTACACAAAATTAATAAATAACCACAATTTAATGAAGGCATAAGATGGAGGTGGAGATATAGCTCCACGCATTCTTAACCTCCATAGTAAATGATCTTCACCATCGCGGAGCTTACCTTGATTCTTGATTCTTCTGGGAAGAGAAAATTGTATTGCTTGTCCCAGAGCTAGCTAGCCTCACGCCTGGGAAATTTAATGAAGTTTAATTAATGTTTTAATTTCAAATTAAGCAAATGTATTGTCGTCTTCTGTTAATATATACGCGGTGTGATTGATTGTAATGAATGGAGGACAGAGAAACGGCACGAATGCGCAAATA
>Ga0209737_10003629_pt1 | contig 10774 bp, 11 predicted proteins | sample TergutCu122P3_FD_187284 | JGI IMG/M metagenome (GOLD analysis project Ga0209737, IMG submission 187284) | Cubitermes ugandensis P3 segment gut microbial communities from Kakamega Forest, Kenya - Cu122 P3 (SPAdes) (version 2) | ecosystem: Host-associated > Arthropoda: Insects > Digestive system...
ATACATAATTGTAGGGGTCTTACGGCGCGTTTGATAATTCAACAAATCGTCCAGCCGCCGTCAACTACCAAATTATGCCCCGTGACATAACTTGCTGCATCAGAAAGCAGAAACATGACAGGACCTGCAATTTCCTCGGGCGTTCCCATTCGTTCCATTGGGCAAAGTTTCGCGTATCTTTCTACAAAAAGTTTATCCTGATTATCGAAAATGCCTCCCGGAGACACGCAGTTAATCCGGACGCCTGTCGACCCATAATAAGAAGCTAAATATTTTGTAAAATGTATTATCCCGCTTTTAATAATAGAATAACCTGCCGGGCTTGTCATGCCCGTATTTTCGTAAATATGAAAATTGGGGGCGACCACTCCGTGCATGGATCCAATATTTACAATTGAACCTTTTTTATTTTTTTTCATGGATTCAGCTATTATCTGACAGCACAAAAAAACGGAATTTAATTGCATATCGATATTTTTGCCAAGAGAATCGATATTTACATCCTCAAATTTATTTCCCCAATCTTTGGTTCGCGGATACGCGCAATTTACCAGTCCGTCAAGCGGCTCGGCCAAAACTTTTTTTAATACGTTCCGGACATCGCTTTCATCCGTTACGTCCAGGTGAATACATTCCGCGCCTTCAATATCGCCTTCTCGTATGTCAGCGGCCAAAATATATGCGCCGCCTTCTACTGCCGATTGTATTATAGCTTTTCCGATGAGCCCGCAAGCCCCTGTAACAAGAATCCTTTTATCTTTCAGGGAAAAATTCATTTTTCCGCTCCTTTATTATATATTAATCCTCTATTTTGGAATCTGCCATGCAAGTTAACACTATCACTTACGAATCACTGATAAATCGCAATATGCAGTATCAATCAGTGTTAGTGTTAGTCAGCTGGAGAGACGGGTTTATAGAATTGAGCATATAATTCATGCCTTCTGTCTTGTTTGACTTTGAAAATCTTTCTGTATTCATCGCTTTCTCCAGGGTCAATTTCAACGACAATCAATTCTTCTTTTTCAGACAGGGGATTTAAAATAACGCCTGACGGACTTATTATGGAGGAATGTCCGCAGTATTGAATATCATTCCCGATCCCAACCCTATTTACGCCGACAACAAACGATTGATTTTCAACAGCGCGCGCTTTCAGTAAAATATCCCAGTGTTCTATGCGTTTTTGCGGCCAGTTGGCAATCACGGCCAATAAACCGGCTTTATCTGACGCCGCCTGAAAAATTTCGGGAAACCTTAAATCATAACATATGAAAGGAGAAACGCAAACGCCGCATATTTCCCCAAAAGCGATCTCGGAACCTTTCTGGAAATATAAATCTTCTTCGGAATAAGAAAAAGGGTGAATCTTTGTATATTGCCATAATACATCCCCGGAAGAATTCAACGCTATGCTTTGATTGCGAGCTTTGTTTCCTCCCGCCGAAATCAATCCGTAAATAACATTGATTTTATGTTTAACAGCCATCATTTTAATTTCGTCGTAAATAATTTGAAACATGCTTACGGCAGAATCAATGTTATTGGTAAAACCTGTACAGGTTGTTTCAGGGAAAATTAAAATATCCGCTTCTTCGGATTCTGCTTTTTCAAAAAACGATTTGCATTTTTTTAAATTTTCAAACGGATTTTCCCATGAAATATCCATTTGAACCATCCCGACTTTTATCATTTTCACCATTTTCAATTATACCGGCGAAAAACAGGTTTAATCGCCCGCCCTTCCAGAAATGTGTCAATTCCTTTATTTAACGCTTCCCTGTATATTTTTAAAGATTTATATGCGGCTTCCAGTGTTTGTTCCAGTTCTATATCTCTATGCGAATAACTGAGCGCGACCCAAGGCATAAGTATATTGTTTTTAAGCATTTCCTGCGCAAATAATGTCCTGAACGCATACGAAGTATTCTTTTGTCCGTCTTTGCACACAAATGAAGGGCTGGGGGCAGCGCCTTCAAAATAAAAATATTCTTCTATGCCGAATTCCCTGGCAATATTATTTATTCCGTCCATTAACATTTTCCCGTATTCCCATAAATGCCCTATCACGTTTAATTTTTTGTATACGTCAATCGTTTCAATCAGGGCGCCCAGCCCGCTCATCTCGGCCCCGTGCGTCGTGGAAATTAAAAATACGCGTTCTTTTTCATGCAAAATCCCGCCCAGTTCCATTATTTCTTTTTTCCCCATCAATGCCGATACGGAAAACCCGTTCGCCATTCCTTTTCCGAATGTACATAAATCCGGAATGATCCCGTAATATTTTTGGGCGCCGTTTAAATGCCACCGGAATCCGGTAATCATTTCATCCAGTATAAAAACAGCATTGTATTGTTCACACAAATTTTGGACTTCATGCAAAAAGTTATTCTGAGGCTCGACGGCAGTCGCAGGCTCCAAAATAACGCAGGATATTTCCCGATCATATTTTTCAAAAAGCATTTTAAGCGACGTTATGTCATTAAATTTGAACTGCAAAGTCAAATTTTTCCCTTCGTCCGGAATACCCGCGTCGATGATCGTATTTCCAATAAACCAGTCGTCATAAGAGAAAAAAGGGTGTTCCGCGCAGCGGGCGACGTATTTTTTCCCTGTATAGGCCCTGGCAAGCTTGACAGCCGCCGACGTTACGGTAGACCCATTTTTGGCGAATTTTATCATATCCGCCCCTTCTATAAGATCAACCATTATTTGAGCGGCGTCAATTTCCACCTTTGACGCCCTTGTCAATCCGTTGCCCATCAGAATTTGCGCGATGGCGGCGTCCGCTATTGATTTATAGCCGTATCCCAATGTCACTGCTCTAAGCCCCATTCCGTAATCCAAATATTTATTGCCGTCTAAATCCCATACATACGCTCCTTCTCCTTTTGCCAGAACAGACGGCGCTCCTATGGGAAACTGGTCGTCGCCTCTGCTGTATGTGTGCGCTCCGCCGGGAATTAAACGATGCGCGCGTTCACCGTATTCACTTGTTAAATTCATTTTATCCTTCTTCCTTGTTAATTTCAGCAATCTCCGGATTATTTTTGATATAATTTATAATTTCTTTTTGAGAGACAAATTTTTGATCCATATCAAGGGCCTCGATGATATGTTTTATCAAAATAAAGTCATTTTTGTAATCCATGCTCAATCTGATTTCGAATTTTTCATCCTGACCGGCTTCGATAATATAATTTGAAAATTGATCGTCTTTAATTAACGCGCCCCAGCCGGTATCCATTTGTCTTTTATCTATCGGCAGATCTTTTAGTATTCTTGTTGAATACGCAAACAAATTCGTTCCAAACGGGTACCCGCAGGTATATATGACATCATATTCGGGCATTTTGAAAATTAATTTTTCCACAAGTTCGGGAGATGAAAAAACATCGTCGCAATCCACATTGATGATATAGTCCAAATCAAATTTTTCCGCGCATTTTAAATGCCTGCGCAAAATATTACCTGCGTCGCCATGAAATATATCGACGCCAGCTTGTCCGGCAATCATGTCAAAACAGTCGTCGGCGGGCAAATCCGTAGTGCATATTATCAGCTGTTCAGTACAAAGGGCCTGAAACCGTTTAAGCAGATAGACGATCATGGGAATTCCCCGGACTTCCAAAAGAGCCTTCCCCGGAAGACGGGTAGAAGAAATCCTGACGGTGAATAAAATACCGACTTTCATGTTAAAATCCTTTCCGCGTTATTTATTTTCTAATTTTTCTAATTCTAATTAATCTGATTCTAATAAAGGGTTGGCTATCAAATTCTGCGAATTTTCAACAGAATATAAACAATTAAGAGTATAAATATCATCCCGCAAAGAATTATATACCGGCAGCCGTTTCCGAATAGAGTCTAAAAAAACGCCCGCTTCCTCAACGTACATATCTTCTGTTATATTTTTGTTATATCCGTCAGCCGATTTCCCTTTTGTTATTTCATAAGATTCCCACTGCGCATTATCAGAACTGTATAATTTTATATCGCTGGAATTCCAGTCCCATAAAATTTGTCCTTTATCGCCGTTAATAATCATTTGCCTTACTGCAAAACGGGAAACCACGTCTACAAGAAGAGTTCCGATCACTCCCGATTTATACTGCATGGCGACAGCGTAGACATCGTCGATATCAACGCCTAAATCAATGGTCTTGCCATATATCCCGGTAACTTTTTTTATTTTTCCGAAAATATCGTTGAGCCATGAACACTCAAACGGCACAATTTCCCGGCAGCCGCCTGTACTTTTACTGCTCACATAATAATCGCGAATATCCTCCCATGGGTGCCAATCCGGCAGATACTGTCCGGAATGATAGCTGAAATTAGAAACTGTTCCTATTGCGCCGCCGTTTATCAATTCTTTTATTTTTTTTACCGCCGGATGAAACCGCAGCGTGCACGACGCATAAACTTTTAAATCCGTCTTGTCGATTTCGTCGGCAAGCTGAATCAGCCCGTCACTGACAACGCTTGCCTCAATAAAACAATGTTTTTTATTTTCCACAGCAAGTTTAATATATTCCAAGTGCTGAGCGGGAGGAACACATATAAATAAAACATCAACATCATCCGTAGAAATAATATCAGTTTTTTCAGCAGGCTCAATATTATACAAGCGAACGGCTTCTTCTATCCTGTGTTTTTTTATATCGAAGCCGTAAATTTGTTTTTCTCCCAACGCCAGTAAATTTCTAATTCGTCTCTTTCCCATTGAACCTAATCCAATAATCATGATTTTCAAACTGAAATCCCCCTGTTTTTATTTTTATTAATTAATTAATTTTAAACATAGGAACCGGAGTAAATCCATTCCATTCAAATAAATCGGGATTAGAATTCTTTTTTAAAACATCAAAGAATTCTTCTTTTGTCATCGAAAAATAATCTAAAAAATCCGGCAAGTTTTGTTCGGGAAATTCATTGTCATACTGACGGACGAATTTCAATCCTTCATCACGGGATAATCTTCCATGACGGATATCAATACACGCATCCTGAGTGCAGCGCCCGAAACCAAATTTTAAATACATCATATAAACATGCAAAGAATACAATTTGGTATCATTCTGCGCATATTTAGTATACGTGCCGATATTTCTTTCCGAAACTCCTTTTAAGCCGAATTCATTTACAGAAAGTATTTCGTGTTCATAAGAATCCCAATTTTCAAAAAATGACCAGTGCGAATAACAAATATTGCTTTCTTTTATGTCTTGAAGACTTGGATATTTTAACCAGTACAGCTCATTGTCCGAAAAGAACTGCGTATAATTTTCCCAGCTGTTATTCTCTAAAAGAAGTTTTATTTCTTCCAGTCCGAAGATAAATTTATTTCTGAACTCAGTAGTGCCGCCATATTCAGTTTCTCCGTCTTCCCCGTACATGATCAATCCGATTTTAAAAAGATGCGCAATTTTCAAAATGATTGCTTGAACAGCCATTTGCCAGCCAATAAACGGTCTGCCCTGTTCAATAAATCCCCTGGCATTTATTTTTTTGATCACATCAGGATTAGGCGAAATTTTTATATTATCATATCCTTTTGAAATAAAACTGTTAAGGTTGTTTTCTCCGATGCCGATAACCAAATCAGGACGAATCGTTAATGTCAAAACATGTAAACCATATCTTTTTTTCATTGTATACGCAACATAAGAACTGTCTTTTCCGCCGCTGACCGGAACCAAACAGTCAAAAACATTTTTTCCTTTATATTGTTTTATAATATCTTTTAAAATATTTTCGCGTTTAACCCAATCTAAAATCTTTTTTTCCTCATGCCACTGGCACGCGCCGCAAATTCCGTTTTCATCAAATTTTACTCTGGGTCTTGTTTCAGGCATAAGACAAACGGAACAGGTTTTTAAAATTTTCAAATACAATACATCCTTTCATAATTTCATAATTTCATCATAATATTAATTCATCCGGAAAAAGCCCGTATAAATTATGGTCGTCGAACTTACTGCCAATTTTGAGTTTTTGCCTCAAAACGCCCTCTAATTTAAAACCGGCTTTTAAAAACATTTTATTGGCGGGAATATTTGACGAAAAACAACCGCCTTCAAGTTTTCTGAGCCCCAAATACTCAAAAGCAAACCGGCATCCCATTCTTAAAATTTCTGTTCCGAACCCTTTGCCTTTATATTCCGTGTCCCCGATTAAAAATCCTGCGTCAGCTACTGAATTAACCAAACTGATATGGCCCAATTTTAAAGTGCCTATAAATTTATTTTCGAAATAAACGGCAAAGAAGCAGTCATTTTTGCTGTCCAATAAATTTAAGACATAAGTCTCAATTTCAGAAAAAGAAGTATTCAAAAAATACTCATAACGGCCGATATATTTTATATTGTCATAATTTCGCAGCCAGCTATAATAGTCAGGATTATTCAATTCGATTTTTGTAAATTCTTTAATTGATAAACCAATAATTTTCTCACTTTCCATAACGCTTTTTACCAGCATTCACAAACCTCATTTATAAATAATTAATTTAAACTAAAATCAATATCATAAAATTTCTTTTTCAAATCAATTTTTTCTTCGCACAAATATTCTTTTAATGCAGATATTATTTTACCGCTTGTGTTTCCGTCTCCATACGGATTAATTGTATTCTTGGCTTTTGTTCTAAACTCCGCCGTTTGCGTCTTTTCAACCGCTTTGATTATTTCATCGCATTCAGGCAGGCAATTTATAACGCTGTCCGCCTGAACCCTGCCTTTTTGCCTGTCCCCGATATTCACCGTCGGCACTCCGAACGAAGGAACTTCGATTATGCCGCTTGACGAATTGCCTATGACGGCAGACGAATATTTAACCGCGCTTAAATATTTCTTTACGCCGAGAGAATCTGCGGCGAAAACGTTATCGTGATTTTCAGCAAACATATCGATTTTTTTATTTATGATCCTGCCGCCGGCGTCGGCATTGGCTTTCGTAAAAATAAATTTCATATCGGGAAAATGCTCTATTGCCTTCAGTAATTCATCTATCTGCTCTTCCGCCGTGTTGTTTTCAATCGTGACCGGATGGAAAGTAACCACTGCATACGGCATGTTTAACTTAAATGAAATACTATCTTCAAGTTCGTTCAGCGGCATGGGCGGCACAGATAATATATTCTCTATCCCGAGCGCCCCAACGTTGTAAACCCTTTCCGGCGATTCGCCGAGCTGGATCACGCGCTTTCTGTATTCTTTTGTGCTTGTAAAATGCAAATAACTCATTTTTGTTATGCTGTGGCGGTATGCTTCATCTACAGCCCCTTCGGTCGTTTCGCCGCCGTATAAATGGGCAATCGGAACGCGGGCATTAACCGCCGCACAACAAACCGCAGCGGTTTCATATCTGTCGCCAAGCACAATCAGCATATCCGGTCTGCTTCGCTCGAAATAATCCCCAAAGCCAATCATGGCAAGCCCCATCGTTTTTGAAATCCCCGCAGGAGTATCAGAACTCAATAATATCGGTATTTTTTCGCTGATTTCAATTCCGTCCCGTTCGATTTCTTTATATGTCAGCCCAAACTCAGGCGATAAGTGCATACCGGTGACAACAACTTCTACATTAAAACCCGCTTCATTTTTCAACGCTAAGACAACCGGTTTCAACAAACCGTATTCCGCCCGGCAAGCAGTTAAAACACATATCTTTTTCACAATTCTATCAACTCATCTTCTTCAAAATCTCTTGCGGCGGTTTTTCCGATAACATCAAACCATTTCATCGGCGAAATCCCGTCGCCCGGTCTTTTGGCGGCAATATTATCTTCACTGAGAATCTCGCCTTTTTTAATATTTTTTTTAGCGACAATACTTTTTCTCGCTATCGATATATTTTTTCTTTCGGAACCGCTCACTTTTTTCTCATCTGTCCCCAATGCTTTTTCAATATTTCGTATGCTTTTTATCATTTCTTTCACTTCATCGGGTTCTATACTCGCTTTGTGGTCGGGACCCTCCATATCCTTGTCAAGCGTAAAATGCTTTTCTATTATGTTTGCCCCCAAAGCCGCCGCCGCAATCGAAACTTCTATTCCCTGAGTGTGGTCCGAATATCCTACTTCGCATTTAAACTTTTTTCTTAATGTCTGCATTGCGCGCAAGTTTACATCTTCATAAGGCGTCGGATATTCCGTGTTGCAATGCAATAATTTGATTTCGCCCGCGCCATTATTTTTTAATAATTTCACGGCTTCTTCTATTTCGTCTGTATTGCTCATTCCCGTTGACATTATAACAGATTTTCGAGTATTAGCAATTTTTATCAAATAAGGCAAATTTGTTATTTCACCCGACGGAATTTTCCATATATTCATATCTATGCTTTCAAGAAACTCAATGCTTTCCATATCAAAAGGCGTTGACAAAAATAATATATTTTTACTTTTGCAATATACATTTAATTCTTTAAAACTGTCAAATGACAGTTCTAATTTTTTCAGCATAATGAACTGGGAATCATAATTTGAAGTATTATTTATTTGGTATTCAGCTTTTTTCGCTGTCTTTGAAACCAAATTTTCCGATTTGAAAGTCTGAAATTTAATCGCGTCAGCCCCGCATTCAGCTGCCCGGTCTATCATTTTTTTTGCGGTTTTTATACTTCCGTTATGATTCACGCCTGCTTCGGCTATAATAAAAATTTTCATGTTTTCTCCCTGCACGGATTGCCGTAAGCTGTTGTGCCGGAAGCAATATCTTTTGTAACTACGCTCCCGATTCCTATCATTGCGTTTGCTCCGATAGTAACGCCTTGTTTTACAACAGTTCCGGCGCCTATATGCGTATTCCTGCCTATCTTCACATTTCCGCACAAAACCGCTCCCGGCGCGATATGGCAAAAATCGCTTATTTCGCAGTCATGCTCAATAATTGCTCCTGTATTAATAATAACGCCGCTGCCGATTTTAACATCTGCATTGACGACAGATTTTTTGCCTGCGTAAATACCGTCGCCTAATTCAGAATATTTATTTATTGTACTGGTAACGTCAAATATATTCGGAACCGTAAATCCGATATTTTTTATTTTATTATATAATTTAACTTTTAAATCCGTATTGCCGATCGTCCCGATTGAAACAAATCCGTATGTATATTCTAAATTGTAAAGGTCTTTAATATCGTTGTCATTGCCAATGACCGGTATTCCAAGTATATTCGTCCCTATTTTCTCAGGCATGTCGATAACGGCGATTTTGCTGTAATCATTTTTGTCAAGTAAACTGTCTATGATGGATTTGCAATGACCGCCGCCGCCGATCAGCAGCAAATTATTGTTCATATATATTCAATCTTTCTTTCATTTTATCCATTTCCTCGAATTGCCCCATATCGAACCACGCGTTTTCGCTTATAGGGTACGCCCCCACTTTTCCCCCTTTGGTTATACATTCCTGTATAATATCGGTTAAATGAATAAATTGATTTTTGGGGATGAGTTCGATAAATTCCGGCTCGATTATATATAATCCGGTATTAATCATATAAGAACTGCTTGGCTTTTCCGTTATTTTTATAATTTGTCCCGTTTGCGCAATATCGATCGTGCCATACGGTATGGTAACATTTTTCATGGCGCAAATTAAAGTAATGATATTTTTATTATTTTTATGGTAATCGATCATTGCGCCGTAATCTTCGTTTACGAGAATATCACAATTCGTCATAAAAAAAGTTTCTTTGTGTCTGCCGGCAATTAACGTCAGCCCGCCGCCTGTGCCCAAAAATTCTGTTTCGTCTGTAAATGTTATATCCCGTTTTTTTTCGTTGTCTTTAAAATACGATTTTATCAAGTCTTTTTTATAATTTACGATTATATTGAAGTCAGTGCAGCCGAAAGCCTCGAATTTATCCATGATTAATTCGGTTATTGTAATATCGCCTATCGGCAAAAGCGGTTTCGGCAGGATTTTCGTGTACGGATATAACCTTGTTCCCTTTCCGCCCGCCATTATCACGACCGGTATATTCAAATTAATGTTTTTATACGCCTGCTCACCGTCTAAAAATTTAATTGAAATGATATTGTGATCTTTATCCACGATCGGCACGGAAGTAATTTCCTGCGTTTTCATGTAGTTATCAGCGTTCGTCATTTCTTCGTGTGAAATATATTTGACGCTATGGTTTGCTATTTCGCTGACAGGAGCGGTCAAATCCCCGTTTTTCATGATATAGCGCCGTATATCCCCGTCAGTTAAAACGCCTTCAAGTTTTATGCCTTTACAAACATATACGATTCCGCGAGCGTTTTTATCGATCACATTCATCGCGTTTAAAACAGACATATCGTTTGAAACAATTAATTCGTGTAAATTCATATATTATCTGATCCTTACATATTAAACTTATTGATATTCGCGCATACACATTCCGCATCTTCCAGTGTTAAATTTGTGCTGCACGGCAGATTTACGATCCTGTTCCAATAATCAACGGCTTTTTCAATTTTATACGCCTGACAATTTTTATACGGGGGCAAATTATTTATTAAATTCCAGATTGGCCTTGTTTGAATTTTATTTTCATGCAGGTATTTTATCAGTTCATCCCGTTTATCAGTTTCATAACTGTAAAACCAATAATTTGCCCTGATATTTTCATCAAACGGCAGCAATTTTATTCCGTTGTTTTTATAAAAATGATAATTATCCCGTTTGATTTTTATGAAATTTTCAAGCTGTTCCAGCTGGGCGATACCCAGCGCCGCCTGCAAATTGGTCATCCTGTAATTATATCCGATCTCGTTG
>Ga0209737_10003631_pt1 | contig 10767 bp, 9 predicted proteins | sample TergutCu122P3_FD_187284 | JGI IMG/M metagenome (GOLD analysis project Ga0209737, IMG submission 187284) | Cubitermes ugandensis P3 segment gut microbial communities from Kakamega Forest, Kenya - Cu122 P3 (SPAdes) (version 2) | ecosystem: Host-associated > Arthropoda: Insects > Digestive system >...
ATATAGTTTCCGTGTAATTAATTTTTTAATGAAATCTTGAAAGAAGGGGCTGTGAACCCTTCAAATGGCCGGCATTTTAGCGATGGTGGGTATTTAAATAGCCAGCAGCAAAAGTGTTAAGAACAGAAATTCAAGTGGCTATGATGGATTATCTAACAAAATTTTAAAAATACATGGTAATTATATTAGCAGACTTCTTGTTTATATTTTAAGGAGTCTTTAACTTGAGGTATATGTTCAGACTGCTTGAAGTACTCCATTATCAAACCACTTTTCAAAAAGGGTGAAAGATGTCATATATCAAATTATACAGCCATCTGTCCACTGACTGGATTTTCAGAATTGTTTGAGCTGGTGATATTTCGAACAATAAAGCAACATCTAGTAAAACATAATATTCTAGTTCCTGAACAATAGGGCTTCTGAGATGGTGTTTCAACTGATACTGATACTTATAAGCTCATTGAAACTGTTTTCAATGCCTAGAATAAGCAAGAATATATTGCAGGTATATTCTGTGACCTAACTACAGCATTTGATTGTGTCAACCATGAACTTTTATTTTCTAAATTAAAATTTTACGGAGATGTGATCCTAGAATGGCTTAAATCATATATGAATAACAGGAAACAAAGAGATGACTTGGAAATTATAATAACACACTGTTACTCTTTGGGTTGGGAAAGTGTGAAGTGTGGTGTTCTACAGGGCTCTGTTCTGGGAACCTTGCTGTTTAATATATATATGAATGACATGCCAAAAATAATTAACAAACTGTGTCACACCATACTGATTGCTGATGATACCAGTATTCTTGTCACATCTACTGATTATATTGAACTAAATCAGAAATTACACTCTAACCTGCATCATATTTTGAAATGGTTTGAAACAAATCAGTTGGTATTAAACACAGATAAAGCATACATAGTAAAATTTACATCTTCTAAAGCTCTGACCTGCCCATTAAATATAATACATGTTGATCAAACTCTTGCTGTTGCTGAAACAAACAAAATCTTAGGCTTGCATTTGGATGTTCATCTACCATGGAAGTCCCACACAACTGTATTATTAAAGAGGCTGAGCTCTGTATATGTTACAATGAGAAAATTATCCTACATACTAAATATAGATACATTAAGAATAGTTTATTTTGCACACTTTAAATCACTGATATATGATATAATTTTTTGGGTCTCATTAACAACCATGTGCAATATATTTTTAACACAAAAAATAATAATAATAAGGATCATGCTGAGACTAGGTTCTAGTAGCTCTTGTAGATATGGTTTTAAGACATTAGACATACTAACACTATCCAGTTTGTATATTTTTGCATTAATAATGTTGGTTTTTAGAAAGCCAGACCACTTTGAGACTTAACTCCTCTACACACAGTACAGACATGAGACAAAAAAAATTCAATTACATTTACCATCAGTTAAATTTTCTTCAGTTCAAAGGGGTGTTACCTATTCCTGTACAAAAAATGTAATAAATTACCACTGAACATATCGCAACTTCATGGAGATATAATTACTTTTACGTCTGCATTAAGCAAATTCCTTGTAAAGAATGTTATCTGCTCAATAGATGATTTTTTGTCTATTAATTGTGATCTTAATTATCACTTAACTCTTTGTAACTATGTATTTTATTTTTAACTAACAAAATTAATTACACTTGGACACTGTATACAGCTATGGATTGTATTTTGCATATTGTAAAATCTTGTGTTACACAGATTTTGTATTCATGATTAGCTACATATTTGACTCTTTTTGTGGTAATAGTTAGTGCCTTGTATTGTTAAACTTTACAATATTTGTAAATGTTTATTACGAGGACGAGATTGTATATCACAATCTAATGTTGTTTATGATCAATTTCATATTCAAGCCATCATTGAACAAATGATGGATCCATGAAATGTGAATGTGTGTTTGTGTGTGTATTAGTCTAGGATTAGTCAGTTTATGGACAATGTCAATCATCTAGTGTTACAGACATGTTTTGAAAATTGAAACTCTTTCCAAACTGTGTTGTTTTTGAGATACTAGTTAATGGTACCAGTGAAGAAACTAAGGAATGTTAAGTGTTATTCATTATCATCAGAACTTCATACACTTTGATTATGTCATGTGAAAGGTAAAAAGTATAAGCTTAAATAAATAAATTAGGACTCTTAAGAAGAAGTCTTCTTTTGAGAGTTTTAAATAGCCAAGTTTTACACTGTAGGCCATGAGTGCACAGACCTTGGGCTTGATGTTGCTGTGGCAACTAAATTTTGTCTTGTGGCACCTAATGTTTGTTGGCCACCTAAAATTTTGGTATGGTTTCCAGGTTTTTGGAAACCTTGTACACCCCTACTGTAGGCATACTTGAAGAACTGCCATTACAGCAGTAATGAGACCACAATAATAAGTAAACTTTATTATTATAATTAATAATTCCTCATCTTCTGAGCAAGCCATAAAAGGATACAGTTACCACAAATGAAGAGGATGATGAAGTATATGCATGCCAGAACACCAATGGAAGAAACTCCACCATATGCTTCAATACCATTATACATAACAGCATTCCAGTCTTCACCAGTCAGTATCTGAAAAGATGTGTTTGATATGCATTTTATCTCCATGTGTTGCTTAACTCTTAAAGCAAATCCATGAACCAACTACCGTAAATTTCAGAAACTCAGTGTTTTGCCACTACAGTATATTTACCTATTTCATATGATTCTCAGAATAAACACAGATTTTTTCCCTACACATCAATAATTACTTCGTCTGTGATGGAGAAAAAAGGTTCTTTCATAACAATTGCAATTAACTTCTAAATATTATTTAGAAGAATTTCAGACTTTAGATTTAAATGTCTTTGCTATCAGTCAGTGCACAATCTCCTGTCTTTCAGTTTGCAATTTGAAACAAAAAAGACATTGTTTTTTCTATTATCATAGGCCCAGGCATGGGTTTCCCTTCACAACACATTACTGTAAACAACTTATATGGCATCTTTTACAGTTGTGTTAATGAGAGCTCCTTCAGTGTTTCTCACTTGATGCCATGAACGATCATAATTGGTCCTTTGTTTCTTTATATTGTAGATAGTTTACGATTGAATGTAGTCTGAAGCCATAACCACACTTCAGCTTTCACTACTTTCAAGCCTCCTAATTATTTCAAGTTCGTGAGCAGTTGTTAATGTTATGTATTTTCTCTTGCCAACAGTACCTTATTTGCTTATCTTGGGGTCTGAAGCCATTACACTAGCTTGAAGGACTCAATAAAGTCCAAGTGACACAAGATACAATCATGGAATCAGCAATCAGTGATGAAACTTCTGGTCACAGATCGTACATAATTGGTCCTGGGTCTATTTTCATGAAGTGCCAAACTGCAAATATTTCTGGATTATCAGTTGTTGGGTTAAAGGAATTTTATTGTATTATCAAAAATAGGAATATTCCACCTGGTAAGAGATCAGTAACAGCCCAGTCCTTGTGTAATTTGTATTATTATGTAATGTTAAAATATGCTCATAAGAAAGAGGATATTCATAGTGGGATTTCAGGCTTCCAACACAGTGTAAAAGAGGTCTTTGTTTTTCTGGGATGTTACACAGTGTAGATTGGTAGTTACTGACCTGTTGGGACAACCTCTTGACCCCTGAGGACTGGACTGATAGTTTGTTCTGAAACATCAGTAACTCACTACCAACCTATACTCTATAACATGCCAGAAGAGCAAAGATCTCATATTCATAGTGTGCAAGCAACCCTGATTTGTGTAGTAGGCCTAAGACCAAATTTCGTGAACAAATTCTTTTTTAAATCAGTTTTTGAGAATATCTCCATCTACTAACCCACTGTGGCAATAGACAGGTAAACTAATGGTTTTACTTTCCTTAAACAGGCAAGTTGTTTTTATTACCTCCTCTAGAAGGAAATGTGACCTTGTAATGCTTAAGGATCACTGCAGTCATCATGCAACATAATGCTGAGAAAGCTGAATGACCAATGAAGTTGTTGGCCAATAATATGCAAAATAATGGGCTGGCCATTTAAATCCCAGTCTCTTGCACTGTACAATACAGGTACCAAAGGTTTAATAAAAATTAATTTTGTGCAAAATGTGCTGTACTTTATTGTTGATAATACCTGGAACACAGTAAGCAGGCTCTGCCAGAAACTATCAAAATTACTGCGTGGCTTATCAGTAGTACTGTCATAGTCAAACTTGCCGCCAAACACTTGCATTCCAAGTAGAGCAAAGATCACAATGAAGAGAAACAACAGCAACAGTAGTGATGCAATGGACTGGATGGAGTTGAGTAGTGAGGCGACCAGGTTGGACAAGGACCGCCAATACCTATAAAATAAAGCACATGTTGTATGTGATTGTTGTTTTAGCATCTAGCTGTTACACCCACAAATTACTGGAATGGCGTTGTACTGACACCACTTAAGTTTCATGGGTTAAACTCTCCACATCTACTCAAAGTATTACACTTCTCTTTCAGCACCCTTCCCTAAACACCTCTTGAGTCACCTGACAAAAATATTTATTCATCTTCACAGATAAGAAACAATTAATTGCAACCACTTCTGGTATATACATTTTTAACTTAATGTAACGGTGTTTAGTCTGAGTGCATCATCTCTCTTTCAATATTTATTTCAATAAATTAGACTTAATATATTATTTCTTTTATGTGAATGTTTTTTACTTTCACACATGTGTAAACTGTGCCAGTGACAAGTGATTTGAGCTGGTGGTATAGACCACAGGGGGCTGGAAGGGAGTAGAACAGTAGGCAGAGAGTAAAAAGTCTCCAGCACATTCATCCCCAACATACATGTGACTTCCTTCTATTGTGAAATACTAGTAACGTAAAAGTAGCATAGCATTAAGTAAATATAACAATATAATATTTCCAAAACTCCTCAAACTGGCAGGAACATGCCGAATAAAGTTTATATCTCTCATAATACAGGTTACACATGTGCAAATGAAATGCAAATCCAGATAACACCACTTGCAATTGCAATTCATCTGAAAAAGGCAGTACTAGTTTTGCACCACACTATATTTCTCCACAACATTCTTGCAAAAATACATTCTGAGGAAATGAAAGTCTAAATGCTCATAGATCCTCTCACCATTTTAGCAAAGAGAGTTACTTTCTTTCTTAGGAATTGTAAGGTGGTTGTTTTTATTTTGTGTTCTTTATGATAATCTAATTTATTTGAAAACTGCAAACTTCTGGCTGAGAAACAATAAAGTACATAATCAGAAAGATAGGTCACACACACATAGGTGTTATGAACTTACTTAGTCACTTTGAACACACGAAGCAGGCGAACACATCTGAGCACAGACACCCCCAGCGGTGGCATTACTTCCGTGTGTGTTAGAACAATTTCGCCAATACTTCCAATCACAACAAAGCAGTCAAAGCGGTTGAAGAGTGAAACAAAATAACCCTTAGAAAGAAAAATTATAACATGTTTCATAACAGCTCAAAGGTATCCATATGTTCACCTTAAATTATTACACAAAAATAAATTAAAATCCCTACATTCACTTACATGCAAAGTTATTTGTTATGGATGATGTCAACCCATGATGTGATCCGATGTCATCCTTTTATATATTTTTGTCAGAGGTAATACAGTGAAATGCCAATAAAACAAACACCAAATTACCAGCAATTTCAAGTTCCAAATTTACATTTTTTATTCTTTTTACAGTGGCCTATACCAAGGCATGTCAGTACAACATTTATTACAGGTCAGCTTAATAAAGATTTTAAATGAAGGCACAGCACCTGGGTTCATTCATGTGTATTAATGTTTAGTTTAATTAAACCTTAATGAAGAAATGTGACTTCTGTAATTTGAGGTTATCATGGCAATGAATATATAAAGACTGCATTATTCTGGGATGTGATTCTGTATAGACTGGTACAGAGATACCAACATTTTGAGGAACTTCTTATGGCAAAGCCATGGACCAAGTCAGCACTTCTATTTTCCCCTGTCAGTATAAAGCCACCAGTGCTGCATACTCAACCATCTATTAATAATGCTACGTATTTTAAGCAACTGACAGCATCATTAAATAACACACTTAAAAAACCAGAACCCTCTGCCTCCATATCCAGCCCTTAAGATAGAAGCACCAGGATTCTTTTTAAAAAAAATTGTCAAAGTACACAGCATTAATGAAAATAACTCTCTTCTGGAATATGATGTTATCATAATTTGGCAGAAATTTCCTCATATTTCAGAAGCTGTGGAGCCTCTGTTTCATTCTGTTCCATTCTGTTCTGTGCTGTGCTGTGTGATTTATCCTTTTACCTTCAAGATGTAAACAGTATGTTCCTCTGGTATGCTGGTGAGTTACTTACAGACTAAAAAGTATCACACTCCAGAAGATAGTAACCTTCAAAGTCAATGCCACAAAAACCTCAAATATCTGTTCATGTCATGGCACAAAGCCCACAATATTAGAAGATACGTGATGTGGCAGAAAAGTAATGAGACTGATTTTCTTTTAACCATGAATTTTATTCTTTTTACAAATCAAGATTATCCCCTTCAAAATAGTTCCCTTGGGCAGCTACACAGCGATGGAGGTGTTATTTTCATTGTTCGTGGCAGTGCTGGAAAGCTTCTGCTGGAATACCTTTCAGCTCGTTGGTTACGCTGTTCTGGATATTATCCAAAGTACCAAAATGGCGCCCTTTCAAGTGGTTTTTGAGGCAGGGGAACAAAAAGAAGTCACAGGGACTGATATTCGGCAAATAGGGGGGCTGAGGAACCACAGGAATGCTTTTCTCTGCCAAAAATTCGTTGATGGAGACTGCCGTGTGACATGGGGCGTTGTCGTGGTGCAGCATCCAAGTGTGTGCAATGCCTGGTCGCACACATGCTACCGTTTTCCTGAGTCTTTCAAGGACTTCCTGATAAAAAGTTTGATTGACAGTTTGTCCTGGTGGCATAAATTCCTTGTGGACGATCTCCTGACTGTCAAAAAAACAAATGAGCATCGATTTGATTTTGGATTTGCTCATTCTAGCTTTCTTGGGAAGGGGAGAGTTTGCAGTGTGGCACTCCCGACTTTGGCGTTTTGTCTCAGGGTCGTACTCCAAAATCCATAATTCATCACCTGTGATAACGTGACTGAAGAATTCTGGCTTCGTCTCAAGGTGGTCCAGAAGATCAAGACACACATCCCTCCGACTGGCCTTCTGCTCAGTCGTGAGGTTCTTTGGAACCATCTTGGCGCAAACTTTTCTCATGTCCAAATCCTGTGTTAAAATTTGATGGACGGTAAACCGGTTCAAATTTAACTCACTACTGATCATTCTCAACGTCAATTGACAATCTGACCTCATAAGAGACCTCACTCTTTCCACATTGTCTTCCGTTTTTGAGGTTGAAGGTCTTCCCGCATGAGGCTCATCTTCCACTTGTTCTCGGCCATCTAAAAAGGACTTGTGCCATCTGAACACTTGTGTCCTGGACAGGGAATGTTCTCCATATGCCCTATGTAACTCCTCATAAGTCACAGTAATGGATTCGCCAAGCTTTACACAAAATTTGATGGCACAACCTTGCTCAAACTTTTGCCAGTCCATTTTCGTAACGCACCTCACAAACACAACTTCACTTCAGATGCTCTCAGCAATTGCGTAGCAACTGTAGCAAGTTCAAACTTGTACTGAGTCTATGGCAGGGGTTAACCTAACTGCCATGTGAAGTGGGAGGCAGCAGCATTTTCAGTTCATGCACAGTGTTGCCAGTCTCATTTCTTTTCTACCACACCACGTACTTAGTCTATGACTTAGTGGCATGTAACATTATCCTTTAGTGCCAAGTACATAAAATAATGGAGTAACATATGTGATAAAAATTATAGAAACATAGTTTAAACATTCATCTGGAAAGCTATCAGATAACATTACAGTTCTACTTTGGTATGAAATCACATGTTGCCATTGTTAACCAAAGAAGCAGAATAAGACATAAGAGGAAATTAATTTGATGACAGGGATTTAAAATGAAGTGAAGTGGAAAATGTGCAATCCATAGGAGAATGTAAACAGTTACCAAATGCATTCTTTGCTCCTTAGCATTCTGCATTCAAATTAAAATTTTATGCAGACTTCTTAAAGCTCTAAAAAGTTTACAGTGGTTATGTTATTGTCCGTTACTGCTATGATTACTACAATTACCACAACTCATGTTATTTTATGGTTAATATATCTGCAATTGTGATTACTATTAGTTGTTTCTAGTGTGTTACAAAATTAAGACATACAAATCTGGGGTCACTTCCAGTGGCAAAACATTAAAGTAAAACTCTGTCAAAAACCATCCATTTGTTCTCCAGTTGATATATGCAATAATCTAGACAGCTTATGAGATGGAACGACATGCAGACAGATATGACCAGCCCCCCGTGCAATGTGTTCTTGCATTTTACGTAAAAATGCATAACGCCATTAAACCAATTAAATTTGTTATTCAAACTGCAGGTATTATACTGAACACAATAATTTTCATAGCTACAAGAATAGTATTCTTTCAGTTTCCTGGTTATTATAACTTGTACCATATCTTTTACCACAGTTTTGGTTTACTTACAGAACACTTGTTATGGTGGTGGAGGTCTGCAAGGCCAAAAAATGTTAATTTAAAAGCTGCATACTGTGAGGGACATCAAGTTTGTTTAAATGAAATTGATTTGGAGATTGTTGTGGGTGAAGGAGTGGAGGCTGGACATTGAAGTAGGCATCACACTGATATACTGGTCAATGGATCGCCTCTGCAAAGAATTCCATACCCTGCTTCTGAAATTAATGCACTGTCACAGCCTCAATATTTTTGACTGACACATATCTACAGCCTGTTAGCACCTTTTTGTGGCATGGAAAACGTGACACACATATGCTTAAATGTCTGGGTTGTATGTTAGATGGTACAACACATTCTAACACATGGACTGCAGTGTATATTAAACAATGCAGAACGAACCATGAAGATGGGTGTTGTTGTGTAAATCAGTAACACTTTTTAGCAGATGGGTCTTTTTATGATTGTGTGATTGTCTTGAATAGTTCCACAACAGCATTAGGTGCTTTTGTTAATGTCAGGATCGCTGAATATGTGCTCGGGAACTGGGGGTTCAGGCTGGATGGAGATGTCGTGGCCATGGTGGTGCTGTTGTTACGGTGGCAACCAAGAGTTCACTGCAGACGGGATCTAGCAGCTGGTGTGCCAATGGACCTGCATGCATCAACATGCCTAGGTACTATTTCACCCATATCAATCCCCAGGGGACTTTCATTTGGACAATTCTCATACATCAAGAAAAGGAAATATGTAGAAGAATTAAGGTAGTTTACACCGTTACCTCCCCTGGTACTTCCAAAGACATCAAAGTTTCATGTAAGGATTTTCTCAAAGTAAGAAGGATGATTCATTTCCAGAAATGCTTAGAATGTGCAGGTGTGGTATTACTATATCACTTTTAGATACAATGAAAGACTGTGTGCCCCTGCTGAAGTCACTATGTATCAGCAAAAAAGTGGTTATTCTGAAGAATATGATGATAATGCCAATGAGATGTGACTTTACCAGTTTGGAATGTCATGTACTGAGATACAGGTATTGAATATAGTTATCAAATGTTATGTCAGATAAAGCTATCCTGTTTCTCATTAAAATGTCACAGATAAATATAGAGCTCATTGTGTAAATGAAATGTTTTGGGTGCATTAAGAAAACAGGCAAATAATACAGTGCTCATAGTGTAAATGAACTGTTGTGGGTACATTAAGAAAACAAGGCAAATTACCATATTCATGCTTGCAATCATTGTCCTGCACTAATTTTAAGGATGAAAATTAACATTTTCCAAGTCCTTGAATAAAAGTTGTGTCTTATTTTATTAAATTTTCATTCACAAGTAGTTCTTTAATTTGAACAGGAGTACTTTCTTTCAAATATATAAAATTAATGTCAGTTTTATATGTCAGAGAACAATCAGTAGCAATATTTCAGGTCTACAAAATAAGGTAAATAAATGCAGGAATTACTGGAATTGATTTAGAATAGTGTCATTCACTGCAGCAAACAAAAATAGGGTAAACAATTATTTTTCTGTTTTGAATATATTATGTGTGACAAGAAATAGTAGTAATGTGAATTAATAAATGGCAGTATGCTGAGGAAGACTTGTCAAGATAAAAATTTGGAAATGTACTAAAATTAGATTACAATTTCTAAAATATTAGGATTGTGCAAAAACTGATTTAGTAATTCTCAATTAAATGTTAAAGTAAAAAAAAAAAAAAAAAAATAATAATAATAATAATAATAATAACAACAACAACAACAATAATAATAATAATAATAATAATAATAATAATAACAACAGCAACAATAATGTCTTTTACTGTAAAATATTAGAAAAGTGCATACTCTGTAATTTTTATCCTCTTACATATCTAAGTGAAGTAAACTTGACTGCAGGCCAGTATGACTGAAAAACCGAATAAAGTGACAACTCTGAGTAAGGTTTTAATATCAGATTTTAAAGAAATCTGTTCATTGGTTCAGGTACAGGTACTAGGTTACTGAAATGGAAGGAAAGACAGCTACAACATCTACATAAGGTGTTTAACTTTGTAAAACAATGCTACATTTATAGATGGAACAGGAAGAGTCACACAGCTTCATGTAGGATT